>Ga0157358_1001470_pt1 | contig 10323 bp, 9 predicted proteins | sample AttcapACBM2_FD_111484 | JGI IMG/M metagenome (GOLD analysis project Ga0157358, IMG submission 111484) | Fungus gardens microbial communities from leaf cutter ant in Botucatu, State of São Paulo, Brazil - Atta capiguara ACBM2 | ecosystem: Host-associated > Fungi > Mycelium > Unclassified ...
AGAATCTCGAAAGATATTGGATCGGGAGCATTTGAACTGGAGCTTCCAGAAGGATGGATGATTCATAATGTCTTCAATGAAGACTTGCTGACACAATGTGTGAAGCCAAAGTTCAAAGGACAACATGAGGAGCCAGCACCTCTCCCAACGATTATTAATGAAAAAGAAGAATATGAAGTGGAAGAAGTCAGGAAGCACAGGAAACGAGGAAGAGAGACATAATACTTGATTCACTAGAAAGGATATGGAGACAAACACGACTAATGGATAGCAGAATCAGGGTTGCCTCATGCAAAAGATGCAATAAAAGACTATTGGACCAGGTATTTGAGTCAAAACCTATAAAGAGAGGGGGTAAAATCCCACTTTGACAACCCAAGAAATCACTCGAATTCTAAAACAACCTCACAAACAATATGTCTATCCAAAACACGAACAACAACTACACCACAGCACCTGCATCCCCAAACCTATACATTTCCAGGAAACTAAATAATATGGATCAAGCTCAAATTATGAAGAGAGAGAGGGAGGGCTGGGAAAGAACATACTACAAGACATTGAAGGGATTGGAGGTGATGATCAACATTCAAAGGATAATGAAGAATATGAAGAAATTAACAGAAGAAACCAGTACGACAGTTGCAGAAATGGATGGGATGATTCTGACAGCCAGTATCAACAATCAGACAACAAATGCTACAAATATTACCCAGATGGCAGAAGACCTGTGATATCTAATTCAAAGCAACATGAACAATAGAGCATTCCAAATCCAGAGAATGTTGGTCAATGAACTTGATTGATACAAAAGAAAAGGCAATAGATATGTAGACGATAATATTTAAGAAATCCAAGGGCTATATATTGAAGAAGAAAAGGAAGAAGAAAAAGGAGTAGTGGAAAATGAAGAAGTCATACTAGTCAGGCTATATGAGGTATCCCCAACAACATTGTCATCATCAGGAACAAGCTTTATAATGGACGAAGTTGAAAACCTGCTCAAGTACATGAAGTTCATGAAAACCCCATATCAGACAAGAATATTCAGACCACCACCATACTATCAATCACTCAAATCCAGAGGCAAACAAGATCCTATATTTTGGAAAGAAGTAGCAACGGCATTCTTGGATAAAAAACATAATATAGAAACATCAAGAAATGGGTATCAAATACCTATGTTCCAAGGAGGTCCTCTGCACGAACCTTACTTCATAGCCATCAACAACAAGGATCAGATCATTATTGGCCCTAGCAAAAAGATAGTGGCCACACATGTGATAGAGAAATTGGAGGTTTTAGTCTGATTCATAGAGACATGAATCCTGAAATGGGGGTATTGTTATGATTGACACCTCTGGAATGCAGCATGGATATGGGAAAAGGGTAATGACAACATGATCAGATGCGCTGCATGTAGCTCAGTCAGCACCTCATGTAGTAGGCATACTGTCCTTGCTTCATTCTCATGTTCTATGATTCATTTTCCTCATGGACTTGTCATATATATAGTGTAGATACTACTCTGTAGTCCTTATGCTTTACCACTTCTATACATCCCTTATCCTTTCTCAAGTCTTTGCCTCAGTGCAACCTAAGCTCTAGCTTAAGGTCGTAACAATTTTCTTAATACTCTTGAAGTATTTTTTGATAATCTTCAAATCTAATGTGAAAGTAGCTTGGTTAGAGGTAATAATGATTCTATTGTTATCTTTACAGATGAAATTAGCTAAGATGTCTGATTTTATTTTCTTCAAACATCTATTGATATTAGCAATGTGCTGATAAGCTGAATTGATAATAATCTCAGTGTTAAATCTAGTTATTGGAATAATGACTTGTTTTCTTGACAGTTCTTTTGTTGTCATATTGATCTTGGGTTTTTTTCACCTATGTTCTTATTAGTGATGTTCAAAATATCAACTATCTTGTTGGCTAGTAGACTAGGAAAAGCATCTTTGATATAAAGAATGTCTTCAATATTTGATAATGAGTTGATAGCTTGGACATATAACTTCTTAATATTCAAAGATTTTAATATCTTCTTCTTAATACCATCAGTCTTGTTCAATGAAGAATCTGATGGAACTGAAATAGGAATTGTCATGAAAATAGAAGTTGTTGTAGAAATAAAAATGGAGGCTTGAACTAGAGCTTTCTGAGGAGCTGGTACTAGAGCTGTCTTTTTAGGAGCAGCTTCTGAGGTAAATAGAGCTTTCATCTTTTTTTGAAAAGAGAGATTTTACTTATTATTGATAATGTATCTATCCTATCTAGACCCATAAACACTTTTTAGTAACTGCCAAATAGTCAAAATGATTGGTTTTAGTTCTCAAGGAACATCTTTTGAACTGGAGTTAAAGAAACACAGATTTAGATTTGTAGGTTGATTATTACCATAAGAAATTACTTTCAATTCTAAGTCAGGTCCTATACTAGAAATGTTTATGCCTTGACCATAAGGCCTAGACATATTATTTCCTCTTATTTGAATATAAGATATGACCATATTGATTTCTCCTGTTTGAACAGAAGCCATTAACATATTATTATCTCCCAATTCTTCAAGAGATATAAACCAGTTGTCTTGAGGTGTTTGAAAAGTAGTGATGAATGGTGAATCTACCACCATAGAATTTTTGCTAGTCTTCTCTTTGTTGTTAGAAGAAGAGAACTAAATCATCTTGTCGACATATGGTGAAAATGCTTTTTTAAAGCTTGCTTGTTTAGATTTCATGATTTACTTATCTATAGTGTTGATTAGAAGTAAAAGAAACAATGTATTCACTATAATTCCTATGAGCACTAACTATACTAGATGGTAGTAGGAGGAAAGAAGTATTTACAGTCTACTATTGTATTCTGTGTAATAAATTGTTGATTTTTCTTTAAAAAAAAAAGAAAAAAAACTCTTTAAATTTAATGTAGTAAATTACTAATTTACTATTAATAGCCTCAATATCTTATTATATATAATATGATATTCCAAATTTTATAAAAATAACTAATTTATTATATATGCTTTTTTAGCAAAAGTAAGAATTAGTAGAGATAGTTCTAATAATATAAAGTTTTATATAACTAGAATCCTTAAAATAATAAAACTTTTATATGAAAAAAATCACTGAAAGATATATTAGTTGGTGTAATTTTAGAAAATGCTAATATAATTAAAGAGTTTTTATAAACTTCATTGAGTTTTAATATAGATATAATTAAATATAGTAGTCAAGTTACTAGAAAATTTAAACTTATCTTCAATACAAAAATTATTCAATAATATTAATGATAACAATGAAAATAATAATATAATTAAAGATAATAATGTTTTAACTAAATATAGTTATAATTATAACAATAAATTTAAGATTATCAAGAAATTCAAAAAAAATTTAATTTAACCAATTCAAAATAATGTTGATAATAATAACAATAATTATGAAAATAATGAAAATAATAAATAATATAGTTTAGTGATAAGCAAAGTCTAGAAAAGTAAGTATTTTTGCTTGAGAACAAAAGATATTTATTATTGAATATTTAAATTAGTATCTATATAGTTATAAAAAAAAAGTTGTTATTGTAGCTACTTTATAATAGTGATATCTAATTTATGGAGCTCAAAGATAATATAGATCTTCATATAACTAATTTATTATTAGTATAGATTTGTATTATTCTAGTACTTTTGATGATAAATTTCAGTGAAAAGAGTTTATAATTCAAATAATATCCAAATATAGCAAAATTTGAATTTAGTCAAAAGTGTTATTACTCTCAAAGACTTGTCTCATTTGTTTCTAATCAACTAAAGTTTAACTATTTTAAGATAGAGATATATTAGAACAGATAAGAATAATGTGCTCTTATCTAATAAGTATTTATCTTTGTCAAAACTTATACTCTCTGTAGAAAACTAGTATGCTTAGTAGATTATTTTATTATTTATTTGGCTGGTATAGGGTCTATGATATTTAAGCCAAAAATTTAAAGAAAATAAGTTAGATCAAGTTGAGTTTTCAAATATTCTATATTTTCACATATTATAATATTTGAAAGAGATATAAATATTTTCTTTACTACTTGAATTAACTCTATTAATTCAGCAATTCTCAATAATACTATATATTACAACTTAAGACTTAGAGTTTAGTTAAAAGAAGAATCTTGTATAAAGTTTATATAAGTGAACTCAATGGAGTTGTTTTTCTCAGACTTTTTCTTTTGCATTTTTTTGGCTGATTCATGTTCTGTAATTCTTTTCCATATTTATACTTATTTGCTTATTCACTTTCCCATACTTTGAACTCTTTTAAGCTGCATACTAATACTTTAAACTATCCAGTTATGTTATTTAACTTTTCTTTCTGGTACTTTCTTGCTCTTTCATAATATTTTATAGTCTTCTGAAGTCTGCTAGTATCATCTGCTTTCCTATGTTCTAGAAGCACTTACTAAGCACTTTGGCTTTCTTTTAATTTAGTCTTTTTATTCTGAACTGTTTTTGATTACTTAAATATCATTATTTCTTGCTTATATAAACAGAATTCTAATATATTAGAATGGACCTGTTATTATATAGAGTAGTTGTCATCTTCAGAAATCTCCATTCTATTCTCTTAGGATTTTCTAAAGATAAGTATATAGTTCGGTATTTTTCAAACAATAGACTTAGAATTTCCTAGAAATTTGAAGTATTTGCTTTTTCACCCAGTTGCTTTAACAGAAAAATAGAATCTCCTATTCTCTTTGAAACCTCAGAATATCCTTGAAGTCTGGTAGTTTCAAATTACCTACTTTTATATTTCAATCTCTCTTATCTTTTCTTACTTCTTACTCTATATAAGCTCTAGAAAAATTCTGGAACTCTGTTAGTATGAAAGAAGCTCTGGATTTTCTATAATAACATTTACAGAAAGTAACCAAATACTGACATGTTTTAAAAGTTTCAACAAACAATATCTTTACTAGTTTTATAAATTAACTCTAAAACTTACATATTCTAATATTAAACCCTGTCTCTGCACCAGTAGATATACTCCCTCTAATGCTCTCTAAATCCTTTTCTCTTAATAATTTTCCCTACTCTGGAATTTACTATACTATTTTAATATACCTTCTTTTATGAACTTTGTTAGTAAATACCAGATAGGTTGAGCCTTTCCAAGTATCTGTCCTCTTCATACCCAGTTATTGGCAGACTAATTTACTAAAGATCAGAATAAGATTCTCTAGATGTTATTCTTCTTTATAACTTGATAAGAGTTTCAGAAACTCTTTTGCATATACTTTTTCCTATCAAACTAGAAGAGACTATATACTATCAAGGAAGTTGTAAGATAGAGAACTATTTAAATGAACTTTAAACTCTAATCTCTAATCCCAACTACATTAACACTTACATTATAGTAGCCAAGTTTAGAAGAGACTTCTAAACTATAACTCAGAACTAAATAGCCATACTTTTAGTAGAATACTCTGAAGATACTAATCTGACTATATAGTTTGAAGCTGTAAGATATATTGATCAAGCTTGTTAAACAAACAAGATTTTTTAGTCAAACCACTGGATAATCTTAATAGTACTTCTGCATGTTTGTGTTCTTCTACCTTTGGATTTGCCTGCTATTTTCAATTTATAAGGGGACTGGCTTTTCCAAGCTCTTTCTCTTCTACATTTTTGGCTGATTTATATTTTATAATTCTCTCCCATATCTGCTTATCTGCTCTTCCATGCTCTAAAAGTACCTGCTAAGTACTTTAACTCTCTTCTATTTCAGTTTCTCTATTTTGAACTATTTCTGATTACTTAATTATTATCATTTCTTGCTCATACAATCAGAATTCTGATACATTAGAATAAACCTGTTAATATTCAAAGTAGTTGTCATCTTCAGAAATCTCTATTCTATTTTCTTGAATTTCTGGAAGTGAGTGTATAGTTTAGTATTTTTCAGATAATAGAATTTGGATTTTCTGGAGATTTGAAATACTTGGTCTTTCCACTCAGTTACCCTAATACAACTACTACCTATGTTTTTCTCTGGCTTCTACATATCTGTATTATTCTATACAAACTCTCTTTCTAGATATCTCTGTAGATATCAATGTCACTTAGATGACTTGCTTTATGCTGAAAATAAATTGTTATTATTATAAAGATCCAAGCCATCTCATTTGGGAGTATCTAGTAAAAATTAACATGAAATAGCTAACTAGAAAGAGTTAATAAAAGACTTCAATATACTTAAGGATATTAAGAATCTGCAATAGTATAAGCTAAAAGATGTAGATTACTTGAATAATAGATATGAATCATTAAATTTTGTATAGAGTAGTCAGTAACTTATATGCTCCAGTTACTAGTAAATAAATTCACTATATTACCAATAGAAGTTTCTTCTAGTGAATTTTCAGACATATTTCTTTATCCATATTCTTACAAAAGTTTTCCCTTACTTATTAAACTATCTTTTATCCTGGGAATAGGGGTTAGGGTTGGCATGACATCACTGTCACAAGTCACATGACACAGTCACATTAACAGTCACAGATCACAAGATAGCAATAGAAGAAAGTAGAAAGTTCTGGAAGAATAGTGTTATACAACATGTATAATATATGTTAACCTTAAGGCAAATACATGGTCATTTAGGGTAGGCTATAGTAGTAGTAGCACAGACCATAGGGGTTTAGTATATAAGATAGACAGTCTAGTACAGAGTTCTTTATTGAGTTCTCTTGTGTTAACTTGAATACAAGATTCCTTTCTTTAATTAACTCTAAGGTTATTGAATTGTAATACTACTATCATTACAATTACCATCATCACCACTTTCAACACCAGCAATACTACCACCATAATATACCATGAGATAGTATGACAGAGCAATTACTTTAGATGAGAATTGGAGGGAAAACAGAAAGACTGGAATATAGGAATAGGAATAATAAGAAAAGGAGGAGGATTGAAGGAAGTAGACAAGATAATTTAAATGGGAAGTGAGACTTAATACTTCTTGATTGAGTCTCAACAATAGATACATAATATTCTCTAGGATAGTGGATAATACATCCTTTTATGACCTAAACAATAGGAAAATGTTAAGGGAAGTAACAGTAAAGGTTAAGCTGGAAAGGATTGATACACAGGAATGGGTAATAGTGGAAACACTATTAGACAGTGGGGTTACAGGATTAGTAATGAGTTTAGAATTCACTAGGAAGCAGGAGTTTAAACTGAAGAAAATAAAAAGACCAATTTATATGAGGAATATGGATGGAACTTTTAATAAGAAAGAACCAATAGAAAACACTGTGAAGGTAAACATTTATTACCAGAGACATAGAGAAAGGACAAAGATAAATGTAATTGGGGGACAAAAGTAGAACATAATCTTGGAAATACCATGGCTTGCTCACTATAATCCTGAGATTGACTGGAGAACAGGGGAAGTAAAGATAATGAGGTGTCCAAAAGAGTGTGAGAAGCAGTGAAAACTGAAGCAGGGAAAATCTGGGTGGAAAAAACAAAAAGAAGAAGAGAAAAAATGAGAAGAAAAGGAATAGAAGAAGAAAGAAAATAAAAAACCAAAAAAGAAAAGAATAATGGAAGTGAAGAAGGTGGCAAAAGAATAGAAGATTTGGGATGAAGAAGAAAAAGCAGTAAAATCAGAGAAAGAGGCAAAACAGCTAGTACTAGAAAGATTCCACAGATAGATCAAAGTCTTTTGCAAGAAAGCAAGTGTGAATGCCAACAAGGAAGACATAGGATTATATGATAGATTTGAGGGAGAAATTTGCACTAAGGAAAGAGAAAGTGTACCTCTTGTCTAGAGAAGAGAGAGAGGAAATAAGAGAGTTTATTTAGGAGTAGATAAAGAAGGGATATATAAGACCATTAAAATTATCATAGATGGTACTAGTATTCTTTGTAGGAAAGAAGGATGGAAAGAAGAGAATAGTGCAGGATTACTAGTATTCGAATAAGTGGATAGTGAAGAACAATTACCCATTGCCACTTATTTTGGACATAGTGGAAAATATTGGTACAAAGAAGGTGTTTATGAAGTTTAATTTGAGGTAGAGGTACAATAATATAAGAATTAAGGAGAAAAATAAATGAAAAGTAGCCTTTACAATTGAACTAACAGTCATGTTTTTCAGTCTAACAAATTCACCAGCAACATTCTAGACTATGATCAATGAGATCCTAAGAGACTTAATCAATACTGAAGAAGTAGTGAGTTTTATTGATGACATAATAGTAGGCACAAAAGAAGAAGAGAGGCATGATAAAGTAGTAGAAGAAGTCATTTGAAGAATGGAGGAGAATGATTTATACATAAAACCAGAGAAGTGTAAGTGGAAGATGAGAGAAGTAGAGTTTTTAGGAGTAGTGATAGAAAAGGATAGAATAAAGATGGAGAAATAGAAGATGAAGATAGTATTGAAATGGCCAATTTCTAAATTAGTGAAGGATATACAAAAGTTTTTAGGGTTAGCTAACTATTACAGGCAATTCATAAAAGATTTTGCCAAGATAACAAGACTGTTATATGAGCTGACAAGGAAGAAACAGAAGTGGGAATAGAAGATAAGACAGAAAAAGTCATTTGAAGAGTTAAAGAAAAGGTTCACCATAAAACTTATGTTGGTGGTGCCAGACTTGGATAGAAAGATAAGGATGGAGGTAAATGCATTAGACTTTGTGATAGAAGGAGTATTATCAATAGAGTGTGAGAATAGAAGATGGAGGCCAGTGGTATATCTCTCTAAATCATTGAATAAGACAGAAAAAAATTATGAAATTCACAATAAAGAGATATTAGCAGTAATCATGAGGTTGGAGGTATGGAAGCATTTGTTAAAAGACACAAAACTCAAGTTTAAGGTCTGGACTAACTATAAAAATTTGGAATACTTTATAAAAGTACAGAAGTTAAATCGTAGACAGACTAGATAGACTTTGTACTTGTTTAGATTTGATTTTACTTTGAAGCATGTACTAGGGAAAAGGATAGATAAGACAAACAGTTTAAGCAGGAGAATAGATTGGAAAGTAGAATTTAAAAATAGTAATAAAAATCAGAAGTTGATTAAAAAAGAGCAGGTTAGAGAAATAATAGAAGTAGTAGTGAAAGGACTAGAAACAATGTTGATAGAAAAAATAAAAAGAGCAAGAGAGAAAGATAAAGAGATAGTGAGAGTTGTAGAAGAAATGAAGAAAGTAGGAATGAGAATTCTGAGAGGTGATGAGTAGAAGATTAAAAGAGATCTAGTATTAAAGGAAAGAAAGGTATATATACCAAAGAATATTGAGAATGAATATAATCCAGTTATATTATGATACACCAGTAGCAGGACACAGAGAAAAGTAGAAGACAACTATTGTGGCAACTACTAGATACAAAGTCCAATAATTACACAAGGCAGTAAAGCTTTTAGTAGGCTATCAATGTAGGGATCACATGAGAACTTGACAAGAAGTCTCTGCTGAATTGCTACCCTATTTATATAATTTACAGATGGTCCATGCTACCAATATTTAACCCTACCCTAAAGTCCATGCATCATCTATATCTTATCCTTATATCTTCCATAAGAATATCATGCTGTATACATGTGCTCTGATGTTATTCTTCTAGTCTTTTCTCACCTAGTCTATGCCTATGACCTCACATCATGTGATATGTCATGTGACTGCAGTCACATGCCTCTTCATCATCAATAAAAATAAAAAAAAAGAAATATAAAATCAAGAAAAATAGATAAAAGAAAAAGAAAAATGTTAGTGTCCAAGTGTACCATAACAACAACAGAGTTGGTGATAAGGAATTACTAGTAGCCAGAGATGACAAAAAATGTTAAAAAGATGAAGAATAAAACTAAGGCACTAATAGAAAAGTTGATAATAAATAAAGTACTAGAGAAGGTATAAATGCACTTAACAGTAGACTTTATTACAAAGTTGCCATTAGTGGAAGAGAAGGATATGAAGAGAAGGATATAATATTGGTAGTATGTGATAAATTATCAAAAATAACACATTTTGTAGCAAAAACAGAAGAAACATTAGTAGAGAGATTGGTAAGACTATTTATAAATAATGTGTGGAAGTTACATAGATTGCCAGAGAGCATAATAAATGATAGAGGACCTCAGTTTGCAGCAGAGTTAACCAAAGAGTTAAATAAGATTGTTACAAACTTCATTCAGCTTGTATCTCTACAACAAGTAGACTGATTTTCACAAACTAAATTGCATTATAAAGTCCCAAATGAGGGCTATCTACACATATGTGGGATATACAAAAGTGAC
>Ga0157358_1001471_pt1 | contig 10317 bp, 3 predicted proteins | sample AttcapACBM2_FD_111484 | JGI IMG/M metagenome (GOLD analysis project Ga0157358, IMG submission 111484) | Fungus gardens microbial communities from leaf cutter ant in Botucatu, State of São Paulo, Brazil - Atta capiguara ACBM2 | ecosystem: Host-associated > Fungi > Mycelium > Unclassified ...
ATCTCAAAATTCCAATTTCATTCTTATTGTTTGTTGATGATGGTTTTTTAGTTGTTCAAAGGAAATCCTTTCAGCTTTCAAATTCCTATTTATTTTGTAGTTACAATGTTGTTTCGATCCTTCTTTTGGATTTTTGACTTTTAGTTAAACATTCAAAAACTAAAATCTTTCATTTTTCAAGGTCAATTGGTTTGTTTAATCCTCCCTCTCTTGACCTTTCATCTCTTGGTGGTCTCACTCTATGTCCCAAAGAAACCTGGAAATATCTAGGTTTTATATTTGACAGAAAATTATTGTTCTACCAACACATCGACTTTTATTCAAACAAGTCCATTTCTACAGTCAAATGTATGAAAATATTTGGAAACTTGGTCCAAAGTTTAAGCCTGCATCAAAAACAATTACTGTATAGAAGTTGCATCCTCCTGATTGCCTTATATGGATTCCAATTATGATATTATAATAATGCCCCTCTTACTTATCCTTTGAAATTACTAGTGAAAAGAAGAGCAGCAATTTGGATCTTAGAAGCATTCAAGACTTCCCTGTCATTTGGTGTTAAAGCTATTATAGATCTCATACCCATTAATCTCCATCTCAAAAAATTGAGTGGAAGATTACAACTCTGAGCTCATTCTCTACTATCTAATCATATTCTTTGTTCACTTATGAAACCTAGAGAAGACTCATTATACTATCAACATCTACTCTCTCTTGGCAGTCTTACAAGACACCAGCATAATTTAATCAAGAGTTCATTAGTCGATATGGACAATCGATATAATAAGGTTTTTTCTTCTTTCAATCCTCTTCATCCTGAATTGTTGCCTGGTAATAGAGTTATTGACATTTTCTCTGATTTTTTTTCCTTTTATCCAGTTAACGAGTGTAACAGTCTTAAAGATTAAATTTAGACAATTTGGCTATTGAATCATTGTGAGTATCAACTCAAGCTCTTGTAATCACTGATACTAGTGTCAAAAATAATATTGCTACATCTATCTCTCATATCCACATCTATGACAAACCAATTATCAAAACTCTCCATCATGCTTCAAATGTCATGAGCACTGAAGCTGAACTCTTTGCTATCAGATGTAGAATTAATCAGACCACAAATTCTGAAAATATATCAAGAATAATTGTCATCATGAACTCCCTCCATGCTAGAAAAGAAATCTCTGATTCTTTGCTACATTTCTTCCAATCTCACTCCATATTTGTTCTCAATGAACTTCAAGTTTTCTTTTCTCATAGTCAGGAAAATACAATTGAATTTTGGGAATTTCTGAGTCATAGCAAGTGGCACCTCCATAATACTGTTGATAATAACACAAAGTCCTTTAATCCTATTCCACTTCTCACTTGCAAACATTCATAGGACTTTAACAAGAAATTAGAATATGATGATAGTATCAATAGATGGAAGATAACTTTCCAAGCATCAGATACTGAAGAGAAGCACTTCATCGACCTTGTAGATGGTGACAATAAGCCTATTGAGCTATTGTATATCAAAGACAGTTCATAGCTCAAATTCTTTGGCCATTTCAATTCTCTGTATACAAGAGCAACTAGGGTGATAACTAATCATGCTCCAATCAGCAAATATAGACTCAGATTCTTCCCTAGGGAAGATTTCAGTTGTCCATGTGGATTGTATCCTATTGAATCAAGGTATTACATCCTTCACGAGTGTAAAAGATTTAACAATTATTAGAATTCTAGAAGAAACTCAATAAGTCATTTTGTTCTGTTTCTTGAGTTCAATCCAGGCACTTTTGCTTTCAATAATGCTTCTATCTAGCTAATCTAGAGCTGATCTTGTAGTTAGTATTAGATTTCCTTTTTCATGTTTTTTTCCTTCTCTCTTTCTTTTGTGTCTCTTAATCTTTTCACTTCTTCTCTTTTTCTTTATTTCTCTCTATGTAGTTTACTTGCTTTGTACATAGTTACAACATAGCTACCACAGTCTGCCATTGCACTCTGTGTAATAAATTGTTGATTTAAAAAATAAAAATAAGAGTAAGATAAAGCCAGTACTAGTTTCTTTCTCAGATTTATACTTGAAACTTGACTTAATCTCTATAAGTGCCAGTAGGCCCTTTTCAATTTCCACTTCATACTGTCTACTGACTATTTTCACTACTAGTTACTGCTCTAATTGAAAAGTAAACAATTTTATCTTAAGAAAGATATTCTACTTTAAATAAGATCTAAAGAACACTTACTGTTCTCTTAGATGTACAGATCACAAGTGGATGCTATAGTACAGAGCTTCTACTACAAAAAGATACAGGTACACTGCACAACACTACACACTTAAGCAACAAGTATATCTAAGACAAGGCCTATGTCTGATCCCAACTGTTTATGACTGTCTGTGCTGAGTAGCTAGCTCCTCTTTATAACTGAGGTTTGGCTTCTATACCAAGGGTGACTAGTAGTTGTATTGACTACCAGTCAAGAATGATGAGAGAATAAGTAAGAGAAGGCTCTAAGCTGGACAGTCTCAAGAAAGAGAATCAAGTTCTAATATTACAATCTCAAGACTTTAGAGTAGGCCAAGAAAAAGAATCTTGTATTAGAGTTAATACAAGAGAACTCAATGAAGTTCTAAGCACAAATTCATCTATCTTATATATGCTAGACTAATGGTCTGTGCTATACTAAACCTAATCTATTCTAAAGACCATACATACTACATGCTGTTGATATATGAGCTGTTTTGGTATCTTCTATAATATTCTTTGTGATATGTAACTAATTTATAACACTGGGTCATATCATGTGACATCATACTAACCCCTAACTATAAGTCTAAAATAGAAAATAAAAATAGAAAATAAAATAAAATAGACTTTACTGCCTTTGATTTTGACAAACTTCATCTATTATAAATACCTCAAGGACCATTGTGAAAGATTAGTATTAATATTATAGAACCATTTTCAAGATCAAATAACAAGAACACAATAATAGTCATAGTAGATTAATGAAAAAAATTAGACTTAGAACAATAACAATAGTATTATTAGAAAATACTATTATATTATATTTTGAGCTCTTTTATTTTGATAATAAAGAGACATGTAACTATAATATATAATATATCACATTGTTATAAGCTATCTAGACTATAGAAAATATTTATTTATTTTATTATTTATTTTTACAAACATAGACTCAGATAAGTAGGAATACTATAAAGTATATTATATGACTATAGAATGTTCTAGCATTTTCCATAAATAATAGATTAGAGTTAGCTAGTATACAGACTAGATATAGATTAGTATAAGTAGTAGTAATGTTACAAACAATTCTACCTCTGTTTTATAAATATTTATCTTACACCAAATATATCTACACTAGAAGAGGTTGAGAAATATGAATAAAGAATAGGAAGTTATCCATAGGTTAGAACAAATATAGTCAGAACATGGAATGTAACAACTTTATAAAAAAATCTTCTTAGAGAATGTTCTGTTGACCAATTCTCTATTATTTTGGGAGTTCGCTCTTATATTTAGAATATGTTTCAGATTATTTCTAAAGCTAGGTGAGATTACTTCAAAGTCTTATCTTAATCTGATGCTTCCACTTTCATAAAAGCTATAAAGACTATCTATGATTCTAATCTTGTTCTAACACTTTTTCCTAATTTTGAGATGGCTGTTGATGTATTAAAGCTTTCTCTGTCTCTAAGAGTAAGATATTACTCATATCATGGGTGTTACAACTTAAAGACCTTAGAGTAGATTAATAAGAAGAATCTTATATTAGGATTGACACAAGAGAACTTGATAAGGCTCTAAGTACAACCTAGTCTATCTTATATACTACTGACTATAATCTATATACATACTATTCTATTCTATCCTAAAGTATATATATTTGTCATAAAGTCAATATGCTATTGCCATGTTGTATGATATCATTTGTTCCATATTCTTTTATGTTACATGATCCTATGACAGTGACATGTGACATTATACTAATCTCTAGTTCTAAGTTCCAGAATAAAGAAAATAAAGAATAAAAGAAGAAGAAAAATTGAAATGAGAAAGAAATTGAAAATAATTAAAGTCTACTATATTTAACTCTAACAATAGGCTCTTTCTCTTTCCAAGGCTGTAACAAGTTATTTAGTCTTAGAAATAGCAATATCTCATTCTTATTTAGCTATAATACCTAGTTCAGCTATGATGATCCCTAAAACTATCAAGTATTAGATGGCACTTGCTTCTGTTTTCTTTGGCCTCTAAACTTAGGCCCAAGATCAAACTGTTTGCTTAGGCTACAAAAGCCAACATTACTCAGCAAGCTCAAAGATCTGCTTCTGCCTCATCTTGTAAGGACTTTCTATATTTGTTACAGCTTAAGGAGGCATTTCTTAATCTTTCTCAAGTTACAATCATTTTTATATACTAGACTAGCTTAGATAGTACAGATGTCTCTTAGGGAAGTATTAGTCATTCTAGTACCTCAAGGGTGCTTGAAATGACAATCCATAGGCCTATCAGGCAGTAGATTCTGATCCTACTTGACTTCTCCACTGTAGAGATTATTGTAACCAATATAGCTTTTGCAGTTAAAAGTTAAGTTTTATAACAAGGGCTTGGTTGAGGCTTTCTCTAAACTCAGAGTAGAGTCTGTTTACAAGGCATAAGATAGTATGTTTATGTCTACCAACTCTGTTGCTTTAGCAGCAGAGCTAGATGTAATTAAGCAGTAGCTGAACAAGACTACTGATATCAGTAAGATTACTAAGGTAGAGTCTTGTATAGAGCCTTGCTTGCCTCAGTCTAAATTTATTTTGAAGATTTTAGACATTTCCTACTAAGACTCTAACACTTTTTTGTTAACTACTTCTGCCTAGGTGGCAGCAGCTCTTTCTAGCACTCCTCTTTTTAAGAGTGTTACATTAGCATCTATGCCTTGTATTATAAAGACATTTTCCAGCTCTAGTATGTCAGTGATTTGGGAGAGACTCTAAGAGCAAGACTATTATTGATTGTTCATTTAACTTTGAACAGTATACTATTATAGTATGAGAGACTGTTGTACATCTTAGAGTTGCTCAGTGTTACAATTACTAGTACTAGAGATACCCAACACATGCCTGTTATGCTTAAGATACTAAATGTCAGAAGTGTGATGGTCTACATAGAGTATAAAACTACAAACTCTTAACTTGGTGTTATAAGGCCAATTCTTCTAAAGAAGCTATTACAGCTGGTGTACCTTGTTTTCACACTTTCAAGTGTTTGAACTGTAATGGATATTATGTTGCTGATAACAATAAGTGTTCATTCTAGTGCCATTACTTTTACAATTAATAGCATGCTAACAAGACTACTAAGATGCACTCTAGATAAGCTAACCACAGTTCTATAACTGGCCCTAATAGAAATAGTCAATAAGTATGTCTAGTACAACTAACATGCTTTGTATTTATTCACAGAATGTCTACAAGAACTATGTGCCAGTTGATAGTCTTCTTGAAATATATAAGAACTTGTACAATATTCTGTTTATCCAGAAACCTCTCTAAAACTCTGTACCATCTACTACAATCCCTAGAGAAGTTAAAGTTATCAGTGCTTCCATTCATTTAGATTAGACTTAGGTAATCTGATTTTTACAGAACTCTGAGTGGATATCTAGAGTTATATATTTTAATTATTCTAGACTATCCAGACTTTATTTTGCTCTTAGAGGGGATATAGTTGATTACAGAGACATTTAGCCTCTGTTCTTCTTCAATAGAGATAGGTGTCAATTTCATATAAATGTTTACTCCAACAATCTTTACAATGCTATAAATTTATTATCTAATAAAGTTCTGAATATTCCCAACTTGTTGTATATGGAAAAGGACTTAAACATCAGAGATGCTAAATAGAATCTATCTATCCTAGATTTTAAGGAACTTGGCAGACTCTTACAGATTTAGTTGCTCTAACAAGTGCCTTTATTTTTTCTCCTCAAGAAGAATCTTCTTCTTCTTCTGAAACTCTAAGAAAAAGATATTTAAGAGTAAGTAGTTTGGTTGGAAACCTTATCTAGAACAGAGAGATCAATAGAATTATTAGCTGCAGCATTATAGAACTAGTAGAGAACACTCTACAAGTTCAGGAAATTTGTTGTAACAACCACTAATTAAGATAGTTAATAGTACACTGACTAGTCTTATAGAGATTACAAGAAAACTTGGTAAGGGGTTTCTTATATATTACAACCCTATATATACATGGTCCATACTATTAATAAATAACCCTACTTTAAAGTACATGTGTTGTTTAGAAGTCCACTATGTTATTATCATAAGGCTAACATGCTATAGCTATATCTTTTGACTTGTCAAGGAAAACATAAGAAAAATAAAGAAAATCAAATCAAGAAAAATAGATAAAATGAAGCATAGAAATTGTCTTAGAGATTGAGTCAAGATCAATAACAAAGACAAGTGTATAAAATTTGAGTTAAGAGAGCCCTTTACTCATAGAGAGCAAAAAGGGTGCTTTTTCTTTACTGTTGTGTGTTTTAGAACTATTCTACATACATAGATGTTCTCTGAAGTGGTAGAAAGATCAACTATGAGAGAGACATTGTCTGAGAATTGTCTGAGACAAAGCTTATTGTGATAAGAGACTTGAGCACAACTCATACCTAAGAAAATAAAGTCTGCAAAGTTATATAGAGTTTATATTTGAAGGAGAAACCTAAGTATATTGTTTATAGAATTAATAGAATAGAGAATATCTTCAGAAGAAATCTAAGAGAACAGAATAAGATTTCCTAAAGGCAATGACTACCATAAGTATTTTTATACTCTATTCTAATCTAGTAGAAAAGTTCTGAGATAAGTAGAGAATAATAGAGATAAAATGGCTAGAAACTTGAATAGAAATATCTAAAAGATTGTCTAAATAGGTAAGAAGAATAGAGCAACAATGATAGGATTAGTAGTTGTAAGTGTGGTTTAAAGTAGCAGTACTACAGGCTTGTAGTAAAGTTATTGATAGTTATTGAATGCTACAAGCTTTATATAAAGTTCAGATTAGATTACAAATACTATAAACTTGCTATAGAGTTCTGAGCTAGCTCTAAAAAAATGTTATGTTCTCTTACAGCATTTGGATACTTTAAGAAGTCAACAAATTCTTTAATTGATAGATATGGATCAATGAAGAGACTGTAAGCAAACCTAGGACAGTTTGCAAAGATATGTTGACATGTTTCTATCATAATAACTATATAAACATTGGAAGTACTCTACAAAGAAAAAGTACTATTTATACTCTCTAGTAGGAATATAGCTAAGAATGACTTTAGCTGCTCTGGCATATAATGTGACTTACTGGCCAGTGTAAGAGAGCTAACTAAGAGAAATAACTATCACTCTTAGAGTAACTAAGCTAAAGAAGCTTATAATTTTAATTTTTAAAAGTAAGAAAATGGTACTTCTGAATAGTAGGATTGTTAAAGAATGTTGTCAGAGTTGTGAATATTGGACTTTGACTTTATTTCATTTTACTTATTTATTTTATTTTGTTTTATTTTTATTATCTTAGACTTAGACAAAGAAGTATAATGTGATATTATATATAATGAAAGTATGACACCTATTATAAGATAATTACATACATATTATAGTCACAGATCACATGATCATGTGATACAAAGAAAGGCATAAAAGATTCTAGAATAGATAATGTTATATAGCATAGTAACAATATATTGGCCTTATGGAAAGTATATAGACTTTAGGATAGATTAGTTGTAGTATGCACATAGACTATAGTCTGTGATATAAGGTAGACTAGCTTGTATTAAAAACTCCATTGAGTTCTCTTGTATTACTTAATATAAAAGTGTGTTTTTTGTCTTAATATTGAGGCTGTTATAATCATATCCTTATGTTTTAAAGATGGTTGCTTCATGTGTTGGGGTTTGTTTCACTTCTAACTCATTATTTGCTGCATCTTGTTGTTTTCTCATGTATAATCAGTCAGCACCTCATATAGTAGTAGAAGCTCCCTTATGTTTTTCATTCATTATCTCAAGAACACTATATGTATTCCTTATTGTCAATAAGTATATATAGCTGTAGATACTATTCTATATTATTAAGCCTTGCCAATTGACTCATTTCCCATCCTTACTCAAGTCTTTGTCTAAGTTGCAATCTGAGCCAAGTCTAAGGTCATAACAGAGGCTTAAGTTTATTCTTTTATCATTATTGACTAATAGTTATTACAATTGTTAGTGTTAGACAAGAAATATGCCCAGAAGAGGAAACCATCTGTGGAAAAATTATAGAAGACATTGCAAGAGCATGGGAACATCATCTAATATATGGGAATGTATATTCTAAATAACCTTGGCTTTAGTGAATGTGTTATGTTTCTACATATCATAGTAGCTATATTTGGAAAGGGAATTTTAACAGGAAAATTAATATGAAGAAAGTCAGACTTCTAAGCATAAGCATCCAGAATAGTATACTATACAAGTTTATTTTCAAGCTAAGAAACTACAGAGTATCTATGTGTCTTAAATACTAGTACTAAGACTATTCAAGGGTCAAATAAAACAATTAACTACTCTGAATACACCAAAGTCTTTGGAAATTAAGTTTAGAACTCCATAGAGATTATGAGGAACCATGTCATTAGTAATAGAGTAATCAGATATAAATTAGAACCAGATAGATCTGTATTTAAAAAAAATAGGTAGACTAAAAATAAAAATATCCTTTTTCACAGATGTTTGGGATGGATTGGATGTTAGAGAGGTGTTATTTGTAGTAGAGTTGAATAGATCAGATATATTTGAATAAATATGTAACAACAAGAGTTATTTATTCAATTTTTAGAATCCAAGTTATAATATGAAAAAATCTGTATTATTTGGTCTTTCTACTAGTAAAGCTGCAATTTGATTCTGAATTGCTGATTTAAGTCTGTAACAGAATTTAATAACTATAGTATATAGACCTATATCATTATTACAACATGTAAGAGCAAAAGAAGAACCTTGTATTGAATTAATATAAAAGAACTCAATGGAGTTCTCAGTATAATCTGTCTATCTTATATATACTGGGCTCATAGTTCATGCTACACTAAACCTAGTCTATTCTAAAGAGCATATGTAGTATATACTGTATGATATTATTATTCTGGAACCTTCTACAATGTTTTGTATGATTATGACTTGTGACTGTAATATGTGATATATGTGTGGCATCATGTGATATTATGTCATGTTATGCTAATCCTCAACCCTAAGTCTAAAAATAAAGAGAAAAGAAAATTAAAAAATTAAGTCTACCATCTTTAATTCTAACAATAGTTGGTTTCTAATATAAGAGACTAAAACTTATTTAAGTAGTTTTCTACTACATAGCTTTTCTAATAATATATTGTCCCCTCTAGCTTATTAATAACTTTTACAGTGATGTTGACAAAGAAAAAGTACTTTGAGAAGAGTTATTCAAACTCAGATTAGATAGTAATAGAAAAAATACTAGTAGTTGATTCTTTATGAAAAATTCTCTCTGACTACTTTGAAGTATAGCTGCTTTCAGGAAAGAACAAGATCTAGAGAATCTTGTCTTGATTACAAGTGAATTTTTTAGTAAATATATAGAGAATAGAAGCTTAGAAAAGCTCTTTTAGTCTGTTAATCACCACTGAAGTCTGGTAGGAGTAGGATATGAGGTTGAGAGTAATAAGGGGGACTTTCAGATATAGGAGTGTTGGTGAAAGATAGAGATCTTAATGTAGTTGGAAGTGGTATACCTATAGGTATAGAAATAGGATTTAGTATAGCAGCTTGTAAGTCTTAGAGTTAAGTCATTAGATTAGCAAGAATATTGTTAGTAAAAAGCTCTGAAGCATGCTGGTGCTCAGCTACTTCTCTGAGATAGTACTGGAGAATTCCCAAAGCTTCATCTGTTATGATCTTAAATCCTTAGGGTTAGATAAAAGAACAAACTCTTGTATTAGAGTAAACACAAGAGAACTCGATAGAAAGCTCTTTATAAAATAGTCTACCTTATATACTTCTACAGATGATCTGTGCTAGCTACTGTGCACCCTACTCTAAATGGCCATGTGTAAAGCATGAGGTCAACATGTATTGTCCATGTTGTATGATGTCACTTTGTTCCGGAACCTTCTACTTTCTTCTCTTAAGTCCTGTAATCAATGCTGTGACTACACCATCAGATGTGACTGATGTGACAGTGTGACCAATCACTTCTACCCCTAACCCTAGAGTTCTAAAAATAGAAAAAATGAAAAA
>Ga0157358_1001472_pt1 | contig 10316 bp, 7 predicted proteins | sample AttcapACBM2_FD_111484 | JGI IMG/M metagenome (GOLD analysis project Ga0157358, IMG submission 111484) | Fungus gardens microbial communities from leaf cutter ant in Botucatu, State of São Paulo, Brazil - Atta capiguara ACBM2 | ecosystem: Host-associated > Fungi > Mycelium > Unclassified ...
AGAGGCTTAGGCACCAAGGTCAAATATACTAGTAAATGCTAAAGAGATAGAATGACAATAATTGCCACAGCCACAAGTTTGGCCAAGAAGATAGGGGTTTCAGTATATGCTGACAGAGCCTGCTCTGATAGAAGAAGTGGACAGAATGAATGCTACAATGGCAAATATGCAATAGCAGCAAGCAGTGTTTGTACCAAGGCATGATCTATATGCTATGAAGATGAATTGAGAGAGAAACTGTTATAACTGTAGAGGATTTAGACTTGTAAGACACTGTAGAAATTAGAAATTTGTAGCACAATGGAGGAGAATGGAATACAGACTCAATTGTAACATGGACAATTTAAAAGAGAAGGAGAACCTAGTAGTCTTCAACTAAGTTCTAACTATAACAAATTTGTAATACACATTAGACTTGAGAAGATTAATACATAAAAAGAAATAACAGCAGAGATATTGTTGGATAGTAGAACAACAAGTCTAGTTATGAGTTCTAAGTTTACAAGAAAACAGTTTAAGTTGAAGAAAATCAAAAGACCAATATATATAAGAAATGCAAATAGTATAAGAAATGCAAATAGTATATTCAACAAGAAAGAACCAATAGAACATATAGTGGAAATAAATATATTTTACAAAGGATATAAAGAGAAAACAGAGATTGATGTGATAGAAGGTTAGAAGTGGAATATAATCTTAGAAATACTATGGCTTACTTGCCACAATTCTGAGATTAACTAAAAGACATAGGAGATAAAGAATGATGAGATGTTCTGAAAAATATAAAAAGTAGTGGAAACTGAATCAAGAAAAATTGAAAAACAAAAAAAAGAAGAGAAAAAGGATAAAAAGTAAGAGAAGAAGGAAAGGATAAAGGAAGAACAAAAAAAGAGAAGGACCATGGAGGTAAAAAAGGTAATGGAGGGATGGGAGATCTGGGAAGAAGAATAAGAAACAAAAAAGTCAGAGGAAGAAGCCAAGAAATTAGTTTCTTCAAAGTTCCATTAAAGGATTCATAACTTTAGAAAGAAAGCAAGTGAGAGAATGCTAACAAGAAAAATATAAAACCATGTGATAAATGTAAAGAAAAAATTTGTGCTCAGAAAGAGAAAGGTGTATCTATTGTCAAGAGAGAAGAAAGGAAAGATATACAAGTTTGTATATTAGACTCTTGTTAAAGTGCTATTAGAATGGGTGAAACTTACTTTGAGTAGATATTCATGATTAGTCATGTTGAAAGAGAGTTGGATAAAGTATAGAAACTTATCTGGAAACAGATATATTTATCTATAAGATTAGACAAGATATCTGAGTTATAAATCAAGCTTATTCACTGATTTGTGATATAATCTTGGATAATGACCTTGACCTCAACTCATATATTGTGCCCACTGTCTGTTGTAATATTGAGATATTAAAAAAAAGTAAGAGAAGATGTTAGAAAAATTTGGATAGGTTTTTAGTCAAATTTTAGTCAATTTCCAGACTGAATACTACAGAGTATCTACTTGGTCTTAAATACTAAGTCTATAGTCAGAACTGTAGCTAGGGAATAGTAGTATGAAAAATAAATAAGGAGACATTATAGAAATGGCTTCTAAAATATAAAATAACTGGAAGTCTAGATGATGAGTTACTAAGAGATAAAATACAAGAGGCTGATCCATGTACAAACAAGTATAGATATAGAAGTACATCTAGATATAATTAGAGTTTCAACTGGAAGTTAGAAAGTATATATCTCAGATATCTCAGAAGTTAGTCTATAACAATCTTCAAAGTTGTCTCAAATGGTACTAGTGTTCTTTAAAAAAAAGTAGGACAGTAGGAAATATATAGTATAGAATTATAGGTACACAAATAAATGGACAATTAAGAATAACTATCCTTTACCTTTGATTTCAGATATTGTAGAAAATACTAGTACAAAGAAAGTATCTACTAAACTAGATTTACAATAGGACTATAATAATGTAGGAACAAAGAAAGGAGATAAGTAGAAGATAGTGTTTATGACTCTAGAGAGGTTCTTTAAACCCACAGTAATATTCTTTGGGCTCACTAACTTTCCAGCAATATTTCAAACAATAATGAACAAGATTCTATAGAACTTAACTAATACTAGGAAAGTAGCAAGTTTTATTGACAATGTAATTATGGGAACAGAGGAAGAAAAACATAACAAGATAATAGAAAAAGTGAAAAGGTTGGTAGAAAATAACTTGTATGTAAAACTGGAGAAGTGTAAGTGAAAGGTAAGAGAGAGGTAGAATTCTTAGAAGTAGTGATAGGATTTAATGAGATCAAGATAGTGAAGATGAAGATAAAGAGAGTATTAGATTGGTCAACTCCTTGGGAAGTTAAGAATATATAGAAGTTTTTAGGACTAGCTGATTACTATCAGTAGTTTATCAAAGATTTTGCATCTATAGCCAAACTATTATATGATTTAGTGAAAAAGAACCAGAAGTGAAATTGGGTAGAAAAACAAGAAAAGATATTTAGGAAGTTGAAGAAGAGGTTTACTAGAGAGCTAGTATTAGCAGTACCAAACTTCAACAAAAAAAAATGAGAATGGAAGTTGATACATTGAACTATGTAATGAAAGAAGTATTATTGATGTAGTACAAAGATGAGTAATGGAGATCAATGGCTTACTTGTCAAAACTTCTAAATGAGATGGAAATAAAGTATAAAATCTATAACAAGAAAATTTTAGTGGTTATAAGGGAATTGAAAAACTAGAAACATCCACTAGAAAGTACGAAGTTTGGACAAACCATAAGAATTTGCAAAACTTTATAAAGGCACAAAAATTGAATAGAAGACAAGCCGGATAGATATTGTACCTATTAATATTCAATTTTACTTTGAATTATGTACCAGAAACTAAGATAAGAAAAGCAAATGGACTTCGTAGGAGACTAGATAAAAAAGTAGGAGTAGAAAAGAATTAAAAAAATGAAAAATTAATAAAGAAATGGTTTTAAAGCTTAGTAGAGGTAGTAATAGAGAAACTTGAAGTAGATATAGTATAAAAAATGAGAAACACAAGAGAAAAGAACAAGAAATAGTTAGAGTAGTAGAAGGAATGAATAACAAAGTAAAAATGATGAGGAATGGCAGATAAAAAGAGACTTAGTGCTGAAAAAAGAAAAGAGATATGTATCAAAGGATGAGGAGCTGAGAACAGAAATTATCCAGTTGTACTATAATGTACTAGTAGTAGGATATAGAGAAAAATGGAAGATGATAGAGCTAGTAAAGAAATAACTGATAGCTAAAAGTAACCAAAGATGTGGGGAAATATATGGATAGATGCAACTTGTACCAGAGAATGAAGAACAGAACAGAAATATCAGCAAGGAGGTTAATAGCAAATAAAGTACCAGAAAAACTGTGGACATACTTAACAGTGGACTTTATCACTAAGTTGCTATTAGTAGTAGGAAGAAATGTGATCCTAGTAATATGCAATAGATTGTTCAAAATGACATATTTTATAACAACAATAGAAGATATATCAGTAGAATGGCTAGCTAGGTTGTTCTAAAACAATGTATAGAAACTATAGATATTACCAAAGAGTATGATATCAGATAGAGGACTATATTTTGCAGTAGAATTGACAGAGAAGTTGAACAAAATGTTGGAGATTGAGATGAGGTTGTCAACAGTCTTCCATCTACAAACAGATAGACAAACAGAGCATATAAACCAGGAACTAGAACAGTACTACAGTTTTTTGTAGATTATAGGCAGAAGAACTAGCCTGAATGGCTGGAATTCACAAAGTTTGTGGTAAATAATAAGACTCACTTGGCAACAAAAGTATTGCTTTTCATGGCAAACTATGGGAGAGAATTAAAGATAAGAGCAAATATTAGAAGAAAATGAAAGATAGAAAAAGTAATAGAGTTTGTTGAAAGAATGAAGAAAATTTAGAAAGAAGCAAGAGCAGCACTGAAGAAATAATGAAGAAATAGGCAAATAGGAGAAAAAAAGAGTACTACAATTCAAAACTTAAAGTATTAAGTCAAGAAAGAAATCTTGTATTAGACTTAATACAAGAGAGCTCAATAGAGTTCCTAGTATAATGTATCTATCTTATATATGTTAGACTAACAATCTATATTACATGAATTTTAGTCTATCTTAAAGACTATGTATATTATATACTATTATATAGTATGATATCATTCTTCTAGAACTTTCTATGTTCTTTCATATGTCATGTGATTGTGTGACTGTAACTGTGATATGTGTGACAGTTTTAATAGTCATATGTGATATTACACTAATATCTAATCCTAAGTCTTAAATAAGAAAAAAATATAAATAAAAATGAAAAGAAGAAATGAAATAAAAATAAATCAAGTTCACTGTCATTAACTTTAATATTATCTTTCTTCAAGGTTTTTTCTTCATAGAAACTAACTTTTATTTTTGCCAGTTTCTTTCCAACTTTCTCAAACTTTTCATTATTCTATTTATATGATATTTTTGCTGTATACTTTTCTAATAACTCTTTCTTTCTGAAATCTCATTCTTCCACTATGTCTCACTTTTCTTGTTTTTTAACTTCAGTACTCAATCTTTCTTTGAATTTTGCCACTGATTTCTTCATATTTTCTAAATCCTTCTCTCTTTCCCATATATTGTTTTCTACTGTAAATCTCTTCCAACATATCAAGTACTTTACTATTTCTCTTATTTTTCTTTTATTGAAAATTTTTCCACCTTCTAGATTGAGTGAGTTTCTGGAAGGAGAAGAGAACAGTATCACTAGATTGGAAGCAGTTCTACTCTTTGATGCTATCTACCTCTACCAAATTTACTTTCTTCACTTTCTATCTCTCTACTTGCTCTTCATATTTTACTACTTGACTAATGTTCACAACTAGATGAGCAGTTATAATTTGATTGCATTGGTAAATACTATCCCATTGATGATATATAGACCAACATATTAATCTACTAATTTCTTTACTAGTCACTTTCTAAACACTAAGTCTTTTATGCTCAACATAATTTTATCTTCTTTTTTTCATTCTTTAACTTTTCTTCTTTCTTTATCTGCTTGTCTCTTCATCTCTTCCTGTACTATTTTTAATGCTGTCCCAGCTTTCTTTTATATTTTTTTATTCTTTCTGCAAACTCTGTTATATATTCCACTTTTTTAAAATTAGCTTTTATTTCTAACTCTATTTCATAATTTACTATAAATAGAGACACTTTGGTTACTAAATGTGTCTTATTGTTTACTGAAGAATATGCTGTTTCTAACCACTTTAGCTAATTCTTTTGCCTATAATTCATAAATAACTATAAATATTGTTTTAGTTCTTAGTTCATTTATTCAGTCTGACTATCTGTTTATAGATGGAATGATATTGACAACTGTTAGAATTGTGGAATAATAAACTTGGTTTCTTTTCTTTTCTTTTTACTTTTTTTTTCTATTTTCCATTATTTTATTTTTACTTTACTTTATTTTAGATTTAGATGAAAGATGTGATGTGATATTACAGGTGATGGTCACACAAGTCACAATGTGTGATAAAGGTGTATCACATATCACATGGTAATCATATATATCACAGTTATAGTCACATAATTAGATAATATAAAGAAGAATATAAAAGGTTCTAGGATAGATAATATCATATAGTAGCCTTATAAAAAGTACATGTACTTTAAAGTAGGTCAGTTGTAGTATACATACAGACTATAATCTGTAGTATATAAAATAGATTATTTCGTACTTGGAATTCTTTTATATTACTTGATACAAAAGTTGTCTTTTATCTTTACTCAAGGACTTAAGTTATAACAACAACTTTGTTTCAATATCCAATATTCTATTCAATTTCTTTGTTAATTTTACTACAAACTATAGTCTTCTATCCAAAATCACACTTTCTGGCATATCTATATAACTTTTACATATTATCTCTAAATAACTATGCCAGTTCTTCTATCAATATGTTATAGTACACTTAAATGCTTATATTTTATTTTTATCTTATTTTCTAACTATCTATTTTCTTTGATTTGATTTCTTTTTTTCTTTTCTTTTCTTTTTTCTTTATTTCTTGAATGATAAAGAGATATATGACTATGATCACATAATATATTATATGATATAATGTCATAAGTCTGGAATATAATAGAAGAAACTAGAACAATGACATTAAGAGCATAGCTGCAGTATGTTTATTTTGTAGTAATAGTATGGTGAACTTATAAACAATATATGTAGTTTAGGATAAAGCTTGCAATAGTAGTATATATAGTGTAGGAATACATTGGAGACTCTTTGTCAAGTTCTCCTATAATCTTTATAAGATTCTTGTGACTTAAGACTACTTTAGTATACTATTGATTATTTTGATTAGTAGTTGTCATAATGTAATGTTTCTTTTGTAGTTACACAAAATGAGCCATTTTTAACAACTTATCAGAAACTACTTAGATTGCATTATTTTTAGCTACTAATAGTAACTTTATGATAAAGTCTGCTATTAAATATATCTATGGTTTCTCTAGTACTTTATTTACTATCAACTTTTCTGCCAGTGTCTCTGTCTGATTCTTCATCCTCCAATACATATTACATCTATTCACATATTTTTCTGTATTTTTTGTTACTTCTGGCCACTAGTAATTTCTTGCTCACAACTTTATCATCTTTTATCTTTCTTTATGTTCTTGTCAAGAATAAAAGAAGTGGACTTAACATTTTTCTATTTTCTTTTTTCATTTTTATTTTCTTTTTGATTTATTTTCTTTTATTCTATTTTTAGAACTAGGGTTAGGGTTAGAGTGACAAGATCACACTGTCACACAGTAGGTCACATCAGATGACACAATTACAAGTCACATGACATATAAAAGGATATAAAAGGTTCTGGAAGGATGATATCATACAACATGTGATACACATGGTTATTTAGGGTAGGCTAGAAATAGCTTGTATGGACCATTAGGTATTTGCATATAAGGTAGACAATCCTATACAGAGTTCTCTATTGAGTTCTCTTGTGTTAACCCAATACAAGATTCATTCTCTTAACCAATTCTAAGGTTTTGAGTTTGTAACAGTTTTGCTGTTAGCACATCATAATATAACTAGATTATTTCCACTCACAATTCCTTATCTTTTAGCACATATACCTTTCTCTTCTTTAATACTAAATCTCTTTCTACTTATCATTTATTCTCTTGCAATACTTTTTCTAATATATTTACTTCAAATTCTTCTATTACTACCGCTAAGTTTATCTGCTTTTTCCATTGTTTCTGGTATATATTTTAAAGTGAAATTAAATCTTGACAAATATAATGCTTATCAAGCTTATTTTTTGTTTAACTCCTGTGCTTTCATAAATTATTTCAGGTTCTTGTAGTCTAAAACCTTGAATTTGAATTTTGGATCTTCTAATAGATACCTCCAGTTTTCCAATCCTCTTATTATAGCCAACATCTTCTTGTCATGAATCTCATAGTTTCTTTCTGTCTTATTGAAAGAGATTTTGAGAAATAAGCTATAAATTTCCATTTTTGATCTTCACATTCCATAGATAATACCCTTTCAATTACATAGTATTATGGTATACTTGAACTCTAATATTTTATTTTGATTTTATTTTGATTTTATTTTATTTTATTTTATTTATTTTCTTTGATTTGATTTTCAATTTTATTTTGTTTTGTTTTTGTTTTTGTTTTTCTTGGATAATAAAGAGATACATAACTGTGGTCATATGAGATGTCACATAATATAAAGTCATAAGTCTAGAATATGGTAGAAAAATTTAGAACAATAATATTAAAGAACATATTTACCTTGTAGAAATGGTATAGTAGACTTATGGATAATATATGTTACAAACTCAAAACCTTAGAGTTGACCAAGAGGAAGAACCTTGTATTAGGGTTAACATAAGAGAACTCAATAGAGAACTCTGTACAAGATAGTCTATCTTATATACTAAAATCTTATAGTCTATGTTAACTACTTTTAGCCTACCCTAAATGTTGTAGCAACTACTAGACCAATGTCCAATGACAGCACAAGCAATAAATCTCACAGAAGGAATATCTAGTAGGGAACATAAGTTGTGTAATTCACAAGAGAACTTAACAGGAAACCACAACAGTATTCTACTGACTATTTATATAAACTATCCATGGTCCATGCTATGACTGTGCATCTTACCCTAATGTCTATGCCCTGTCCTCATGTCCATTAGTAATCTACCTTATGTCCTATTACTCATCCACCTTGTATCTACCTTAAGACCAGTATGCCATAAACATATGCTCTGATATCATACCCTCAATCCTACTCTTAATCTCCATCATCTATATGTATACTATGTGTATACCATGAGGAAACCATGCTGTTAACATGTTCCTTGATGTTACTCTATCTCTAGACTCTTCTCGATTCTTCCAGACCACTCTAGACTACTCTAAGCCTTATGATGTAATGTTATATGACTGGGAAGCCACATGCCTTCTCTCTCTCATTGTAGACTAATAATATAACTATCTATAAATATCTCACTAAAGTCTGTCCACACTTTCTCATCTTATAACACTAAACAGCCATATGTTTGTCTTAAGGTTAACATGGGTTGCATATATTATATAATGTCATCTTTCTAGAACCTTTTATGTCCTTCTATGTGTTTTGTGACTTGTGACTATGTCATCTGATGTGACTGATTGTGTGACAGTATGATCTTGTCACTCTAACCCTAATCCTAGTTCTGAAAATAGAATAAAAGAAAAATAAATAGAAATGAAAATAGAAATGAAAATGAAAATGAAAATAATTAGAGTCCACCACTTTCAGCTTTGACAATATATACATTAGGGTAGGTATATTTATTATTAGCACAAACCATATATTTATTATAAAAATAGAATAGCAATATATTGGGGACTCCTTGTTAAGTTCTCTTGTAATCTCCATGAAATATTATCTTTTTTAAGTTTACTGAGTGGTTTACTTAGTAGTCTATTGGTTGTTCTTAGACTAGTGGTCACCACAACACATAGTCAAATACATCAACTTTCATCCTCATTTTTTGTTTAAATCTGGTATTGTTAATACCAGTTCTTTTGTAAACCTTTTCTTTAACTTCTTGAATACTCTTTCTTGCTTCTCTGTCCAATCCTACTTTTGATTCTTCTTCACTAGGTTATGTAATAGTCTTACTATAAATGCAAAGTTTTTTATGAACTGCTGATAGTAGTTCACTAGTCCTAAGAACTTCTGTATGTCCTTGACTTCTTTAAGAGTCAGCCAATTCAATATTTCTTTCATCTTCTCTTTTTTCATCTTAATTTCCTCAGGTCCAATCACCACTCCCAGAAACCCTACTTTCTATTTACACTTCTCTAGTTTTACATACAAATCATTTTCTGCCAATCTTTTCACTATTTCTTCTACTGTCTTGTTGTATTCTTCCTCTTTCTTTGTTCCTACAATTACATCATCAATAAAGCTTGCTACTTCTCCAGTGTTGATCAAGTTTCATAGGATCTTGTTCATTATCATTTGGAATGTTGCTAGAGAGTTAGTTAGTCCAAAGAACATAACTGTGGGTTCAAACAAATCTTCTGGAGTCATGAATACTGCTTTCCACTCATCTTTCTACTTTATCTATATGTTATTATATCTCCATTATAAATCTCACTTAGTAAATACCTTCTTTGTACCTATGTTTCCTACAATATATGAGATTAAGGATAAGGAATAATTATTCTTAATTGTCTATTCATTTAAATATCTGTAATCTTGTTCCATTCTCTTCTTACTGTCCTTCTTTTCTACAAAAAACACAGATACTGTTTAAGACAATTTCAAGGGTCTAATATACCTTTCCTCAGTACAAATCCTTCCTTCACCTCAATTTCATGATCCCACATTTTCTTTGTTAGCATTCTCTCACTTGCTTTCTTTCCAAAAACATAGATCTACTTGTAGAACCTTTGAGAAACTAATTTCTTAGCCTTTTTTTGTACTTCATTGCTTTCTTCTCCTTATCTCAAATCTCCCATTATTATGCTACATTCTTCATCTCTATTGTTCTTTCCTTTTTTGGTTTTTTTCTTCTTTTTTCTACTCTCATTCCTCTTACTTCTTTCTTTTTTTGCTTTTGCCATTCTGATTTCCTGTCACAAACTTCATTCAGCTTGTATCTCCACAACCAGTGGACTGATTTTCACAAACTAAGTTGCGCTGGAAAGCCCCAAATGAGGGCTATCCGCATATATGTGGGATGTACAAAAGCGACAACAAA
>Ga0157358_1001473_pt1 | contig 10315 bp, 2 predicted proteins | sample AttcapACBM2_FD_111484 | JGI IMG/M metagenome (GOLD analysis project Ga0157358, IMG submission 111484) | Fungus gardens microbial communities from leaf cutter ant in Botucatu, State of São Paulo, Brazil - Atta capiguara ACBM2 | ecosystem: Host-associated > Fungi > Mycelium > Unclassified ...
CATCTACCATGCTTCTACCTCATGTCCTATTACTCATCCACATGTGTTTTTCTTAAGGCCACCATGCTTCCTACATGTGCCCTGACATCATACCTTTAATCTCTGCTGTACATGTGTACACCATGAGGAACCCATGTCCCTTGATGTCATCCCTAACCCTATCTCTAATCTAGACTCCTCTCGATCCTTCTAGACTGTTCTAGATTCTATCACATGACTTCCTAGTCACGTGCTCTCCATCCATTGTAAACTAATAATTACTACTGTTCTATATCTGTCCTAATCCTAACCCTACCAAAGTCTGTCCACACTTTCATCTTATAACATACTAACCTACATATTATAATCATCAAATTCCACTACAGACTCTAAGTAGTGATCTAGAACCAGATTGTGCCACTGGCAGAGAAGCTTGCTTTTCCACTTCAAAGGAATTTAAGTATTAGTGTGAAAGCTTAGCAGAAGAATTTATTATCTGAATATTTGATATATCTAGATATATCTTATTATCTAGTCAGAAGATAGGGACAGGGGTCTGACATCAATTATAATATTAAACCATGTTATCCTAAGACTTTCAGAGTACAGCTTTAACTTCTTCAAAAGTGAATTTCATTTGTTCTATGAACTTAGAGATAAACTCTAGTTTCAATGGTTGTTAGTATAATTCAAAACTCATTTACAGACAGCAACCAGTATCTAGAAGAAAAGAAAACTGCTAAGTAGTAGAGTATATATATTTGTTGTGTTTAAACTCCACTAGAAGCAGAAGGTCATACTAGTCACTTTGTCATTCATTGATGAAGAGCTAGAGATACTGGTCCAATTTCTGATTGACATTCTCTATCTATCTATTTGACTGTAGGTATCAAGCTGTAGAGGATGCAACTTCAAGCAATCAGTAAAGTTCCTAGATAAAAAGTACCACAAACTACAGATCTCTGTCTGAAACCACTTGCCTCAGAAGACCATGAAGTTTTCAGACATTGTGTAAGAAAAGCAAAGCTGTTCTTTCATTGTGACAGTGGTATAAGTGGGAATGAAGTGAACTCACTTCCATAACTGTTATTACTACATCATATCCAGATAGCTCCAGAAGTTCCACTACAAGAAGTCTGAAATAGGTAGCAAATGATGTTCTCTGACTAGGAGATATCATAGGCTTGGTCTAAAGATCACAAGTACTGACATACTGGCTAATATACCATAATATTTGAGACCACCAATAATTCTAGAAAACAAGCTCTAGTATCTTCCATTGTTCTGCATGTTTAGCAAGCTTGGTATCATGATACAAGAAAAAATGTAGTATCTAAGATTCAGAACCTGTTGTTATGATTCTAATCTTGGCTTAGACTACAACTTAGACAAAGACTTGAGTAAGGGAGAAGAAATAATCAATTGGTAAAGCAAAAAATAAAGGCTTGTATCTACAGCTATATATACCTAATGACCATGAGGAAATAGACAGGCATTCTTAAGTAAACAATGAAGAAAACATAAGTAGCACATGAGGGAAATATAAAGAGGCCTCTATGAGACATTGACTGATACAACATGTGGAAGATGCAAGGTGCAGTAATTGTGAGTCATAAGATGAAACAAACACATGTCCAAGGCATGTTTAGCATGAGGCAGACATCTGTAAAACATGAGGTGTAATTATTTGTAACATCTGTAGAACATATATCTTACTATGGAAAAGAAGTAGACCATCAACTTCTAACCACTCAGAAAAGTACAAAGACCTTGCAGATAACCATCAGAGTTCTTAGGCAGCCTTGATCACTAGTTTCTCTTGTTTTCCACTCTGGTTTCCATAGTAGATATCTGTTAGAATGCTGTATTTCTCACCTTCCAGAATAAAATCTTCTAAAGTACAAACTGTGAAAAACTCAGGATGGATAAGCACTATGTCCTAGTTGTCCTATGCTCTTGTACCATGATTTAATTGCCTTGATAGTACATCAGACTTCTCCATTGATTTTCTAGGCCTGTTATGAAGAAAAAAATCAAATTTGGCCAAGTACATAAACTACTGTATTTAACAATAGTTGAGCTTTTTTGCAGTTATAAAGTAATCTAGATTTTTGTGATCTATCCATATTTTAACCAGACTTGCTACATCTTCTCATCATGAATTTTATAGTTCTGCTCAAACAGAAATAGAGACTTGCTGAAGAATACAACTGAATGCCACTTGCCATCAGACTTTGATTGTTGAGAAAGAACAGCTCTGGTTGTAAAGTCAAAACTGTCTGCTTCAACATGAAAGAATTTTGTATCATCTGGAAAGATTAGTATGAATGTAAAAGTCAGTAACTGCTTTCTTTAGAGTATTAAAGACTATTTTCTGTTTGTCTTTCCAAATCCAGTTACTGAGTGATCTAGAGAAGTCAAAAAGAGGTTAGGCAATGGTAGAAAAGTCTCAGATGAAGTAGTAGTAAAAGTTGACAAATCCAAGAATGGTCTGAATATCACTCTAGAACTTGAAGACTAACTATTTACAAACTCTGGAAATCTTTGCAGGATTCATCTCATCTTGGTTCTCTAAAATAACTTGATCTATGTCTGCTTAAACTTACATTTCTCAGAATAGAAAAACATTGTTAGAGACAAATCACACTTATTGGTTTATTCATGATAGTAACTCAGAAGACAGGATAAAAGAGGGAACTTAATAGTTGTGTATGGAAAAGGAGGCAGATGTAATAACCTTGGCTTCAATGGATGATATTGTGCCTAGCCTATTTGTCATATGGTTATAACTTTGGATAACAGAGGAGTTTGGATGGAAGAAACATAAATGTAGCACAGTTTGAGTTGATTATCAGACTGGAGAACAATACATTGTAACTACATTCTTAAATATAAAAATAACAATCTAATAATATTTGCTTTCTACTTACTTAGGATGGTTGGTCATTGCAAAGGTTGTTATTTGAACTCCATAGATGAGAAATACAGGGTTAGGGTCTTTGGTTCTTAAATTGATGGCAGTTGGAATTAGAATGTTATCTGCACTGGAAGCACAGATATCAGAGAGTATATGACAGTATCTCCCTCTTAGGGTCTCAAGAGCTCAGCTCTAGTTATGTAGAAAGTATCAAGTGCCATGATTTTACTAGTTTGAGAGAGTAAGAGAAAGAAACAAAAAAAATTAAGAAAAGAAAGAAGAGAAAAAATAAGGCAAAGATGTCAGTATTGGAGTACTGGAAGGGGGTTGGGCTTCTCTAGATAGTTTTGGTAGAAATTAGCTATGAGATCAGGTGTGTGTGTGAGTTTGGATGTAGATAGCTAGTCAGATTTTTCTTCTATGGTTTTATAACCTAGTTAGATGACATTGTATTTTGAAAAAACATGGATCACAAATAACTTTGCTAGCTCATTCAAAGTGATAGTATTTACTATTAGTACAAATATAGCTTGCTTAGACAGTCAATTGACTATGACTAGAATTATGTTATAGTCAGATGAGAAGAAAAGTTTTTCAATGAAATCTATGGAAATCAAGTTCCAAGATTGTTCAAAAATTGGGAGTTGCTTAAGTATTCCATATAGTTTATGATGTTGTGGTTTGGACCTCATGCAAGTGATACAAGAATTGCAAAACTTTTTTATATCTGTACATAGAAATAATCAAGTATAATTGTGATGGATGAGCTTCAATGTTTTATTTTGTCTGAAGTGATCCATGAGGATGTGATCATGATAGTATTGCAAAATACATGTACAAAGATCATCTTTTTGCAGTACATAAATTTTTCTGTTTTTGAGCAGAAGTCTGGATATATAAAATAACCAATGTTCCTCTAGTTGGCAGAGATGTTCCTACAGTATCTTGTCTTGCCTAATTGCTGACTAGATGTTACTATGCAAGCTATTAAGGTCAATAATGATAGCAGCCCAAAGGTTTTGAAGAAACTAAGACCATGACTCAAAGGGATGTAATGAGTTGGCTATGAGTAAAGACAGAGCACATGTTTTGCAGGTTGACAGAGTTGTATACAGCTTTTTCTTCTCTTGGATAGAGGTCTTCTCTGTAAGTAATAGTATCTAGCTTCAATCCTAGATGTTCTAGGCAGAATCAGATAATGAGATTGAATTGGGAGAGAAACTCTGACCATCTTGCTTGGCAGTAGTAGAGTATTTTGGTAGTCAAGAAGTATTCCAGGTTCTTGTGATCTATGATAATGTTTATAGAACATTCCAATCCTTTTAGGTAGTGATACCAAGTACAAAAGGCTTCAAATATTGCAAGAAACTCTTTGCCATATATGTTGTAATTGAGCTCCATAGCCTTGAATGAGTAAGAATGGAATGTGGCTAGGTGAACCTTCTTCTCTTTTGTTATGATCAAAAAGATAGCTGTAAAAGCATATTCTGATATATTGGTTTCTACAATCATTTGAGTATTGGAAATCCAGTAGGTAAAGATTGGAGTATAGATAAATGCTTTACAGTAGGAGGAGTTGAAATTCTAAGTAGTGTTCTTCTAGGTCAGTCAGATCAGTGGAGCAGCTATATTTAAATAGTTATAAATGAATCTATAATAGAAATTAGCAAATTTTAAAAATGCTTGTACATTCTTAATTTTTCTGGGTTCAGGCCCACTCTAGATCATTTTGATTTTATTAGAAGATATGAACAACCCAGATGAGGATAAGATGTATTCTAAGTACTCTACAAAGTTAGAGTAAAACTCACATTTCTCTGCTTTCACATGTAGTCTAGTCTTTTGGAGTCACCACAATACTTTCTTAACATCATCCTTATATTGGGATATATTATCTAAATAAATAAGAATGTTATTGAGATAAACTACTATGTAGACATTGAGAAAATCCAAAATAATATTGTTCATGAGCCATTAGAAGACTATGGAAGCATTAGTCAGACTGAAAGGTATAACCACCTATTCAAAAGATCCATATTGAGCATGGAAAGCTATCTTTTATTCATTTTCTTCTATGATTTATACTAAATGATATACATAGCAAAGGTCAATTTTTGTATATATATATGCCTTTCTAGATGAGTTGAGTAGATTGGTTATTAACAGAAGCAGATATCTATTCTTCCACATAATGTGGTTGAGTCCACAGAAGTCTATATATAAATAAAAGGAGCTGTCTTTCTTTCTTACAAAAAGCACTAGTATTCTATAGGAAGAGTAGGTTGGTAGTATGAATCTGGTGTTGAGGTTTTTGCTGATGAATTCCTTGAGAGCTTCTTGTTCAGTAGTTGAAAGTGAGTAGATTATTCTGACAGATGATTTTTCTCTATTTTTCTAATTTGATTTATAGATCATATAAACAATGCAGAGCCAGAGTTTTTACTTTAGCCTTGCTAAAAATGTTGGTAAACTCATGGTACTTGAGTAGATAAGTCAACTGATTCATTTGTGATTCTTGTTGATCTTCTGGCAAGGTCAGTAGAATGGAGTGTGAGACAAAAAGTAGTTAATCCTACTATTTGTACTACTTAAATGTATAACTATGCTCCAATGATAGTGATCTGTGGACTAGGAGTGGTTGTGATTTTGGGACTTGATGTTGGAGTGCTAAGAAAGGGTTCATTGGAGGTAGGAATCACTAGAAAAGTTCTGGGGAGGTTGTTCTTTTTCTATAAGTCTAATCAAAAAGTGATAGACCCAATAGCCCAGTTAATTATTGGATTGTGTTGAGTGAGCTAGTTGTATCCAAGAACTAGAGAGCAGGAGAAGTCAAGCAGGGTAATATATATATTCAAGATCATTTAGTCTCTAGATAGAAAAGTAATAGATAGAGAAGCAGTATTAGTATTAGTATAAATATAGAATTGATGAAACATTATATGGATCTGAAGTCTACAAGAGTATAGAAGATTGGGTTTTGAATGTGATCTGATCTGTAGACTAGTGATAATGTAAGAGGGAAGATAAGTGAATTCAGATTAGAAATAGTAACAGTGTTAAGATGGATGAGATTTTTATTTGTATAAACAAGATCACTACAGCCTACATTTTGTGTAGAGCTGGTAGAACTGCATTTTAGTTTCCTGACTGAGTAGCTGGTGTTGTTTACAAAATAGGAGATGCAACTTCTGTGTGTCTAGTCTGAAATCTAGTAGTTCTAGATGGGTGCAGAGAATAAATCTCAACTTTGTGGCTTTTGTTGCTGTAGTATATACATAGATTATTGTTTACGCATCTTTTCCACTCATCTATGGTGAGTCTTCCATCACTTTCCAGTTAGCCAGACATGAGGGAAAATTCAAGAGTTTGCTTTCTGAATTTGGCCTATTGATTGGAATGGGTATAGGTTCCAGAGTTGCAGTATGAGTAGGTAGTTACATGACTGGTTGTATTTTCATTCTCATTCCCAGTATTGTCAAGATCGCAGGAAGTGGACTTAGTTTCTTTTCATTTCATTTCAATTTTCTTTTCTATTTTCCCTTTGTTCTATTTTTAGCATGTAGGGCTAGGATTAGAGACAGCATAGTTCATGTGACCAAAGAGGATTCTAGGAGGATGATGTCATACCACATGGGGACTTCATAGCTAACACATGGTGGTTTAGGGTAGGTTAGAAATAGCTAGCATGGACCATGAGGATTCAGTATAAAGAGGTAGACTATTCTGTACAGAGTTCTCTATTGAGTTCTCTTGTGTAAACCCTGTACAAGGTTACTTCACTGTCCAACCCTAAGGACTTTGATTCATAACAAGTGTTGGTTGTCAATAACTATTGCCAAAGAGTATATTGATTGGAATTTAAATAGCTTTTCTTCTTTCCTTAAATAAATAGGGTCTTGTAGTCAGTGTAGAAGTTCTTGGTATAGTATCTGTGATAGAGGACATTGTCCCCCCAACCCAGTTAGAACATATACCTCATGAATTTTATGTTATAAATAGCAATTCTATTACTAGTTTTCATCCACAGATTGTTTAGTGTAACTGCAGCATTTCCTGTAGAGTTGGATGAACCAAAATGGTACCATAACTCTTCTGAGAATAAGGACCAGTCCTCAAGCCAATCTTGGTAGACCTCCTATTCTTTCTGGTTTAATCTAATCTCAAACCAATCCTGAACTACTTCTATTAAGTAGATTATTGCAAAGTTTACCTTTGCAGTATCTATAGTAAATTACACAGAGTTTGTGCAGAAGTGGAGTTGGTATTAGAAAAGAAAATTATTCAACTTATCTAGGTTAGTACTATCAAAAGTTTCTGGTATCTAGAATCTGGCTACTGAGAGTATAAAATTGTTTGCTAGTTTCCTAAGGGCTTCAACTAGAAGGTCTATGGAGTGGGAGAGAAGGGTGGTTATAGAGGGGATAAAGGCTGTTTCATTTTGGATCATTGTCTGCTAGTATAGTTTTGAGTAATTTTAATATGTTTTCCAGGACTCTCTAGAAGGACAGATGGTTTAGTGTTGTTCTTATTAAGTACCTAGATTTTTGAGGTAATATGGCTAGGTTGGAAAATTGCTCACTTAATTGTTAAGTAGTTGAGATTGCTATGAGGAATATGGAATTTCTATGGGAAAAGGTCATGGGGTTTTATTTTGTTTTTTGTCAGAGGTTGCAAAAAGATGTAGCTATATAGTCTGATAATACTGTTAAAGACAAATCACACTCACTAGTTTATCTATGATAGTAACTCAGAAAACAGAACAGAAGAGAGAACTTAATAGCTGTGTATGGAAAAGAAAACAGATGTAACAATCTTGGCTTTAATAGATAACATTGTGCCTAGCCTATTTATCATGTGGTTATAACTTTGGATAACAAAGGAGTTTGAATGGAAAAGGTATGAGTGTGGCACAGTTTGAGTTAATTATCAGACTGGAGAACAATACATCATAACTATGTTCTTAAATATAAAAATAACAATCTAATAATATTTACTTTCCACATACTTAGGATAGTTGGTCATTGCAGAGGTTGTTATTTGGACTCTATGGATGAGGGATGCAAGGTCAGGGTCTTTGGTTCTCAGATTGATAGCAGTTGGAATTAAAATATTATCCACACTAGAAGCATGGATATCAGAGGGTATATAACACTTGTACTCTACCAAAATCTCCAAAACTCTCTGCACTGCTCTAACGTACTTCTTCAAGATCCAGGTAAAGATAAGAATATTGTCCAGATATACCACAACAATCCTCTCAGTGATTAGATCTCAGAAGATATTCTTTATTAATGTCTGAAAGTTGCCAAACTATTGGTTATACCAAGAAACACTACAAAAGGCTCAAAAAGACCTCTGTTAGCACAAAAATAGGTCTTCTATTTATCTCTAGTATCAGGTACAGTTCATACCAGGAGGCAAAAGTCTGTGGAGTTGACTCAGTAATGTACTGAGTATAAAAATCCCATACTAAGAGCTTAGTAATATGAACTTCCCAGAATAATCTTAGCTTCAGCTTATACTATACCATTTGTATCTGTTTACTACATAGTTGTAACTTCAGGATTTGAAATAAACTCTGAAGGAGATGAGTGCTGATGTAGTATGTTACTATTGAATATCAGGAATCAAGTTCACTTAAATATTCAATTATTAGACTAACAAATTACAATAGAACTACTAGTCTTATATACAAAAAAGAATAATAGAAGATGCTTGGAGGTTTCAAAGTACAGCCCCAAGTGAAGGTTTCAGTGATAAGACACTGAAAGAGGTCAATAGGAAAACTCTACTATAGAAGGCCAAAGTTAGATAGAAGTATCTCTACTATGGAAGACTAAGTATTTGAGAAGTTTGAAAATAATTGCATCACTGCTATAGAGACATATTGCAGAAAGTATAGTCATCATAGAAGACAGACTTTTGTCAGAAATTGTATAAGATATCACTGTCATGGAAAACAGTCTTCAGAATGAGTAAACTTGGCATATGACATCTAGACTTGATCCAAATGTTATTGAACTTTCAATGGACATCTAATTTTGTGAAATACTTTGCTCCTTGAAGTTGAGAAACAAGTTCCAAAATAAATAAAAGTAAATATCTGTTTTTGACAGTTATAGAATTGAGTGCATAGTAATCCTAAACTAGTCTAAGAGAGCTGTTCTTTTTTTGATAAAAACTACTAGTACTACTATAAGTGACTTAGAGAGATAAATATAACTGGTTTTACAGATTTTCTAAGAAAAAGATGCTGAGCTCTACTTACTCTGTAGAAGAGAGAAAGTATACCTTGAAAGACTTGGGCTTTGCTCTTAAGATGAGTTATATTGTATAGTCCTACTAGTAGTGGTCTAGGAGTACATTAAACTCTTCTCTTGCAAATACTAACTCAAAACCCCAGATGTAGCTGAAAAGTAAGAAAAATACTTTTCAAAAGGCTTGAGAGAGCCTTTGGAAAGTGGTGGCTGTTACCTAGATGTTTGCACTAACCTAGATGTTTGCACTAAACAGTTCAGAAAGAATACATATTATGAACACTCAGTCTTCTAGTTCTCTATATAACTCTGAAAACTCCACAGCTGCTTCTGACACATCTTCTTTCTCTAAAACTTCAGAGAATTGTTCTCTGTGACATGCACTAAGTAACTGCTCTTTTGTCTAGAAAACCTTAGTTTCTACTCTTCACAAATACCAACATCTTTCACATCTTAGTAGATAACATGTTATTTTTACTTCATCCTAATGGTATGATAAAGCCTAGACTACTATCTCACTTAAACTACTGTCTTATTCTCATCCTATCTTTAATAATCTTTAACTATCACCTCTATTTTTATTGTTTTTCTAATTTGTCTTATATGTGACCAATCACATTTGCTTTCACTTTGAAACTAGAAATTTTCATTTATCTCTCTTAGTTGTTGACTATTATGTCAAACACTAAGGTAAAACTTGTTTATTCTACTTACACAACATGTTCTTACAAACTCTACCTAGTCTCTGACAACATTATATTACAATAGATAGAGTATCTAATACAGTTGTTGACTACTACATTAAACACTGGATGTAAGAAGACTACAAACTCCAAAGTCTGATCCCAAAGACTCAGAGTTTGTAACACTAACTTCTACATCCAAAGTCTGATCCCAAAAACACAAAGATTCCTATACTTTCACGGGGGGTGGTAGGTGTTGTAGGGGGGTAATTTTCTTACATTAATAGATAGAAAATCAATTTATTTTTTTTTGTCTTTATTCTTATTTTTTTAATATATAGGGGAATACGCCCTTTTTAGAGTATGGACAGGAAAAGGCATAAATTCAACTGAAAATAACTATTTTATGTTTTTAAAATAAATTATATTTTAGTTACTAACTATTTGGTTTCTATCTACTGAAAATTAAAATACTAATC
>Ga0157358_1001474_pt1 | contig 10304 bp, 7 predicted proteins | sample AttcapACBM2_FD_111484 | JGI IMG/M metagenome (GOLD analysis project Ga0157358, IMG submission 111484) | Fungus gardens microbial communities from leaf cutter ant in Botucatu, State of São Paulo, Brazil - Atta capiguara ACBM2 | ecosystem: Host-associated > Fungi > Mycelium > Unclassified ...
ACCCTAACCCTAGCCAAAGTCTGTCTACACACTTGTCTTATAACACACAGGTGCCCTCAAAGAGCTTGTCAATAGGATATGAGAGAGATACTTTGTTGTAGAACCAAAGGGGGAAACTGTATAGTGTAATAAAAAGAATGCACATTCAATATAAAAGTTGTTTCTAGTATGGCAAAAGTCCATGAGTGGAATTACCTAGTATTTTCATGCATTTTACTGTTGATATGGCTTTATTAGTGTAATAGTTGATGTGTTGGCAAAAAAAGAGTTTTCTATCAAAAATGAAACCTAAATATTGCCATGAAGATTTCAGTGAAAGTATAAGACTACCAATGATTGACAGGTTCAAAGGAGAGAGGTTGAAAGTGCCATAAGATCTAGGGAAATGAAAGGCTTCAGTCTTCCCATATCCAATAACTAAGCCAAATTGGTCTAAAAGTAAAGAAACAATATTATAACTCCAAAAAAGAAAAGAGTTGGTTTTTTCCAAAGATTTTTCTTGAGAAATAAGAAGACCATCATCTACAAACAATAAGAAAGAAACAGAGATTTTTAGATTTTTAACATGTTTTTCAAAAATATAAAAAAGTGGAGATAGATATAATGTTGACAGAATAGGTGAAAGGGCAGAATCTTGTCCAACACCAATATCAACATTGAAGAAGGGAGAAAAGAAATTGTTCCACATATATTGTGTTTTCCTACTAATCCAGTTTGTGATAGTTGTGATCATGACATCATGCTAAACCATAACCCTAGATAAAAGAAATATGGAAAAATGAAAATGAAATGAAAATAAAATAAATAGAGAAAAATAAAATAAAGTCCATCTTTTGCAGTTCTGACAATAAGCTGAAGCCAAATGTCATTCTGATCTACCTTCCACATTCTCAGATGATACATAGTTACTTAGTTTGGACTTCTAAGATGCCCTTCCATATCTCAGATAATAAGATGTGAACCACATCTAACAATAGTCTCCAAAAGGTGTATTGAGTTCTAATATCACAACTCTAAGACTTAGTAACAAATCAAAAGAACCTTGTATAGAGTATAACATCATCATTCTGGAACCTTCTATATTCTTCTATGTAATGCATGATCATATAACTATTACCATGTCACATTTTGTGACAATTTGTGACAGTCATATATAATATCATGCTAACTCCTAATCCTAAGTCTAAAAATAAGAAAATAAAGGGAAAATAAAATTAAAATGAGAAATAAATAAATAAATAAAGTCCACTATCTTTAACTCTGACAAGTAATGTAACATCACACATGTTTTATCACATCAGTTACAGTCACATATCACATAGAAAGATTAAGAAGAAGATCTACAACAGCTGATATTATAACAATATGGCTAAAACATATTAGTCTTATAAAGTGTGTATATAGTATTAGAGTAGGCTAAAGTAAATAATGCACAGACCACTATCTAAAGTATACTAATCTGTACTGAGGACTTCATTGAGTTCTCTTATATTACTTAATACAAGAGTTGTGCTTTCACTTTAATATTTAAGCTTGAGTTTATAACAAGAGTAAGCAATTCAAGACTACTAGACCAATCAATGTGTTCAAGGTCCCAAAGAGAAAGATCCTGTTCTACTATAGGGTAACTGAGCAAAGTCTATAAAGTGTGTAAAGTTTACAATCTTTAGGAAAACCTAAGTATATATTATGAAATCTATTAATCAAATACAACTCACTTTTAGAAAAACCTAAGAGAATAGGATGAGATTTCCCAAAAATGGTTAATGTTTTAAATACTCTACTGTCTATTGCAATCTGATAGAACAATGCTGAGCTAACATCAGAATAATAGTATGCAAATAGTCAAAAACCTAGATCAAAGTGTTACAAACTTTATTCAACTTGTATTTCCATAACTAGTAGACCAATTCTCACAAACCAAGTTGCATAGGAAAGCTTCAAATGAGGACTATTTGTACATATACAGAATGTATAAAAGTGACAACAGATTATTGAGATATCAAACCATCAGTAACTACAAGTTTCATTGGCTATTATCTTAAGAACAGCTATACAGATTCACATAATCAAACTTGTATTGAAAAATGCTCATTAAATCATCTCTGATAATATATTATATATTAAATAAAGATCAGTATTCATAAATATATTAGTATATCAATATGGTAACATAATTGTCAGAGTTGTAAAGCTTAGACTTGAGTTTTTTCTAACATCTTTTTCTTTTCTTTTCTTTTACTTTTCTTTTCTGAACTTAGGATTAGGGTTTATTGTAACATGTCACAGTCACAAGTCATGTGGTAGCAAAGGAAGGATGATGTTATACAGTATGTTTAACACATGTTGACCTTAAGGCAAATACATAGTCATTTAGGGTAGGCTAAAGTAATAGAGCACAGACCATGGGCTTTTAGTATATAAGGTAGACAATCCTGTACAGAGTTCTCTATCAAATTCTCTTATATAATCCTATACAAGGTTCTTCTTCTTGACAAGCTCTAAGGTTTTTAAGTTGTAACAATAATTAATTATCTTCTAAAATGAGCCTAACATCTACTATAACATATAATAGCCCTATTAAGTAAAAGTATTGAAAACAGCTTGCATACAAACTGTTAAAAGTGAGCTTATCAGTCTGACCATATTTATTGTGGACTTAGTCTCAGAACTATTTCTTATTCAGTCAGTACATCACATAATCACATGTACTACTACCTATGAATATGTTTTATGACTTTTAGTCATTTACAATTGTCCACAGTCTATTGGGTAATTTCAGAGCTTTTATATTGCCATCTAAGGCTACTGGAATCTTTTACCACAGACCATCACTATCTTGTATATATACCTCTGTGTCTGTGAACATTATTCATCTTTTATTATTTATTTCTCATTATCATTGATATCTATATTGATTTTTATCATCATTGCCATCATGTTATATGTCAAGTCTATCTAACTGGAAAATACATCCCCTAGTGATACTGCTTTCTTAACATCTAATCTACAAGCTCACCTTCCACAGCAGTCACCTTTCTTGCAATACACCCTTGTGGTAGTGATGCAATAATCTGGATATTCCGTCTTCCATGACAGGAATACTTCTATCTGACTTGGTCTTCTATAGCAGAGTCCTTACTCCCATTCCAACTCAGTCTTCCATAGCAAAGTCTGTCAATGTTCCACCACTAAAACCTTCACTCATGGCAATAGAAGCTATACCACTGAAACCCCAAACATCTCCTATAGTTAATTCTTGTATATAAGACTAGTAGTTATACTATAATTTACTAGTCTGATAATCAACAAAGATAACTTTTATTGAACTTGATCCCCAGTGTTCAATAGCAACATATCTATCAGCACTCACTTCCATCTCAGACTTCTTCCTCTTTTCTGAAGTTGTGACCACATGGTAGACAGGCTGCACAACACATAAGCTGAAGCCAAGGTTATTCCACAAAGTTCACACATCTCCAAGTCCACTTTGTGGACTTTCATCTCTGGTATGAACCATGCCTGATACATCATTATTAAACTTCTGAATTACTTCTAAACCTCTGAGAGTGTATTTAAGATTCAGACATCACAAATAAGTGAGTGGTTTATTTTGTAATACAAAGTATCTGAAATATTACCCAAAAAGGCAGAATACATTTGATAGTAACAGAGAAACAGTATACAATAGTCTAAGGGGTCTTCTAAAAGAGCTAGAGATAGGATCATGAGGTTTGAAGTCAATAGTAACAAAGTTGGCAGGTCATATAGTAGAGTTTGGTAGTACTGGAAAGCTGGAAAGTCCATTGTGAAGTCTATGAGGGTCAGAGTTGAATAAGCTTACTTGGCTGTACAAAAGAAAGTCAAATCTCCTTACAACATTCTCACAACCTTAGAAGGGAAATAATGTTATGATTCAAGATATAAGCTAGTGCTGAGGTCCAAGAGACAGGAATGTGGATCATATAAGACTATATCTAGAAGTATGTCACATTCTACTCTAGCCATCTGTCCCAACATATAAATAATGCCTCTTCCATCATCCACACTCTCTAATCTCTTCCAGTGTGAATCACATCTCTCCATTTCATCTTGAATATCCTCACTAGATTCTTGCCAACTTCATATAATTTCATCTCTGACATATAAGAATTACTAGTAACCAGGATAACTCACTTAGCAGTCTCCATACTAGATAACTATTCTAGATCAAATACTTAGTATATAAACCAGTAGTTTACACTGTACTAGCCTTATCCTGAAAATCAACTAAAACTACTACTAATTTCTAGTGTTAGCAACAACACATCTCACCACTCTTTAGTGGTCTCAATTCTCTAAGTTTACTGAGTTCTCTTCTTGTTAAGATGGTGGATAGAAAATAGGGCAAAACTCACTTCAAACAGATATCTGTGATCAGTCACAGCAGGAAGGGGTCAGATTGAGTATAGAAACTTATCTAGAAAATGAATATGGAAATCAGTAAGTTTAGGTAAGTATCTAGGTTGCAGATCAAGCTTGGAAGCTTATCTAGAAATGGGCAACTTGACTTCAGATGACAACCTTGGCCTCAACTTATATGTTGTACCTACTACTTGTTGCACAGTCATAATTTCAGAGAATCAGGGGTTAGCAAGAAGAGGATCTTTAGCTAATTTTAATCTGAAAAGTATTAGGGAATTCTTAGTCAATTTCCAGACTGGAGACTACAGAGTATCTACTGGGTCTTATATACCAAGTGTTATAATGTGCTTGAACTTGAACATTTTTCTTTTCTTTTTATCTATTTTTCTTGATTTAATATTTCTTTTCTTTTTCTTGGACAATGAAGAGGTATATGACTGCAGTCACATGACATGATGTCATAGGTCTAGAATCTAGGAGAAAGAACAGGAAGAATGATATCAAGCTATATGTTAATAACATATTCACCTTATAGTGTACACATTATGTACTCATAGACAACATATGGACTTTAGGGTAGGGTTTTTATTGCTAGCACAGACCATCTATGTATTGTATAAATAGTGTAGGAATATAGTAGGGACTCCTTATCAAGTTCTCTTGTGACCCCTACAAGATACTTCCTATTGTGTTTATCTTAGTGGCACTATTAGTCTTTGTAACTAGTGGTTGCCACAACACCAATTCTGTAGTTAACAAAACTATGACTAAGATAGTAATAGTGTAGAGGATAACTAAGAAGACATTATAAAGACAGTTTCTAGAATATATAGTAACTAAAAGTTTAGGTAACAAGTTACCAGAAAATAAAACATGAGAGATTAATCTATGTGTAAACAATCACAGATGTGGAAGTACACCTAGGTATATTAGAGTCCTATTTGGAAGTCAGGAAGCAGATGTCTCAGATATCTTGAAAGTTGGTATATAACACTTCTGAAATATGTGACTCATAGAGATGCAACATATAAGCTGAAGCTAAAGGTTGTTCCAACCTCTGTCTTCTATATTCTTAGATAACACATAACAACTTATTTGGACTCCTGAGAGACCTCATTAGATCTTGGATAACAAGGTGTGAACTATGTCTAACAAAGTGTTATAATACAACTTACTCTTTAACCTTAGTCTAGTCACCAATAAATCCTATTCTTCCAAACACTGAACTTAGGAGAGTTTCATCACAACTTGTAGTTGTTACAAAAAACCCCAAATCTAATAGAAACTCTATCAAGCTCTCTTTGTATATCTTACCCTTGAAATTCTCTAAGCTCTCTAAGTTATTATGATATATGGTCACTAACAGAATGATTTCTGAGTTGTCAATAGTTCCTAAGACTTGTATCTGCCATCTATGCTCTTATTTTATCAGTCAGTATAAGAGAACTTCTAACCAAGTCCAAAATCTTTGGTTTTGTTAATTGAGGCCCAATGTTTTTTAACTATCTCCAAGTCCAAGCTCAAAAGATCTGAATTTCAACTTCATCCTTGGACTATTACTCTTTTGTTTTTTAGTTGCTAAGGCCTTGCCATTGTAATACCAGTCACCAAGCACTCTGAAATGGACAGCTTCCATATTGTTTCTAGAAACTCTATCCTGTTCTTTCAAACATATGTCTCAAACAGATACAGAACAACTAAACTAACATTGAGATATAAAAGTTAGTACCATTTTTGAAGTTTGGATAGAACAGAGTGAGAGAAATAAGTGTCAAGCTTAATATATTGGAGTAGGCAAGAGACAATTTGGATAGAGTGTTTTGCCAAAAAACACTTCTTTCTCTTATACTACCATCTTGTATGATAGCACCCAACAGAGAACTAGCAAATATACATTTCCCTTTTGTTTTTAGTTTACCTTCCAACCCACAAGTACAATATAACATAGCTATAGCTATAGACATCAATACTCAAAAAGGTCAGTCTGTTAAATCTAGTACTAACAATTCTAAGGAGTCCTTAGCACACTCAAGTGTCTTTCCTATTGTATATACAAATAGGGTACAAGTCTTTAACAATAGCCTGTCCTAGGCTGATCAAGTCAAAAATAGTAAATCTCACAAAATCACTCTATTCTATGCAAACCTAGAAGTAAGAGAGAGTAATTAAGCTAATGAGGCTATAGCTACAACAACCATGCCAGAACCTCATAGAGCAAGTGCTAATAACAGAAATATGAACATGTGTTAACAACAAGAGATTGAATCATCATCAATATCTTATATGACTAATCAGCTATCTGATTCTAGTTTGTGGGACAGTACCTTTTATTTGGTGTCCATTTTTGGAACAAACAAATTCATTGATGCCAAAATAAAAAACACTTTGAGATCTCTCTTTAAAATTGTAGAATTTATCAAACAAAGAATCTTGGTGGTAAAACAGAAAAAGATATACCATATATTGCAGAGTTCAGCTATACCACTTGGAATCTTATTTCATCCATCTCTAAATCTGGATAGGATGTTTTAACTGCTAACAAAGATAACAGATCTTTTCAACAGTGCATTTTAGCACAGTTCAAACCAACAAATCCCACTAGGAGAGAAAAAACCTCACCTAAAGATAAGAAAGAACCTATGAATACTAGTAAACCAGCTAATGTTTCCAGAATTCCTCCTCCTATTCTCCTGAAACCCAGAAATCCAAATTCTATAAAGGTAAAGGCAAAACTGGAGAAAAACCAAAGTATGCTCCAAAAGAATACTCTTATGCTCATGTGTCTAAGAGTAGTATCAAGGAAATTGTGAAAATTAAAAATAATTTCCTAAACCTTTCAGCCAAGAAAATTGAGGAAGTTTGCAAAGTTTTGAATGAGCCTAAGAAGAACAAGCCTAAACTCAACATAACAATAAAAGGCCTATCAAGAAAACAAGTCATAATCTCAACGAGTTTAAACAACTCCTAGAAGTTCATGTCGCTCTTTAACAAACATATGTTCAATATCAATAGAGCACTTAAGAACATCAAGTCAGACACAATAGCTGACTTCATTCATGCTGATAACAGAAAACTAACCATCACTACTAACAAAGTAGCTTTCACACTTGACTTGAACACAATCAAGAAATACATTAATAATGTTGATAATATTGACTTGGAAGATGTTATGTTATCAAGATTACCTCAGTCAAAGTCCTATCTCAAAATTTTTAACATTTCATATCTCATCAAGAACACAAATGTTTCCATTTCTACTGACATAGTTGAAAGAGTCTTACATTTGTCTTATATATTCAATAATATCATCCTCACATCAAAACCTCATGCTATCAAAGTCTCCCTGAAATCAGATATAGCTGTAATATAGATCAATATTTAGGATACCCAAAGTGGTTCCAAAGCTAAGAGATTGATTAACAGATGCTTTAACATAGAAAGTCACATAGCTACCATCAGGAATACAAACATGAACCCAGGCATACTACAGTGTAAGAACTGTTGGAGATAGGGTCATACAATGTTTGCATACCACTTGCATAGATCCAAGTACATCAAGTGTAATAGTCCTCACAAAGTAAAAAATCATATGGATCTGTCATAATACTGTAAAGCAAATTTCAAGACAAACCTACCCAAACTTAAAACAAAGAAAGGGAAACTATGTCTGCACAATTTCAAATACATTAACTGCAAAGACAAATACCAAGTAGATAGTAATAATACTTTTCCTGAAAGCACCAATTCAACAAAGAATAGCACTCAAGGAAATACCAAGAGTTTTCTAAAAACAAAAGCAAATCAATCCACTTATCTGTAGATGAGGCAAGTTCATAATTTTAAGAAATCTAAAACTCTTCTCACAAAATGTTCAAAAAAACAGAATACTTACAAACACAATTCTAGAAAACAAAAAGAAGTTTAACATCATTTTCATTCAAGAATCTCTATAATCTTTCATATAAGCCATTCTAAGTTCGACTTCTAAAAAGAGAGACAGGATTGTCAATGCTTCTAATCATCCATCATGGGTAACTTTTTCAAGACAGTCAACCCATGATAATGGCCATCCAAGAGTAATCACATATATCAACATTCAACTTACTCAACTTCAATTTTCACTTAGAAAGAATATTTTAAATCACAAGAACAATAACCTCATTCCATTCTTTAACAATGTCACTATTTTCTTCATTATTAATGTCTACTCAGATAAACATCAAATAGCTTCAAAGTATCTCAAGGATACTGAGGTTAATATTCACAATGTTTTTGTTATAACAGGAGACTTTAATATTAGAAATAGCAACTAGAACCCATCTTACTCTTATTATTCAGCATCCAGTAATACTCTTGGAAATTGCTGATTTCTTTGACTTGAAGCTCTCTTTTTCTATCAATCAAGTCCCTACTAGATATGCTGACAATCCAGATAATACTAACTTAGTTATTAATCTTATGTTTCTTTGACCAGATTTGGAAGAAATTGATAATCTAATTCTACCAAAATCCAGAAGCCTATCTGACTATGCTCCTCTAACAGTTGATATATTTATTATTAAGAAGTATATTCAAGACAAATGGCAAACAATTATCAGGAATAGCAAAGAAGAGGAAAGATTTATCCTTGAACTCAAAAATACAATTAGAAATATTGACACTACAGATCTCTCAAGCAAAGAATTGCTTGAAGAAATTGTTTATGAATATATGAGAATCTCAGATTCAATCTGGTATAAATTTTCTGAAAATATCAATATTACTAAATGCTCTAAAACATGGTGGAATAAGGAGTGTAGAATTAATCTTAACAAGTACTGATCCTCCAAGACAACAGAAGACTGAAAGAATTTCAAGAAAGTCATTAAGAAGACTAAACATCTATTTTTTGACAAGAAAATTCAAGAAATTGTGTCAAAAGACAAAAGACCCTAGAATCTCATGAACTGGATCAAGAAACATTGTCTGCCAGCTATTGAAGCTCTACAACAAAACAGACATTCTTGTATTAAACTCGAGAATCTATAGCAGACATTTTATTAAACATTCAAATTAATAAGCAACTATTGTTGTAGCAACCACTAGTCACAAAGACCAATAGAAACACAAGTAATAAATCTCAAGGTGAATATCCTTGTGGGAATCATAAGAGAACTCGACAAGAAGTCTTTGCTAAATTGCTATCCTATTTATATAAATTACAGATAGTCTATACTATCAATAATTAACCCTATCCTAAAGTCCATATATTGTCCATACTTTACTCTCATGTTTTCTATAAGGGCACTATGCTATATACATATGCCCTGACATCATCCTTCTCATCCCTTCTAGTCTGCTCTAGCCAAGTTTAGGCTTATGACCTCATATCATGTGATATGTTATGTGACCTCAGTCACATACCTCTTTATCATAAAAATAAAAATAAAATAAAAAGAAAAAAATATTAAATCAAAGAGAATAGATAAAAGAAAAAGAAAAAATATTAGTATTCAAGCACACTATAACAACTATTAGATGAAATTTCTACAAAATCCAGATCAGAATAACCCCTCTTTTTGAAGGAGGAGCTCAGAAATACTATCAAAAAGTACAAAAATATGTCAACACCAAAACCAGATTATGTATCCTAGAAACATTTGAAATTTGTTGTAGACAATAACAGATGCCTCCTCAATATCAGCAATATTGCTAATGTATGCATCAATCTTGGCTACTGGCCATTGCACTTTAAGATGTTCTTTTTGATTATCATCTCTAATCCTAATAGAATAGCTTATTTGTTACAAACTCAAAACCTTAGGGTTGGTTAAGAGAGTGAACCTTGTATTGGGTTAACACAAGAGAACTCGATAGAGAACTCTGTACAGGATTGTCTACCTTATATACAAATACCTAAT
>Ga0157358_1001476_pt1 | contig 10296 bp, 12 predicted proteins | sample AttcapACBM2_FD_111484 | JGI IMG/M metagenome (GOLD analysis project Ga0157358, IMG submission 111484) | Fungus gardens microbial communities from leaf cutter ant in Botucatu, State of São Paulo, Brazil - Atta capiguara ACBM2 | ecosystem: Host-associated > Fungi > Mycelium > Unclassified ...
ATTGGGGCTGCGAAAGAGAAGGGAGGGAAAATGAACAACAATAGCAAGGCGTTTCTGGCATATGAATCAAGAATACAGAGATTCCATAAGTTAAGCGAGACCATTCGATAAGTTAGGTGAATTCCAGAAAGATAGCAAGTGTATGACAAATAGTCCGATGCCCCGATGTTTCGATGACGTTGGTTTGATCAGGAATATCACATCGCACTTGTCTCTCATTTGGATCTCAACCCCAGTTTCTGTAATACTAGGCCTGATTTTCAATGCTTGTGTCATACTTCAATACTGCTGGGGGAAAGGTAGCTGCTTTTGAAGTGATTTCGCTCTACGGCGTCATCCATCCGCTCTCCATAATTATTATTTGACATGTGTTAGAAGAAGGACAAGGGGCATGTTTATCCATAGTATCATTGTCCAATGTTTCTGTGTTCACAATCTCCTTCTGTTAGTCTTAGCTGACAGCATCTTTTTGTAAGGTCCCTTTGAACGATTGCGAAATTTTCCTGTCTTTTTCTGTGTGGCTAAGCAAAAAATGTTGAATAAACACTTATTCATGCTGGAATCAACACAGCATGACTAAGAAATGATGCGCAGTATATAAATATGTTAGACAGCCTACATACTTACACATGTCACTCTTTACATAGTACTACTTATATTGCTCATACTTATTATCAAGTGGTCATCAGTTGTCCACACTACATTATGGGCTCTGGTTGCCTTAATCTCTAGCTAGTGCTTTTTCTTATTGATGAGAAGGACTTGACCAACTTTACTAGTTAAGTGTTATGGTTTAGAACCAAGAGATAGGTCAGAAGAGAAACCTTGTATTGGATTAACACAAGAGAACTCAATAGAGTTTCAGTTACAAAGTGTTTACATATATACTTGGCTAATAGTCCATGCTATACTAAACCTAGTCTACTCTAAAAGACATATGCACTATATACCATTAATATATAGTATGATATCATTGTTCTGGAACTATCAAGATCGCAAGAAGTGGACTTAGCTTTTCTTATTTTCTTTTCTTATTTTGATTTTATTTTCTATTTATTTTCCTTTATTCTATTTTTAGAACTAGGGTTAGAGTGACAATATCACACTGTCACACAGCAGATCACATCAGATGACACAGTCACAAGTCATGAAAGGATGTAGAACATTCTGGAAGAGATGATGTCATATAACATGTGATACACATAGTCATTTAGAGTAGACTAGAAATAGCTCACACAAACCATTAGGTATTAGTATATAAGGTAGACAATCTTGTACAGAGTTCTCTATCAAGTTCTCTTGTATTAATCCAATATAAGGTTCTTTTGCTTGACCAACTCTAAGGTCTTGTGATTGTAACAGAAACCTTCTATGTTCTTTTGTAATATATGATTGTGTGACCATGATTTGTGATGATTATGTATGATGTCATGCTAATCCCAACTCTCAGTTCAAAATATGAAAATAAAATTTAAAAAAAGATAAAAAAGTAAAAGAAAATGAAAATAAATAGAGTCTATTGTTTTCAATTCTGACATTACCCTTTCTTCGAGATTTCTCCTCTGGAGAAACTGAATTCCCTTTTCAACTTCCTTAAGTATTCTTTCTCATTATCCTATTTATACAATATTTTTGCTATATATTTTCCTAGTAGCTTCTCTCTCCTAAAGTCTTGTTCTTCTCCAACTCCAACTTCTCTTGTCTTCTTACTTTTGCACTAAGTCTTCCTTCAAATTCTACTACCACTTCCTTTGCATTTTCCAAGTCCTTCTCCTTCTCTCATATGTTACTTTCTGCTGTAAACCCCTTTTATCATACTAAATACTACACCACTTCTCTTATTTTCCTTTTATTTAAAATTTTCACTACTTCCTATTCTTCTACTTCATCTATCTTTACCAGTTTTACTTTTTCCACTTTATATCCCTCCACTTATTCTCTATATTATATTACTTAACTAATATTTATAACTGGATGAATCCTTATTGAAGTTGACAATCATAATTTGATTGCATTGGTAGAAATTACCTTGTCAATGATATATAAGCCCACATATTGGTCTACTAACTTCCTTGCTGGTCTTTCTTTGAACACTAAATCTTTTATACTCAACATTACTTTATCACCTTTCTTCCATTCTTCAACTTCCTTTCTTCCTTTATCTATTTGTCTTTTCTCTCTCCCTAAGCTTTCTTCAACACTGTTCCAACTTTCTCTTGTACCTGCTTCATTCTTTCTGCAAACTCTATCACTTTCTCTACTTTTCCCTTTCTTCTAATATCCACCCTCATTCTCAATTCTCTACTATAGTTCACTATAAACAGAGACATCTTAGTTGCTAAGTGTATCTTGTTGTTCACTACAAACTCTGCTGTTGCTAACCATTCTGACCAATCCTTTTGTTTATGATCAACAAAGAACTATAAATATTGTTCTAGCTCTTAGTTTATTTTTTCTGTTTGACCATCTGTTTATGGATGGAATAATGTTAATAGCTTTGTCTCAATTTTCAATATTTTGTTCAGCTCCTTTGTCAACTCTGCTGCAAACTGTGGTCTCTTATCTGAGATCATACTCTCTGGTAACCTATACAACTTCCATATGTTATTCCTCAACAACCATGCCAACCCTTCTGCTAATATTCCTTCTGTTATTGTTACAAAATGTGTCATCTTGGACAACCTATTGCAGACTACTGGTATTTCTTTTTTTCCCAGCTACTAATAGTAACTTAGTAATAAAGTCAACTATTATATATGTCCACAGTTTCTCTGAAACATTAACTTCCCTGCTAGTGCCTCTGTCTAATTCTTCATCTTTTAACAGATATTGTATCCATTCACATATTTTCCTATATCTTTTGTTATACCTGGCCACCAGTAATTCCTTGTCATCAACTCTATTGTCTTCCTTCTCTCTTTGTGTCTTGCTACCAGTATATCATGATGCAACTAGATTATTTCTACTTTCAACTTCTCATTCTTCAGTATATACACTTTTCCTTTCTTTAATACCAAATCTCCTTCCACCTGCCATTCATCACCTTTCAACACTTTTACTCCTGTCTTTCTTCATCTTTCCTACTATTCTAACTACTTTTTTGTTCTTTCTTTTAGCTATTTTTATTTTTTCTACTCCTAGTCCTTCTATTAATACTTCTGCTAAACTACAAATCCATTGTTCTTTAATTAATGCCTGATTTTCATTGTCATTTTCTACACTTATTTATCAGTTCAATATTTTACTAAGTCTATCTGCTTTCCCTATTTTTATTTCTAATGGTATGAAATATTCTAAGTTCTTGTAGTTTGTTCAAATCTCAAACTTCAATTTTGTGCCCTCTAATAAATGTCTCCAGTTTTCTAGTTTTCTTATTACTGCCAACATCTTCTTGTTATGAATCTTATAGTTTCTCTCTGTCTTATTGAGAGATTTTGAGAGATAAGCTACTGGTCTCCATCATCTATCTTCACACTTCATAAATAAAACCTCTCCTGTCATATAATCTAATACATCAACTTCCATTCTTATTTTTATGTCTAAGTCTGGTGCTACCAGCACTTGTTCTTTTATAAATCTTTCTTTCAACTCTTTGAACACCTTTTCCTGATTCTCTGCCCAATTTCACTTTTAGTCTTTTTTTTACTAAATCACATAGTGGTCTAGTTATTACTGCAAAATATTTAATGAACTGCTGATAGTAATTAGCTAGTCTCAAAAATTTCTGTATATCTTTAACTTCTTTTAAAGTCAGCCAATCCAATACACCTTTTACCTTCTCTTCTTTCATTTTAATATTCTCCAGTCCCTATTACCACTCCTAAAAACTCTACTTCTCTAACCTTCCACTTACACTTTTTTGGTTTTATATACAAATTGTCTTCCACCAATCTTTTTACTACTTCTTCTATTACCTCATCATATCCTTTCTCATCTTTTGTTTTTACTATAATGTTATCTATGAAATTCACTACTTCTCCAATGTTAATCAAGTCTTAGAGAATCTTGTTCATCATTGTCTGGAATGTTGCTGGGAAATTTGTAAGTTTAAAGAACATTACAGTTGGTTCAAACAACCCTTCTTGCATTGTGAACACTACCTTTCACTTGTTCTCTTTCTTTATTCATACATTATTATGTCCCTATCATAAATCTAACTTAGTAAATACTTTCTTAGTACTTATATTTTCTATAATATCTGAAATAAGAGGCAAAGGATAATTATTTTTGATAGTCCACTCATTTAAATTTTAGTCTTGTACTATTCACTTCTTACCATCTTTCTTTCCTACAAAAAACACAAGTGCTATTTAAAGCAACTTTGAGAGTCTAATATATCCTTTCCTCAATTGTTTTTCAATGAACTCATGTACCTCTTCTCTCTCTTTTCTTGACAATGAATATACCTTCTCTTTCCTTAGCACAAATTCCTCCTTTACTTCTATTGTATGATCCTATAATTTTTTCTTAGTATTTATGATTACAAGACCTTTTTTTTAAAATCACCAATTTATTATACGGAGCATGAGGGCAGACCATGATAGCTACTTCGTAACTACATACATTCAGAGTGATACAACATGAAGTAAAAAAAAAGAAAGATCAAAAAGTAGACAAAAGGAAGGAAGAAAACAATAAAAGAAATTAAATAATAAGAGAAAGTAAAGGAAATGAGAATACAAATGTGAAATGATTAAGTAACATACAAAATAAGTGTCTAAATGAATGCAAAAGCACTTGGGTTGAATTGGAGGAAAAGAGAAGATTTCAGTAGTTGTTGAACCTACAATATTCATAAAGAATGTGTCACCTTGTTTCGATAGGGTATATACTACACAGATATGTAAAGCTCTCTCTAGAGAAGAACCTTAGCTAGTACTCTCTAATTAGAGCATGATTGGTAATGGCTCTTGAGGCTCAAACACAAAGCAAATTGGAGTAACCAAAATGCGATATCTATGGACCACTCTTAGTACAAGACAGTTCAATAAAGTGTAAGTCATCATTCAGAAGGTCAAGGAAGTTTCTCCTCTTAGAATCAGACACTTGGAAAGTCATCCTCCACAGCAAAGTAATTGAATCACACTTTGATTTTTTACAGAAGTCCTATGAGGATTTGCATGGGAAGAACAGAACAGAGGTCATGGATTTAGTGTCTTGATCGACCGCATAATGAAGAGCCCATTGGAGCTTGCTGGGACAGTCCCAAAATTTGATGCAATTCTGAGAATCTCTAGAAAAAAATTCTCTGAGTTCTGATGAGATAGCAACAGAGTACATTTGATAAAGATGAGTAGAGAAATCAAATATCTTCCTTGTGACATGGAGAGAGTCAGAGATGATGACAATGTATTTAATGTTGTAGTTCACAATGGCTTGGTTAATTGTACATTGCATGGCAAAGAGCTTGGCTTCGGCAGTGGTAATATTGATGGCCCTGTGAAGTGTTTTGACAACAGGTTTGTTATAGGAATGGATATGTGAAATAGAAGTAGTGACTTGATTTTTGATGCTAATATCTGATATGATGATGGTGGTGAAGGGATCAATTGACACTTTGATTATAATTTCCTCTAAGTTACTAATATTCTTCTTTGCATTTGGAGTACAAGGATGAAAAGAAAGATGATCTGGAAAAATATCAATGATACAATTTCCAGATTTGAATTCATGATGGAAAAAGGAGAAAGAAGGGAAAAGCTCATTTCTTTTATTGTGCACATTGATAAGAGGTAATTTCAGTCTACTTCTCTGTTTAGCTGTGAGATAGTCAATGGACACATTATGACTTGAATATTCATGTGACCCATCAAAGCTGAGGATACTGTGGGTGATATAATTAGAGGAAAGGGAAGATTGGTGTAATAAAAATCTTCTATATAGTTTTTTAATATGAAGATGTATGGGGACAAGACCAATGATGGCTTCTACACCAAGGGAGGGGGCAGTTTAAAAGGCACCCATAATCCAGAGGACAGCTCTTCTCTGCATTTTCCTTAAGATATTGAAGTGGTAATATATTGGACTTTTGTTGTAAAACCACAAAGGGAATCTGTAAAGTGCTATAGGAAGGGTGCAGCATCTGTAAATTTGTCTTTTCTAAATCAGATTGATGCTTCTCATCGAATTTCCAAGCAACTTCATATACTTAATAGTCAAAATTGCTTTGTTGGAATAGAAATCTATGTGATTCCTAAATGTGAGTTTGTGGTCAAATATGAAACCCAAGTATTTCCAGATCTCTTTGGAAAGGAGAGAAGAACCACCTAGAGGGAATAAATCGAGGGCAGGGGGGTTGAAAGGCCCATGAGCTCTAGAGAAATGAAAGACATCAGTTTTTCCATGTTTGATAATAAGACTGAATTTAAGAAGAAGAGATGAAATGAAATTGTAGCTACAAAAAAGATTGGCATTTGAAAGTGAAATAGATTTGTTCTGAGAAACAAATAAGCCATCATCTACAAGAGAAATCATGGAAATAGGGATTTTTAGGATTTTTAGACATTTTTTCCAAAATTTGAAATACAGGAGAAAGATACAAAGCTGAAAGAATAGGCAAAAGTACTAAACCTTGTCTAACACCAACATTGATGTTGAAGATAGGAAAAATGAAATTGTTCCAACAGTATTTGGTTTTTCTTCCTACTAAATAGTTCTTGAAGAAGTTAGACACTTTACAATCTAAGCCTGCCTTATCAAGGATGAGAGGGAGGAGCTGGTGATTTAAGGAGGGGAAGAATTGAGCAATGTTGAAGGCCAATGTGCTTGCAATGAGATTTTTAACCCAGCCTGATTGAATGATGTGAGTAAGAATGACTCTAGTATCAGTGGTAGACCTCTGTTTAAGACCTCCCGATTAGCTTTGATGAACAAAGTTGTTGGCAATTGTGTGGAATTGGAGATGTTCTCTAATCATTTTCTCAAATAGCTTTCCAATTGTGTTAAGGAGGACAATAGGATGATACACTTTCAGAGAGTCATATACAGATTTGTTGGGTTTGGGAATAATGACCATTATAGACATCTTGAAATGAGATGGCCAATGTTCCAAGTCTGTGCACACATTAGCAATATCTAAAAGCTTGAAAATGCACTCTTCATTTTTGACAATGGATTTGATATGGCTCCAGTTTAACTTGTCAGGACCTGGAGCAGATGAGTTATTGCACTTTTCAATTGCATCAATGAGTTCTTGTTTGGAGAAAAATGAATTCCAATCTTTCATCAGTTTACTCAGGATTTTGTCTAGTGCCAGAATATTAACTTTTCTTAACTGAGCAGAGTTAAAAGAATTGTGGAGAGCTTGCCAAAGGTTGTCAAGCTCAATACATGGCCACCCTTCATATTGGATAGCTTTGATTGCTGGAAGTTTGCATTTCTTGACCCAATTCATAAGTTTCCATGGGCCACATTTTTTGTTCACAATTTCTTCAATTTTGTCATCAAAGAAAGACCATTTCAAATTCTTGACCATGTTTTTGAAGCTACACCAATTTTTGAGGCTTCGAGAGTGTCAGTATCTATCAAGAGAAAGTTGGCAGTTATTGTTCTACCATGCCTTGGAGTGTTTCATAATTTTGATGGTTTTTTAGTATCTTTGCCACAATTCTTTGATATTGGATGACAATACTATGACCATCTCTTCAAGGGTTTCCACATTTTGGATAGATGCTGTATTCATGTTTTTGATGGTATGAGCAATGCTATTGACAAAATGTTTCTCTTCATCACTACCTTTTGCAAGTGTTCATCGTATAAGTGATAATGTTTCTTCATGAATAGTGATATCTACAGTAATCAGAACATGGTCAGATGATAGTCTCTAATCAGGATAGATATGATGGTGGTTGAACTCTGGAGAAGATGGCCTCAAGAATACCAAATCTAAAACTGAGTTAGTATTGTGATCGTTGTCTGAATACCTAGTAGGAACATTTTCTATAGGTTTAGAAATTTCTAAGAAAAAGGAATCTGTAATATTGAAAAGAGAATTGCTATGACTAGAGTGAAAAGGAAAGTTTGAATCCCAAGAGCAATCTCTGATATTGAAGTCACCAGTCATAATGACTACATTGTGGATGTTGGTCTCAGTATCCTTAAGATACTTCAAGGCCAACTGAGAGAAGTCAGAGTAAACATTAATTATGAAGTAAATGGAATCTTAGTTTGAAAAAGAGATGTAAGAAATATCTCTGTGGTTTAAAATGTCATTTCGTAGAGAAAACCTAAAACATGAAACACAGATGTTGATATAAGTAATGACCCTTGGAGAGTTTGAGTGATTGGTTGGGTTTTTGGTGAAAGTGAGCCAGTTGGGATAGTAAGGGACTCTGACTAAAAGTTCTCCTTTGCAGTTCTTAGAACTGGAGATCGAGCAAATGGTAGCCTAAGGCAGTTCTTGGATGAGTAATATGTCATATGAAAACTAAGTCTCTAGAATAATATCGACAATTAATTTGTTCTTCCTAATATTTTGGGAGAAAAATTTTAGAACATTACAATTCATTGTTTGTTGACATTCTCAATAGAATGGATTGAGTTCAATCTGTTTTCATAGATCTTGTTGTATTTCTTGATGTGCCATTCATGATGGAACCTATTCTTCTAAAACAGACAGAGATTAAAATCTGCCTGATAGTCTCCATGATAATTGAAGCACTTGAAGGAGTGAGGGTAAGATTCGCTCTTCTTAGTCTTAAGTCAAGAGGGGTTAGTTTTTTCATTCACTTTGCAATACCACCCAAATTGGCAATGATTTTCAGATTTGTGAGGTCCATTGCACTTGACACACTTAGATCTCTGAATATAGCAGGACATAGTTGTATGTCCCCATTACCAGCAATTCTTGCATTGAGGGACATTAGGATTCATATTGGCACCCCAAATGGTAGTAATATACTTTCTAACATTGAAACATCTGTTGATGAGACTTTTAGCCTTACTTCCACTTTGGATGTCCCAGATGTCAAACTATATGATTGATATGTCGGATTTGGGCAATACTTTGATTATACATGGTTTCAAAGCAAGAACAATGTTATTAAAGATTTGATTTTGTTTAATGATAGTTTTGATGTCGTTGGGGGTAAAACACTTGTTGGAATTGTTGTGGGAGAAAAATGAAATGCCTATAATTTTCAGATAGGACTTAGATTGTGGTAGTCAAGGCATATCTACGTTGAGAGTATTGATGTCTTCAACTTTCTTGATATAGTTTTCAATGATGTACAAGTCAGATTGGACAGTGACCTTGTTGGTGACAACAGTGATATTAGAATTGTCTGTGTGAATGAAATCAACCAGGACTTCTGACTTGGTATTTTGTAGTGAATGGTTGATGTTAGTGATGTGGAGTGAGCTGTTTTCCATGAATTTCTTTATGTTGTCACTACTCATCAGAATGATAACTTGTTTCCTGGAAGGACCTTTGGTGGTCATCTGGATGCAAGGCTTGGGTTTAGGAGCACCATTGATGATTTTCTGAATTTGGTGTATTTTCTAAGTGTTAAGAGCAGGGAACATGTTCTTAATCTTGATGACCTCATTAGTATTAGTATTCAGTATGAGAGCTTACACATAGGACTATTTTGAGGCTTGTGCATGTGACCTGGTGCCAGTGGACTTGAAATACTTGGAGATCTAATTGACCTCATTCTTCGATTTGGCTGGAAGTAGAGATGGTATTTTTTCAATGCTAGCAGGGACTAGTTTTTCCGTGGGTTTGTTATTATGGCTAGGCTGGGGAATGACTCTGGGTGAGAGTTTAGCAGTGATTTTATCCCTAAGAGATTTTCCATTATTGTTAGCATTTAATGAATCCCATTTAAATTGGTAAACAGAAGATATGAAATTCCATATGGCCATACCAATACCTTTGAGATCTTCCACGTCATTAGATTTGGATGGGTCAATTTGTTTGTTGTCAATGTATTTTGCCATGAAATTAAGAGAATCTTTAATGTTCTTGGCATCCAAAGTGAGATGTTCCAAAGATCTGTGAAGAGAAACCAGGTGGAAACTGCCATCCCAGAGATTGGGGTCAGTTGGTGCATTAGGATCGTAAGGTAGCGGGACACTGATGACATTGTTATTACCATGAGACAATACATCACCTTGAGACAAAATTGTGTTAGGGTGTGTGTTGGAAGCACATTGAGAAGTCATGTCAACCATGTTGCAGTTAGAGTTAGCCACCTTACTGTCAAGTTCACAAACAGTGGACTTAGTTTTTCTTTATTTTCATTCCTATTTTTATTTTTCTTTTCAATTTATTTTCTAATTTTTCTATTTTTAGAA
>Ga0157358_1001477_pt1 | contig 10294 bp, 8 predicted proteins | sample AttcapACBM2_FD_111484 | JGI IMG/M metagenome (GOLD analysis project Ga0157358, IMG submission 111484) | Fungus gardens microbial communities from leaf cutter ant in Botucatu, State of São Paulo, Brazil - Atta capiguara ACBM2 | ecosystem: Host-associated > Fungi > Mycelium > Unclassified ...
AGTAAACTTTATTACAAAGTTGCCATTAGTAGCCAGAAAATATGCAATTTTGGTAGTATGTAATAAATTGTCCAAGATAACACATTTTGTGGCAACAACAGAAGATATAATAGTAGAGAGATTGGTAAGACTGTTCAGAGATAACATGTGGAAGTTACATGAGTTGCTAGAGAGTGTGGTATCAGATAGAAAAATACAGTTTGCAGTAGAGTTGACAAAGAAGTTGAATAGAATGTTGGGTATTGAAATGAAGTTGTTGATATCATTCCATTCACAAACAGATAGTCAGACTAAAAAAATAAACCAAAAACTAAAACAATATTTATGGTTCTTTTTTGATTATAGACAAAAGAATTGTCCAGAGTAATTAGTAACAGCAGAGTTTGTAGTAAACAACAAGATACATTTAGCAACCAAAGTGTCTCTATTTATGGTGAATTATGGTAAAGAATTAAGGATGGGGATAGATTTAAAACAAAAAAAAAAGTAGAGAAGGCAATGGAGTTTGCAGAAAGTATAAAGAAAGTGTAGAAAGAGAAAGCACAAGAGAAGATAAAGTGACAAGCAGATAAGAGAAGGAGAGAAGCTGAGGAATGGAAGAAGGGAGATAAGGTAATGCTGAGTATAAAAGATTTAGTGTTCAGTAAAAGGCCAGCAAAGAAATTAGTGGATCAATATATAGGTCTATATATTATCAATGATGTAGTATCTACCAATGCAGTCAAATTATGACTGCCAACTTCAATGAGAATATATCTATATATGATTGTGAATGTTAGCTAAGTAGTGAGATACAGAGGGCAAGTAAAGAGACAGAAAGTATAAGAAGTAAAACTAGTAAAGATGGATAGAGTTAAGAAGTGAAAAGTAGAAAAAATATTAAATAAAAGAAAAGTACAAGAAGTAATGAAGTATTTGATACAATAAAAGGGGTTTACAGTGGAGAATAACACATGGGAAAGAGAGAAGGACTTGGAGAATACAAAGAAAGCAGTGGCAGAATTTGAAAGAAGACTAAGTGCAGAAGTTAGAAGACAAGAAAAGTTGAATAAAATGGAGAAAAAAGACTTTAGGAGAGGAGAGTTACCAGAAAAGTATATGGCAAAGATGTTGTATGAATAAGATAATAGAAAGTTTGAAGAGAAGTATTTGAAGAAGTTGGAGAAAAACTGGTAAAAATGGAAGTCAGTTTCTTTTGAGGAGAAACCTTGAAGAAGAGTAATGTCAGAGTTGAGGATAATGAACTTTATTTTTCTTTTTATTTCTTCTCATTTTCATTTTCATTTATTTTCATATTTTGGATTGAGAGTTAGAGTTATGGTATGATATCACAACTGTCATATGTTACATAAAAGGACATTAAGTGTTCTAGAATAATTATAATATATTACATATCAATAGTATATAATATGCATAGTCTTTAAAATAGGTTAGAATTTGTATTACACAGACTACTAGCTTAGCATATATAAAGGTAGATACATTGTACTTGGAACTCTATCAAGTTCTCTTGTGTTAATCCTAATACAAGATTCCTTTGTTGACTTAATACTTTGAGTTTTTAATCATAACATTTTATAGCAATCAAGGAGAAGGTTTCCTAGTCTTAATATGACATATAATAAATATGAAAATGCTTGTCAGGAACCACAAGAAATACATCATAATACACAAATATTCTTTGATAATCTACTATCTAGAATAATAAGAATAAATAAAGTTGATTATCTATATAACTCATGCAATAAAATCATTGAAATAAATAGGATTTTATATAATATTTAGTGGGAAGGCTAATGTCCAATTATTATTAAACTCATCTTGCAAAAGAAAAGAAGCAGAGCAAATTTGCTTTCTCTTAACACAATATATAACAGAGTCTTTTCCAATTTCCAAAAATCTTAGAGATATTGCTAAATTGCTAGTTGATATTCAGAAGAAGTAGCTTGAGTTCTACCTTAAAGAGCTGAAATTACTCAAAGACAGGAATTTCTATAAAGTTGTGAACTTTACTAAGAGATAGAAAGCAAAAATCCTTTCTCAAATCAAAGGAATCAACTTTAACAAATTATTCTCTCTAGTTGTCTGCTATGAGATAGCATACCTGTTTCTAGCTATTGCTATTCTTGAAAATTCATAGTGTTGATATAAAAACTACCTACTTATATAGTAATCTGGATGAGGAAATCTATATAAAGTGGTCCAAAGATTTCAGACTATCTAACAAAGAAAAGAAAGTCTAGTACTTCTACAAAGTATTATATAGCCTTAAGCAAGCTGGCTTCTCTTAATAGCAGACCATAACTAAGTCAATGCTAGCTCTTGTCAGAATTGTAAATGATGAACTTGATTTCATTTCATTTTTCTTTTCTTTCTTTTTATTTTCTTATTTTCTTTTATAAGTTTCATCTTACTTTTCTTTATTTTTGGACTTAGACAAAATGTGACATGACATCACCTATTACAGTCACACATGTCACAAAGTGTGATGGAGACATGACATCTATCACAGTTATACAATTATGTAACATAGAAAAGAATATAGAAGGTTCTAAAACAGATAATATCATATAGCATAGTAATAATATGTTAGTCTTATAGAAAGCACATATACTTTAGGGTAGGTTAGTTATAGTGTGCACACAGATCATAGTCTGTGGTATATAAGATAGATCACTTTGTATTTGGAACTTTATTAAGTTCTTTTGTATTACTCAAAAACTTAAATCATAACAGCTCTAGTATTTAAGCAATATAAATCCAATGCTGGTATGTACTATTTAATTCATAAAAAGACTAGAGAGCTTGTTTTAGTGATTGTCTATATTAATAATGTCTGCTTTATAAGTTCAAAAAATTTCCTACTTCTCATAAAGTTAAAGCAAAAATTCATAACAAAATGGAAATGTTGTGATTTTAAAGAGACCAAAGAGTTTCTTAAGATACACATAAGTTGTAATTGCAAGAATCAAAAGATCTTTGTAGACTAATCTAAGTACTTAGACAAAGTTCTAACATGCTTTAACATAACAACTAATCCAAAAAGTATTCCACTATTATTAGGCTATATGTTTAATCCTAATAATAAGTAGTACAACTCCAGTTTTCATCAAAAGCATCAGTAATTAGTTAGATCTCTTATGTATCTGATAATTGGCTCACATTTGAATATAGAATTTACTATAGTCAAGCTTGCTCAACAAATAGTAAATATTATAATCTTAAGTCTAAAGAGTTTAGATAGAAGAATGACTTTAGATTAAGAGAACTTAATAGGATTCTAAGTACAAACTAGTCTATCTTATGTACCACAGACCATGGTCTGTATGCACACTACAACTATCTTATCCTAAAGTTCATGTACTTTCCATAAGGCTAATATGTTATTATTATGCTATATAAGCTTATTTATTTCAGAATCTTCTTTGATATTCTCTGTATCATGTGATGGTGTGACAGTTGTGACAGTGATTGTTATGTCATACTAAAACCCTAACCCTAAGTCAAAAATAAAATGAAATTAAAAGAAAAAATAAAATAAGAAAATAAAATAGAGTTTATAGTTCACAACTATAACAGTAAATCTCTCAAATAAATATTATTGAGCTGGATTGTATCTCTATAGATACTTGCTTAATACTTATAAGTATTAGATAGTTTATGATGAACTTAGCAATAAGTCTATTATTATGACCTTAAGCTAGAGCTCAGATTGCACTTAGGCAAAGACTTGAGAAGAGATTAAGGGATAGGATTCAAGTGGTAAAGCATAAGAATACAGGAGAGTATCTATGCTATATATACTAAGCAAAAGAATAAATGAAGAAACCATATACAGTACATGAGGCATATGTAATGAGAAGATTGTCAGGATAAAGCAAGGTTGTATCACCTACTATATGAGATGCTGACTGAGACTACTTCAGCATAGCCAATCATGTCATCATATCCTTTGCCCTTCTCCATGCTATATTCTGGAGGCATCAATTATAACAATACCCCCATTTCAGTATTCATGTTCCCATAAATTAGATCAAGACTTTGAGCTCTCCTACCACATGTGTAGCCACTATCTTTTTGCTAGGACTGATAATTATTTGATCCCAGTTATCAATTGCTATGAAGTAGGGTTCGTGTGGTGGACCTTCTTGAAACATTTGGATTTGATATCCATTCCTTGCTGTATTGGTATTATGTTTCCAGTTTACGAACACTGTTGCAACTTCTTTCTAGAATAAAAGATCTTGTTCACCTCTAGATTTGAGGGATTGGTAGTGTGGTGATAGTTTGAATAGTCTTGTTTGTGTTGGACTTCACACAAACTTCATGTACTTGAAGAGATTCTCGACTTTATCTGTTATAAAACTTGTCTATGAGGATGAGAATATCGTCATAGAGACCTCATATAGTTTTATTAGTATTACTTCATCGTCTTCCATCTTTCCTTTTTTCTTCTTCATTTCTTCATCCACATAAAGCTCTTGTATTTCATGAATGTTGTTGTCCATATATCTGTTGCCTCTTCCTTTGTAATGGTCTAATTCATCAGCTAGCATCCTTTGAATTTGGAATGCTCATTTGTCCATGTTGCTTTGAACCAAATATTGAAGATCTTCAGATATCTGCATGATGTTCATGGTATTGACTGTCTGATCATTGATACTAGCCATCAGAACTGTTTCCTCCATCTCTATAATTGTTGTATTTATTTCCTCCACTATCTTCTTCATATCTTTCACTATTCTTTGGACATTGATCATTGTCTCTATTCCCTTCAACATCTTATGGTATAATCTCGACCAATCTTCTCTCTCCTTCTTTATTACCTATACTTGATCCATATTGTTTAATTTTCTTGAGATGTAAGAATTAGGGGAAGTGGGAGCTGTTGCGTAGTTGTTGTTGTTGGAAAGTTGAGAAGACATGTTCATTGTAGGCTTGCTGTAGTAGTTCAAGTGACTGCTTTGCTGTCAAAATGGAATTTTATCCCCCCTCTTTATAGGTTTCAACTTGAACACCTTATCCAGTAGTCTTCTATTGCCTCCCTTGCATGAGGCAATCCTGTTTCAGCTATCCATTGGTCATGTTCATCTCTATAACCCTTCCAATGCACCAGGTATTATGTTCCCCTTCCATATTTCCTATGCTTTCTGACTTTTTCTACCTCGTATTCCTCTTCTTTATTAATAATCATTGGCAGAGGTACTGGTTCCTCATGTTGTCCTTTGAACTTCAGCTCCACACATCATGTCAGCAAGTCCTCATTGAAGATGTTATGAATCATCCATCCTTTTGGATGCTCCAGTTGAAATACTCCCGAGCCAATATCCTTTGAAATCCTAAAAGGCCTGTATCTTTTATTATTTAGCTTCTTTGAGGGTCAATTTGAATGAATGTTCTTGTTTTCCAGCCATACATTGTCACCAACCTTCAATCTTTGAGAATTCCTCCTTCTTGTCAAATTGTCTTTTCATTGTTTTTTGTACTTCTTCCATGGCCTTAGTTGCCTATTTCCAACTCTTCTGTAATCTGATAAGGAATTCCTCTACTTGTGGAATCTCTGTTTGAACTATAAGGTCTCCTTTCCAAGGATGCCTTCCAAAGTTTAATTCAAATAGAGTCCTTCCCATAGCTGCATATTTTTTGTTATTGTACTGGAATTCTGCAGTAGCCAGCCAATCTGTTCAGTTGTTCTGTTAATAATTCACATAATGTCACAGGAATGTTTCTATCTCCTAGTTGATCCTTTCTGTTTGACCATTTGTTTGAGGATGGTATGCTGTCAATAGTTGTCTCTTTGTTCCCAGTGCTTTTGTGAGTTCTTTCATGAATTTTGATGCAAATTGTGGTCCTCTGTCACTTAGAATCTTCCTAGGTACTCCATGTAGCTTCCAGATATTATCCCTATAGATCTTCGCTATTCCTTCCAATAAGATATTTGTTATTGTTGCCCTCAAACAAATCATTTTCGTAAATCAGTCGACGATGACCACTATAGTGTCCATTCTGTTCTACTTTGGTAAAGGTCCAATGATATCTATGCTGATCTCTTGCCATGGTCCTCAAGGTATTTCCAATGGATGTAGTTCTCCTGCTTTCCTTTGGTGTTGAACTTTATTCTGTTGGCATTTGAAACATCTCTGTACATATCTCTTGATGTCCTCTTTTAGTCCTGGCCACCAGTAAGTTCTTTTGAGAAGTTCCAGCATTCTGTGTTGTCCTAGATGTCCTACATCTACTGAGTCATGGTTTTCCTTTAGAATTTCTTCTTGTATCTTCTTGTTATTCAGAATGTATATCCTTCCTTCCATATAAACTACTCCATCTTCTTCCCAAGTTAGACCATCTTCTTTCTTCAATGCTTGAATTATTTCTTTCTCTCTTATGACATTTCTCCTAATCTCCTTGAGTATATTGCTTTCTTCTACCATTGTTTTTCTTTTTATCATTGTAATCTCTGCTGATGTCCTTTGTTGCCATAACTCATTCTTCAGGAGTTGAACATCCTTGTTGTCCTCTTTGGTATTCACTTGTTCTTTCCTTGAAAGAATGTCTACCTTTGTATTCATCTTTCCCAGTATATGTTTCAGCATAAAATCATAGTCCTGTAACTTTAAATACCACAGAGCTTGTTGTCTATTTAACTTGTGAGGTTCTCAGAAGTATTTCAAGTTTTCGTGGTCCATCCAGATTTTGAAAGGTTCCATTGCATCCAATAGGTATTATCTCCACTTGGATAGAGCTTCTACTATTGCCAGTAGCTTCTTGTCATAGATCTCATAGTTTCTTTCTGCTGGTTGCATTTTCTTTGATAGAAATGCTATTGGTTTCCATTTTTCATCTTGTTCTTGGAATAGTACTCCCCCTATAGCATAACTTGATACATCCATTTCCACTCTGAATTTTCCCTCTCTTCTTGGTAAAGAAAGGACCAGTTAACTTGTTATCTTTTCTTTGAGTTCTCCAAACACCTTTTGATGTTCCTCCTCCCATTTCCATTCCTTCTTGCCCTTTAACTCATTCAATAGCTTTGCTGTATGACTGAAGTTGTGAATGAATCGTTGGTAGAAATTGGCAAATCCAAGGAAACTCTCAACATCTTTGACTCTTGTTGGTGTTTTCCGTTCTTTCACTGCCTTTATCTTCTCTTGTTCCATCTTGACTTGTCTCTTTCCCACTATTACTCCTAGAATAGAAATTTCCTCCATATTGAAATTGCATTTTGATCATTTGAAACACAGGTTGTGTTTTTCCACTATCTTCAGGAACCTGATCGTTCTTTCTTCCAGTTCTTCCATTGTCTTTGCTAGTATCACGAAATTGTCCATATAATTTGCCAATATGCCTTCATGAAGTAATTCTTGGAAAATACTGTTCATTATCCTTTTGAATGTTCCTGGTGAGTTGCATAATCCAAAATACATGACTTGAGGTTCAAATAGTCCTTTGTTGGTAAAAAATGTGGCTTTCCATTTGTCTCCTTCCTTAATTTGTATATTGTTATATCCCTAGATTAGGTCCAATTTATTAAAATATCTTGTCTCTTTGAGTTTGTTGATTATCTCTCTGATCAGAGACAATGGCATCTTGTCTTTTATTGTGACCTGATTAAGTTTCCTGTAGTCCTGAACCTGCCGTAATGAACCATCTTTCTTCAGAATATAAAAGCAGGGTGCTAGTTCAAGTGGTAAAGCATAAGGATACAGGAGAGTATCTATGCTATATATACTAAGCAAAAGAATAAATGAAGAAACCATATACAATACATGAGGCATATGCAATGAGAAGATTGTTAGGATAAAGCAAGGTTGTATCACCTACTATATGAGACGCTGACTAAGACTACTTCAGCATAGTCGATTGTGTCATCATACTCTTTGCCCTTCTCCATGCTGCATACTGGAGGCATTGATCATAACATCTATTATAGTATACTATCAGAACTAAAAATAGTAGACTCTGATTATTTTTTATTTTTATTTTTATTTTTATTTTTATTTTACTTTTTATTATACTAGAATGGAGGATGAGGGTTTAGCATGATGTCACATGTCACATTAAATGGTCACAGTCATGATCACCCAATCATATGTAACAAAAGATTCTAGAACAATGATATTATATAACATATGTAATATATGTTGACCTTATAGTATACACATGTCTCTTTAGGATAGACTAGAATAGTATGGCACAAACCATGAGTAAAACATATATAAGGTAGACATACTATGCTCAGGAGCTCCATTAAGTTCTCTTGTATAAAATCCTATATAAAATTCTTTTTTTGACTAGCTCTGAGATCTTAAGTTTGTAATGTATACTCTAACTCAGAATGGGTACAAAATATAGATTCTTGTAAATCTATGACTGGTTACTTTACTCTCATAGCTTGTAGAATAATATCCTGAATGAGTTACTAACAAAAGACAATAGTCTTGTCTTTAACTAAGACTAAGTACATAGCCCTTTCTAATTATAGCCATCAACTTGTCTGAACAAGGAACTTTCTTAGTAGTTGGTTTTAATGTTCCAACTTCTCATCTCTATAGTACTAACCTTAGTTTACTTTTCTAGTAATCTAATCTTATATTAGAGAAGTGTTCCAAACACATTAATATTTACTATTACTATATAAGAGATTTAATTAAGGACAAACATATTAAACCATATCATATTGATGGGAAAAAAATTCTGCTGATATATTAACTAAAAATCTTGGTTAAGTCTTATTTAGTTATTTCTATCCATTTCTTAGCTTGAAATTACTCTAAGCTTATCTACTTATACTTTTGTCACTTAATAGCTGATGTCTTAAGCAAAAGAAAGTGTTTTTCAAATAAGTTGATTTTACACTATTATCTTGTCCTCTATTGTCACTTATACTCCTAGGCTCTCCACCATAGAACTTACTATTGGTAAGTAGTCATTAGTTGTCCATACTATACCATGCTGCTATGCATTTTGTTTTTTCCAACAGCTAATTCTGAACAAGTCCATATAACTACTGTTAAAAGGATTTCTACTACTTATTAGATACAAGCAATTATAAGTTGACATATCAATGAAATGGGACTAGAGAACTCATGGTTTACAGTGACTCAGATTATATGGATGTTAGATGTAGTTTACACCTCATTATCCAAGACCCATTAGTAAGTTCCTAGAAGTCAGATTAGTAAGTATGCATTATCCAAATATATAAAATACAGATGTTAAAACAACCTCTGACTTCAGCTTATGCACTGTATCTTTAGTAAATGTATAAGTCATATATTTCAGAAAAGCTACTTAGAGAGATTTGTGAAGAACAAGTCTACTGGAAGGTGATGACATGTAATATCACCAACACTAGAAGATAGTGTCAGTTTTGGTTGATTTTCAGAATAAGATTTACAGTATGACTACTAGCTTATATACTAAATATTTTACCTAGGATAGCTATCTAGAAATGGATACTATAAGCAAGTTATCCTGGTCCTGGATAGTCTTTGAATATCAGAGTGGAGATCCATGGAGTTGTCAAGAAGACTAGCAAGAATATTCAAGATGGAATAGAGAGTGTGATTTATACTGGAAAAAGTCTGAAAGTGCAGATGACTTGAAAAGTGTTATCTATGTGTTGGGATAGATGTGACCAGATCAGGATATGACAGAGTAAGTAACAAGACTAACAGAAAGTTGATAAGTGGCTTTCTTGCCATGTTACATAGCAGTCTTATTGTCTGTGTTAAAAGAAACAGAGTGCATAGCAGCATGGTACAGTGTAGACAACTGGCAACCACTTATCTGTGGTGTATACTTCTATAGAGAGCTGCAAGGGAGCAACAAAGAACAATGAGTTGTATTGTCCAAAGATAAACCTAACTACATAAATTTTTCTATTGACTATCTAATTAGAACTATGTGCTTACTAAGTAAAATGCTTTATAACACTTCCCCTCACTTAAGGCTTTAGCTGTTAAGTAATAGAGATATGAGTGAGCTCAGAGTATCTTTAAGCCAAGAGATAAATAGAAATGACTAAACAGGACTTGGCCAAGGTTTTTAGTCAGAATATCAGCAGGATTCTCCTTCTCATTAATATGATATTGCTTAACTTGTTCATTCTCAATTAGATCTCTTATGTAGTAATAGCAAATATCAACATGTTTGGAGTGCTTTTCTTATATAGGATTAGATTCTCAGAAAAGTGAGCTAAGATTATTGTTATAAATATGAGGAGTTGGAAAATTAAAACCAACCTTATTAAGGAGGCTTCTTATCTAAGCAATCTGACAGCCATAATCAAAGA
>Ga0157358_1001478_pt1 | contig 10288 bp, 7 predicted proteins | sample AttcapACBM2_FD_111484 | JGI IMG/M metagenome (GOLD analysis project Ga0157358, IMG submission 111484) | Fungus gardens microbial communities from leaf cutter ant in Botucatu, State of São Paulo, Brazil - Atta capiguara ACBM2 | ecosystem: Host-associated > Fungi > Mycelium > Unclassified ...
GTCTCGGGATACACCGACGAGACATAGGATTACGAATCGGAGGAGGAACTAATGAGGACTCTTTTTTGCTATCTATGATGGGATGACATGGGATTAGATTAGAAAGAAAGAAAAAAAGAGATAGTTGGAATTTGAGGATCTACTTCTTTTTGCTCTCTGATGTTATTCCTGGTTATGTGTATATTGTGTTGTTATTAATGGATTTGTTTTTCGAGTGTGATGTAATGCATATGTGAGAGAGAGATGGGGAGTGAGAGGAATTTCATCGGAGATATAATATGACAAATTGTCAAAAAATATGGTTCTAGCTTCAAGTGGATGCAGAAATAGATGTGGTTATCCATGAGTGAAGTACCCAGGTTGTGGATCAAGCTAGAGAACTTGTCTATGGATTTGTAACTTAACCTCAGATAACAATCTTGGCCTCAACTTATGTATTATACTACTGTCCGTCACAGTAACAGAAATAGATTACAGACAATAGTAAAATATATAGTGAGTATCAGGTAGAACAAAGTGAATCTGAAGTCTAGCAAAAAAAAGACTGGACTCAGGTTACAGAAAATTTCATTTTAACTTTTTTTTAAGAAAGTGGCTTTCTAAGTAGACACTGATGTGCTGATGAGCTATACTTTGATACTCCCACTTGTCAAGACATCAGGTCAAAAACACAATGCTCAAGTAAGTATAGAACTTCTTGAAAGCTTCATGAGGGAGCTGCTTTGTAAGTATATTGGCTAGTATGTCTCTTGTAGAGATGTATTGTAATCAATCTTGTCCATCTTGATATATTGTCACATACCATCCATCATCTACACATTTTCCACTCTTCCAGCACAGATCACACTTCATTCCAATCACGCATTAATCCAAGGACCAGACCTTGTATCTCTCATCAATTCCATAGAGTTCTGAAAGATATCTTCTACAGTAGCCAACAACCCAGAGTGTATACAGCAGTAGATTATTATTAGGTTACCAGTTCCATATTTAAGAACATAGTCTACCATGTACTGTTTTTCTTAGTCTGATTACTAACTTGAACTGTGCTGCACTCACACCTATCTGCTTAAATTCCTATTATCTGAAATCATGACTATGTGACATATAGGCCAGACACAATATCATCTATCAAAGCCAAGGTTGGTCCATCTATGTAGTACTTTTTCCAACTCTGTTTCAAAACCTGTCTCATTTAAGTTCTTTCCTGTCTCTGTCTTCCATGCTATCATTGTAGATAAAATCACCAAGTGTAAATCACATCTAACATATATTCACAAAAAAAATAATATCAAATATTGATGTATTTGGCACAAGAGTGGTTGACTGAGTTTTAAGTAAGAATAATATAGTTTTGGTTGCCAGCAAAGATAATGGTTCCAGTTATCTGCAGAAAATCCATCTTCTTTAACAATATTCTTAACCAGACTACTTTCTTCATGGCATTTGCTAATGCTATATACTTAGCTTCTACTGAAGATATAGCTATTGTTAGCTACTTCTTTAATGACCAGGTTATTGTACTTCCTGTGATCTCAAAAATAAATCCTTCCACTGAACAATAGTTATCTGGGTCCTAAGCCTAGTTTAATTTTGTCTAGCCATTTAAGTCAAATCTTTTTAACTCTTAACAACTGAATATAAGACTATATTCTATTGTTTTCTTCAGATAATAATAAATCTGCTTAGCAGCCTCTAAGTGTTACAAACTTAAGACCTTAGAGCTGGTCAAAAGAAAGAATCTTGTATTAGGGTTAACATAAGAGAACTCAATGGAAAACTCTGTACAAGATAGTCTACCTTATATACTAAATCCACATGGTCCATGCTAGCTACTTCTAACCTACCCTAAACAGCTATGTATTAGTCTTAAGGTCAATATGTATTATACACATTATATGACATTATCTTTTTAGAATCTTCCACATCTTTCCATGAATCATGTGACTTGTGACTGTTACTGTGACCATGTCATCTGATGTGACAGCATAATCTTGTCACTCTAACCCTAACCCTAGTTCTAAAAATAGAAAATAAAAAAGAAAATAAAAATAAGAATAAGAATAAGAAAAAGTTAAGTCCACTGCTTTCAGCTTTGAAACTAAGTGAGAAATGTCTAGACTGCTACCAAATTAAGATACCAAGCTTATAGCATGTTGAATGTCTGGCCTAGACTACATAATAAAAAGGAGAGAACTAACAATCAAGAGATAATACAAGTTACTAACATAGTCAGTTCTAGATAATTATATTATTGAGAGATTGCGCTTTATAAATTAAATCCTTTGGAAACATAAGTTTTGGTTTACCTATGCCTTTTCTGGTATAATAAAATCCCTCTTTTAGATGTTTTTTCACAACTGGTAAGATTTTGACTAGTTATATTGACTTTAATGTAATATCCCAGGAATTTAGCATATTTTGAGCCAATATATGTTATTTTTGTTTTATCCATAGATAATTCCAAGTGTATTTTATCCTTTAGATAAATTCTTACTTTATCTTTTATTTCTTCTGCTAATTCTATAGGACCAGAGACTTCTATTGCTCAGTCATCAGTATATTTAATTTTCTAGTGTAGTTTTGTTTTTGAGAAAGTCTTAGTTTGCCAAAGAAAAAGTAGTTTCAAAACAAATGTTAAACCTTTTATACCAAAGCATACAAGTATTTTTTGAATATAAACTATCTGAGAAATATAAATTGTTTTCTCAAATTTGTTTCAAGTTATAATAAAACCAAGAATATGTCTAAGTTCATCTAGCTTAGTAATCTTAAAGTAACTACTTAGCTTAAACTTGAACTAGTAAATATTTCTAGAGCTATGGAGAGTAGTAACTGACTGTTATATTATCTACATATACAAGCATTATAAAATCTTCCTATTTTCTTGCAAAAAATATAAGTAGTTATTAGTAACAAACTTGATAAGACCAAGTTGATAAGAATATTGTTCAACTTGATCTTTTACTGTCTCTGTTATTAAAGTTGTAAATAATGGACTTGGTTTCTTTCTCTTCTATTTTTATTTTCTATTTATTTCTGTTTTTCTTTATTTTAAACTCAGGCAAAGGGTGTGATGTGATGTGATGTGTGACAGTCACAAAGTCACACAATCATGTGACATAGAGAAGAACATAGAAGATTCTGGAACAAATAGTGTTATACAGCATAGTAACAATATATTAGTCTTATAGAGTATATATGAGCTTTAGGATAGATTAGTTGTAATGTGCACATAGACTATAGTCTGAAGTATATAAGATAGACTATCTTGTATTAGAAACTCTATTGAGTTCTCTTATGTTACTCAATATAAAAATATACTTTTATATTATATTTCACTTCAACCACATCTATTCTAGTTTATAGATAACTCTTTCTTTCTCATTTACATTCCCAATCTCTTCCAGTGTAGATCACACATCTCTATTTCACCTTGGATATCCTCACTAGACTCTTGCTAACTCTATGGACCCCTATTTTTTAACATTCAAGAATTACTAGAAATCAGAATAACTTACTTAATAGTCTCTATTTCAGATAACTACCCTAGGTAGAATATTGTTAGGGTAACTGGGCAAAAGAGCAAGGTACTTCAAATCTTCAGGAAATTCTAAATTTATTATCCAAAAAATTACTGAACTTGTTACAATCTCAAGACTGTCAAGTTCACAAACAGTGGACTTGGTTTTTCTTTATTTTATTTTTCATTTTCATTTTCATTTTGTTTTATTTTCTTATTTTTCTATTTTTAGAACATAGGGTTAGGGTTAGGTCATGAGACACAGAGAACAAAGTAGAAGGGTCTAAAACAAATGATGTCACACAACAGGGATACCACATGTTGACCTCATGTACTACACATAGTCATTTAGAGTAGGGTGCACAGTAGCAAGCACAGACCAGTGGTAGTAGTATATAAGGTAGATTAGTTTGTAGAGAGATCTCTATCAAGTTCTCTTGTATTACTCAATACAAGAGTTATTCTTCTGTCCAACCTTAAGAACTTTAGATCATAACAAAGATCTTAGAGTGGATCAGGAAAAGAAACCTTGTATAAGGTTTATACAAGAGAACTCAATAAAGAGCTCTATACTGGATTGTCTGCTTTATATACCAAATTCCCATGGTCTGTGCTACTACTACTTTAGCATATCCTAAATGACCATGTATTTGCCTTAAGGTCAATATATATTGAATATGTTATATAATATCATCTTTCCAGAATCTTCTACTTTCTTCCATTGCTATTCCATAACTTGTGACTATCATGTCATATCAAAATCCTAACTCTAGTTCCCAGAATAGAAGAAAAGAAAATAAAAATAAAATCAAAAGGAAAATCAAATGAAACTTGGGTCCAAACTTTGTAAGTCTGACAGAACTATATACTCATCTCTAGAAAATTCTAAGAGAACAGAATAGAAATTCCTGAAGATAATGGCTACTCTATATAATAACAGGTCCATTTTAGTATGTCATAATTCTGAGTATATAAGCAAGTAATGATGATACTTAAGTAATTAGAAACAGCTTAGAATGATGAAACCAAAATAGAAGAGAGTCAGAGTACTTAGTAAGTACTTTTGGAGTATATAAAAGTAGATAAATAGATGTGTAAATGATACTAAAAAACTTAAGAAGACCAGAGTATGTTGCAGAAGAGCAAGAAAGTGCATAAAGATAAGTTTAATGACATATCTGGATGGTTGGGAGTATTGGTATATAGCTCAAAGAGATCTAGAATATAGAAAAGCAGATAAGTGAATGAGTGCAGATATAGAAAAAGACTAGAACACAAATCAGCCAAAAAATATAAAAGAGAAAAGACTCAAAAGAGCCAGTCCCTCACAAATACTTAGTATATAATTTAGTAGTTTACACTATATTAGCTATCCTGAAAATCAACTAGAATATATAACTAATGTAGCTAGTAGAGATATAGCACACAAGCTGAAACCAAAGATCATTCTAATCTGTCTTCCATATTCTTAAATAATGCATTTGTAAGAAACAGTAATAACAATATAATACTGTTAGCTTAAGTATAATGATATCTAGAAAGAGTTGTTATAACTCAAAGACCTTAGAGTTGGTCAAAAAAAAAAGAATCTTATATTAGAGTTAACATAAAAAAACTCAATAGAGAACTCTGTACAAGGTTGTTTACCTTATATACTTATTACTCATGGTCCATGCTCTACTACTTTAGCCTACCTAAATGACTATATATATAAGTCTTAATACCAACATGTATTAAATATATTGTTATGACATCATTATCTCAGAAGCTTTTATCATCTTTTATTATGTCATGTAATCATGTGATCATATGACTGTGATAGTATTATAGTGTGACATGTCATGACTGTGACTTGTGATGTCACATTAAACCCTAACCCTAAGTTTTCAAATGGAAAATAAATTGAAAATAAAATAAAATAAAAAATGAGAAGTGAAATAAAATAAAACTAAGTCTACTTTTTATGATTCTAACAATAGTATTCATATCTCAGTCACTCAAAGTAGCATGAGAACTGAAGTATACAAGCAATACAGTGCTAATATATATATAAAACAAATAGTAACTAAGGTTTAAGTAGGTAGTCTAAGCATTAGAATTGCAACTTGTTTGTCATTCTAACAGCACTAACTAACATATTAGGATTTCTAAGATATCTTATCAGATCTTGGATAATAAGATGTAAACTATGTCTAATATTTTATCTTAACTATTAGAAGAAACAGAATACATAGCAGCATAGTATAGTGTGAACAACTAGCAACCACTTACCTGTGGTGTATACTTTAATAAAGAGTTGAAGAAGAGTAAGCAATGATGGAAGATGAGTAGTATTGGTAGGAGTTCAATCTATGTGAAAATTTAACATTGACTACTTTAATTAGGGCTACTGATCATAGGCCATATACTTATTAAGTAGAATGTACAACATTAACTCTGAGACTTAAGTTATAACAAGAGTAGACTAAATGTAAGTGTGCACAAACCATACACCAAAGATGTATAAAGTAGATACACCTATACTAAGAATCCTACCAAGTTCTCTTGTGTTAAAATAATACAAGTTTTCTTTTTTGACTAAACACTCAGTCTTAAGTCATAACAAGCTCAGAATAATGTTCTTGTTTATGTACTGTGTAAGTCTAGTTGTCTAATATTAGATCAAGTAGTTTACCTTTCATATAAGCAATTCCTAATATTTGGCAAGTATTTATAATTCATACTGTTATCATATAATTGTTATATGCAAGTCCACCTGTCTGGAAATAACGTCCCTGTGGTGAAACCACCTCCGAATCATACAAGCCTGCCTTCCACGGTGTTCCTGGCCCAAGTATTGTCCCTGTGGACAATAATCCTAATTGGGAGGATGCTCCCACTACTAACCCTATTACTAACTTAACAGCTAATAGACCCACATCTTCTACTCGCTCATAGTCAAAACCCCATCAGAGCGATAATACTAATAAACAATTGGCCGAAGTACTTGGTCGACTTGCTAACACTCTCAACTCTAATCAGACTTCCAGACCTAATACTAATTCAAGGGGAACTAAAGCCTGAATTCCCGACACTTTCAGTGGCACTGAGCCTGACAAGCTCAATAATTTCCTGTTTCAATGCTGGCTATATTTCCATGCTAATCCAGCACAATTTGACACAAACATTGCAAAAATCAACTTCACAATGACCTATCTTACTGGAGTAGTCCAGAACTGGTTTGAGGTGGGCCTCAACCAAGAAGACTAGAGTATCCTTCAAGACTGGCTCTCCAACTGGAACTTATTTGTGAACAAGCTATATCAACATTTTGGTCTCTCGGACCCCATTGGTAAAGTGGCCAACATGTTGGATAATCTCCACATAAAGCCTGGCAATAAAATTTCCACTTACAATGTGAACTTCATGCACTATGCCTCCCAATTAGGTTGGGGGAATAGTGTTTTGTGCCATTGTTATTACCAGGGGCTCCCCAATCAGATCCAGAACCCTATCTTTATTCAGGAACAAGGAAAATCCACTTTGTTCCAGGATATGTATGCCTTAGCGATGACTATTGATCACTGTTACTGAGAACAAGACCACGAACACTACTATACAAGGCAGGTGGAGAAAGAGACCCTTGAGTCTCACTCTTGGAAGCAAGGAAAAGCTTCTACCTCTGGTTTTGTCATAGCCTCCCAGAGCAAGGCAAATACACCTCCAGTGGCCCTATCTGCCAAGAATCCTTCCTCAAAACCATCTCCATCCCCTGCTCCCAAGAAGCAATCCAATACTCCACAGGTATACCTCTCTTCTAAGCTGGCCAGCAATGGCAAGTTGACTAGTGATGAGCACAAGAAGTATCTTGAAAACAATCTGTGCCTCTATTGTGGTGCAGGAGACCACAAGCTGGACTCCTGTTCCAAGAAGCAGACCACAGTCTTTCCCAAAGGCTATAGTGCTTCAGCGACTGCTAATACTCCAGCAGCTGCCTCCAAGAAACCCTTGGAAAAATAGAGAGCAACCCCCAGGACTCTGTATAGACTAAGGGCCGCGTTGAACTTCCCTGTGCAGCAACAAGTCCAATTCGACTCAACGCATCCACTCTTTCCGATCCTCATTCACTTTTTGTTTCCCTTACTTCTCCCTTGATCCTTGGTCAGGATCACCTTAATAAAATTCCGTTCTGAGCTCTTGTCGACTCCGGGTCTACTCACTGCTTTGTGGACTCTAAATTTGTGAATACTCACCACATAAAGACATCTGCAACTCCTCCGGTTACTCTCTGCTTGTTTGATGAACCATCAAACAGCACTATTTCTGAAATTGCCAACTTGCCCATAATATTTTCCACTGGTGATTGTATGAATCTGGACTTCTATGTCACTCCACTTGATTCTTCCTGCTCTTTGGTCCTTGAATACAACTGGCTTGCCCAACACAATCTACTGATTGACTGGGTAAATGGGTTGATAAACTTCCATCCATCTTTGCAGGAAAATCTTGCTCCTTCTCATGTTGCAGCCAACACACCATTGGCATCTCTGTCCTTTTTGGACACCCCTCTGCAATCATTGGACTCTGTGGTTTCCATACCTGCATCTGAGACCTCTATGTCTAACTCTGAGTGACCTAACATCGCTATCATTGGTGCTGCAGCATTCTTGCATGCATCAAAACTTCCAGGCTTCCACAATTTTGAACTCTATCTTCATTCTTCAGACATTTAGGCTAACTCTGCAAAACTTGCAGGTACTGATCTCTCCAATGTCCCTTCTGAGTATCATGAATTTGCTGACATTTTCAGCAAGACTAAAGCTGAAACTCTCTCTCCTCATCATCCTTATGACCTCAAAATTAATCTGGAAGAGGGTGCTTAACCTCTGGTTGGCCCTATATACTCTCTTTCAGCATCTGAACAAGAGGCTCTGAAGGAATTCATTGAGGAAAATCTCAACACGGGTTTTATCCGACCAATCTCATCTCTGCACAGTGCACTAGTCTTATTCATTAAGAAGAAAGATGGTTCACTGTGCCTCTGTGTCGACTTCTGCAGTCTTAACCATATCTCTAAAAAGGATCGCTATCCACTCCCGCTCATTTCTGACCTACTGGACTCACCTCGCAAAGCTCGGGTCTATTCAAAGATAGATCTTTGCCATGCTTACCATTTGGTTCGCATCACTGACAGTGATGAATGGAAAACTGCCTTTAGGACACATTATGGATTATTTGAATGGTCTGTAATGCCCTTTGGTCTTACCAATGCTCCCACAGCTTTCCAGCAATTCATGAATGACATTTTCTCTGATCTTTTGGATGTCTATGTTGTGATCTATCTGGATGATATACTCATCTACTCAAATAACATGTCCGAGCATCACCAGCATATGAAAGAAGTACTCAATCATCTCCACAAGGCTGGTCTTTATGCCAAAGCAAAGAAATGCGAATTCCACTCTGAGTTGGTAGAGTATCTGGGATACATCCTTTCTCCTTCTGGCCTCACCATGTCCAACAACAAGATAAAGATTATTCAAAACTGGCCAGAACCCAAGAAAGTCAAGGACATTCAATTCTTCTTAGATTTCACAAACTTTTACCACCAGTTCATCTTCAACTACTTGGACATTGTCATTCCATTGACATGTCTCACCTGGAAGGACATTTCTTAGAAGTTCGACTCCTCCTGTCAAGATGCTTTCAACTCTCTCAAGAAAGCATTTACCTCTGCACCTATCCTCACTCATTGGATTCCCAATGCTCAACTCATCGTGAAAACTGATGCCTCGGACTATGCTCTCACTGCAATCCTCTCCATTGTTAATGAAGATAATGAAGTTCACCCAGTTGCTTTTCACTCTCACACTTTCACTGTGGTGGAGTTGAACTACGACACACATGACAAGAAATTGCTTGCCATCTTTGAAGCTTTCAAGATTTGGCAGCACTATTTGGAAGGTCTGGCCTATCCCATCGACGTTGTTACAGATCATAAAAACCTTGAGTATTTTTCTACTACCAAGGTATTGACCTGGAGACAAGCGTGGTGGTCCAAGTATTTCTCCCAGTTCAACCTTGTCATCAGGTTCTACCCTGGTCATCTTGGCACAAAACCGGATGCTCTCACTAGACAATAGGATGTCTATCCTAAAGAGAAGAATACTGGCTATGCTATAGTCAACCCTCACAACTTCAAACCTATCTTTACTCAAGGATAACTTGCAGCCTCCATACAAGCTACAGTCCTCATTTTCCCCTTTCTTCATAGTTACAGTCATAGATCTGGACACTCTACATTGAGACATTTTTTTGGCTGTCTCTAGTGACCTAATTGCTACAAAACACACTTCTACAGATGGCTGGTGGTCTATGGATCCAAACAGTCTTCTCCTCCTTGATAATAGAATCTATATACTATCTACTGGTAACCTCCACACATGCGTTCTCCAGTACAATCATGATCACATTCTTGCTAGACATTTTTGTCAAAACAAAATACTAGAATTAGTCCGCTGCAGATACTCCTGGCCCAGCCTCTGTGCCGATGTACAACAATTCTGCAAGTCCTGTGTCACTTGTATGCAATCCAAGCCACAATGTCACAAGCCCTACGGATCTCTTAAACAACTCCCCATCCCTGAATGACCATGGAATTCTATTTCTATAAACTTCATCAAGAAACTTCTGTTATCCTCTGGGTTTAACACTATCTTGGTTATAGTCAACCAGCTCACCAAGCAGGTGATCTTTATTCCTGTCCATGACACCATCATATCTACA
>Ga0157358_1001479_pt1 | contig 10287 bp, 14 predicted proteins | sample AttcapACBM2_FD_111484 | JGI IMG/M metagenome (GOLD analysis project Ga0157358, IMG submission 111484) | Fungus gardens microbial communities from leaf cutter ant in Botucatu, State of São Paulo, Brazil - Atta capiguara ACBM2 | ecosystem: Host-associated > Fungi > Mycelium > Unclassified ...
GAAAGTACAAAAGGAAATAAAGTAGTAAGTAGATAAAGAGAGAAAGGAGGTTGAAAAATAGAAATAGGGAAATAAAGTGATATTAAGTATGAAAGATTTAGTTTTCAAAGAAAAACTAAAAAGAAAATTAGTAAACTGATATGTTGGTCCATATATTACTGATGAAGTAGTTTCTACTAATGTAGTCAAATTACAACTGCTTACTTCAATGAGAATTCACTCAGTTGTAAATATTAGTTAAGTAGTACAATATAGAAAGCAAGTAAAGGAACAGAAGATAGAAGAAGTAAAACAGATAAAAGTAGATGGAGTTGGAGAATGGGAAGTAGAAAAATCTTGAATAGAAGAAAAATAAGAGGATTAGTGAAGTACTTGGTGTAATAAAAGAAGTTTACAGTAGGACATGATACTTGGGAAAGAGAGAAAGACTTAGAGAATGTAAAGGAAATGATAGTATAATTCAAGAAAAGAATGAATGTAGAAGTGAGATGACAAGATAAATTAAATATAGTAGAGGAAAGAAACTTTAGAAGAAAAGAATCACTAGGGAGGTATATGGTAAAGATATTATATAGATAGGATAATGGAAAATTTAAAGTAGAGTATGTAAAGAAGTTGGAGAAGAACTGGTAAAAATAGAAGTTAGTTTCTCTAGAGAAGAAACTTTAAAGAGAGGTAATATTAGACTTGAAGATAATAGACTTATCTTATTTTTATTTAGTTTTTATTTTGAACTTAGAATTAGAGGTTAGTGTGATGTTACACATAACTGTCACAGTCACAAGTCACACAATCATGTGTTATAAGAAACATTATAAAAATTTCTGGAATAAAGATGATATTATACAGCATATATTATATATATTGACTTTAAGAAAAATACATAGCTTTTAGGATAGGCTAATAGTAGTGTAGCACAGACCAGTAGTCTAGCATATATAAGATAGACAATTCTGTACTAAGAACTCTATTAAGTTCTCTTGTGTAAACCTTATACAAGGGTTTTAAGTTCATAATATACATCCTTTGAAATATATCTAGTATAACAAGTAAAGATACAATATGTAAGCTAAAGCTAAAGGTTGTTTTGTCATTTATATTTTATATATTCTGAATAAGTACACTATTTATCCATCTTTTAAGAGTTTACTATAGATCTTGGTTGCCAAGATATAAACTGTATCTAATACATAGTTTAAACTCCAAGTAATATTCTTCTCTATAATAGATAGTACTTGTTTTATTTCTAAGTTATATTTTTTTATGTAATGAATAGCATTTATTCATCTTCAAAAGCACTCTTCTTTTTTTAATAAAGTTCTTATTCTTATTCTAGCTTCTGTTTTCACTCTTTTATAAATTAAGTCAATTATGAATTTAGTTTTCTTATAAAGCTAGATAGAGATCATGACCTATAATGAAGTTTCCAGTAGTTTTATACTACTTTTACTCTTTAACTATTTCAAACATCTTTTATAATTTTTAAGGCTAGTAGATACCCTATACTAATCTTAGGCTAATAATTAACTAAAAATATTTTAGTTCACCTTCTTTCTTGCTTTCTCTCTTCTTGTTTATTCCTATCTATTCTAGAAATTATAACTATATAACATATAGATAGTACAATATATAAGTTGAAATTAAGATTATTGTTGTTATAACTACCACTCTTAAGTTATAATAGCAAGAGAACTCAAAAAAAAGTTTTGTTGGATTCAACTACTACTTGTATATTTGGTACTTAGTCTGTATGTAGTACTTTTATACTTACTCTAAAGTGATATCACATATTATATGACCATAATTGTTATAGTAACTACTAGTCACAAAGACCAATAGCATTACTAAGATAAACTTATAAGCAAAGTATCTTGTAAGAATTATAAGAGAACTTGACAAGGAGTTCTCAATACATTACTATACTATTTATACAACATATAGATGATCTGTGCTAGCAATAAATAGTCCTACTCTAAAGTATACATATTATCTATGAGTTTACCATACTATTACTATAAGGTAAATATATTCCCTAACATCATTGTTCTATCTCTTCTACTCTATTCCAGACCCATGATATTGCATCATGTAACTGCAGTTATATACCTCTTTATTGTCTAAGAAAAAGAAAAAGAAGATTAAAAGAAAAGAAATATTAAATCAAGAAAAATGTCAGTGTTGAAGTGTACTATAACAGTATCCTCCTCTTTAGGTTCTACCTCTAGAGGAACTTACCTCTCCTTTCTTTCCTTTCCATTTTACTCAAACTTCTTATCATCTTATTCAAATCAAATCCTTACTATATACTTCTCTAGTAACTCACTCCTCTTGAAACCCTCTATCTCTGGATTTAACTCTAACTCTAACTCCTTCTTCTTTTCTTTTGCCTTTCTTCTCTCTACTTGTCATACTTCTTTCTCACTAATTTCCTTTTCAAACTTTTTTACTAATTCTCTTACATTTTTTCAGTTTTCTAACCTCTCCTACATATTTTCTTCTGCTATATATTCTTTTCATTATACTAAATAATTTGGTTTTTCCCTCTATTCCTATCTATCTAAAATCTTTTCTACTATATACTTCTTTTCCTCCTCTATCTTTACTGGAAAAGATAGGATTTTTCTCTGTCCCTCTATCTGCTCTTGATACTTCACTATCTTGCCTACATTAACTACTGGGTGTATTCTTAACAATACTGGTAACTCTGACTCCACTGTATTTTTTGATACAATTTTCTTAATTAAATATGGTATAATATACTTTTCTATTAACTTCTTTTCATCAACTGCACTAGAAAGTTCTTTATACTTATCAATAATTTTCTCCTACTTTATACTCCACTACTTTCTTCCTATTTCTATTTACATATTTTTTCATTTTCTCCTGAAATTTTATCAATATCACTTTTACCTCCTTATATATCTCTTTCACAAAATCCTCCACTTTTACATTGCTTTTTCTTTCTTATATCAAAACATTCTTGGTTCTCTTCTATAGTTAACTTTGAATGATAATAATTCATAAAATATTCCAAGTTTTTGTAATCTATCCAAATTTCAAACTGACCCTTGGCTTCTTCTAAGAAATGTCTCTATGCTTCTAAGCATCTGATAATAGCCAATATCTCTTTATTATGAATTTCATAGTTTTTTTTGGCCTTGTTCAATGATTTAGAAATATAAGCCACTGGTCTCTACTTCTCATCCTCACATTTTATTAACAATACTTCTCCCATAGCAAAATCTAATATTCTACTTCTACTCTCATCTCTTTATCTAGATTTAGTATAACTAAGACTGGCTCCATTGTAAACCTCTCCTTCAACTCCTCAAATGCTCTCTGTTGTTTCTCCTTCCAGTTCCACTTTATATCTTTCCTTGTTATTTTATGTAAAGGTTTTGCTACCCTTGCAAAATCCTTGACAAACCATCTATAATAATTTGCCAATTCCAAAAACTTCTGCATATCCTTTATACTTCTTAACACCAGCTAATCTACTACTTCTTGAACCTTTTTCTTTTCTATTCTTATGCTATCTGGCCCTATTATCACTCCTAAAGATCCAATATCTCTTACTTTCCATACACATTTCTTTAGTTTTACAAATAAATCATTCTTTACTATTCTTTTCAGTACTTCTTCCACAATTTTATCATGTCCCTCTTCTATCTCCATTCCTACTATCACATTATCACTAAATGTTGCTACATTCCCAGCCTCTATCATATCTTTAAGCAAGTCATTCATTATTGTCTGGAATGTTACTGATGAGTTTGTCAACCCAAAAACATTACCATTAGCTCAAAAGCCCCTTCTAGCATCAAGAATTCTGCCTTCCACTTGTTTTTCTTTTTAATCCTCACATTATTATATCCCCATTATAAATCTTCATAAATATCTTTTTCTTCCCTATACTATCTATCAGATCCAAAATCAGTGGCAATAAGTAATTGTTTTTAATTGTCCAGCTGTTTAAGTATTGATAGTTCTACACTATTCTCTTCTTCCTATCTTTCTTTAGTATAAAGAATATTGGTGATGTCTGTGGTGATTTTAATAGTCAAATATATCTCTTCTTCAACTGGTCTTTCACAAACTCTTGTACTTCTTCTCTCTTTATTTTTGACAATGGGTATATCTTCTCCTTTTTTGGCACAAATCCTTCTCTGAGATTTACAGCATGATTCCAGGTTTTTCTTGTTGGCACTCTCTTTTAATTTTTCCTTTCAAACACTTTTAAATATTTATAGAACTACCTTGGAACCATTTTTTCTACCATCCTCAGTTATATCAAATCTTTCTCTTCTTTCACTATTTTTGCTATTTCTATTTATTTCTCACCTATTAGCTTTCTAAATTCCTTCTTTCTTTCTATTTACTTCTTTTCTTTCTGCTTCTGCCATCATAACTTCATTTGCTTTGTTACTCTCTACTTTTTTCCACATTTATTCAGACATCTTGTTATTTGTACTTTTATTATTCTCCAATCAGTTTCTGGATTATAGTATACTAGCCATAGTATCCCTAGTATCATACTTTACTTCTAATCTCCTATTATATCTATTAACATTCTTTCTTTGTGTTCCTTAAAAAATAACTCTACCTTGACTGTATCTACAATTAGCCCTGCATAATTTAAGATGCCATCCATATTCCTTATATATTGGTCTTTCCAACTTCATTCTCCTAAACTTATGCTTTCTTGCAAACTCTTTACTCATTACCAACTCTGTTGCCCCACTATTTAATAATGCTTCCACTATAATTCCTTCTTCTTCTTCTTCCTATTTCAATCCTATCTTCACCATTATCTCTCTCAATAATCTTTTCTTTCTTTTTCCACTTTCTTCTTTCTTTTCTACTTTTATTTGTTATATCTCTACCTTTCTCTTTGCTCTTTGCTCTCTCAATATCTTCTTTTTATTATTTCCAACTTCACTTTCACTTTCTTTTTCTCTTTGTATCATTCTATCTTTTAATACTTCAAATCTATTTGAGAACATCAGTGCTAACCTCTCTTCCTCCATATTTTTACAATAACAGGCAATATGCCCATAAAAAAAATTCTTTCTTTCTTCTATTGCTCTTTGCTTATTTTATTCTCTTCTTCTTCTCCATATTTCCTATTGCTTCCACTCTTTCTCTGCTCTCCTTTCTTCTTTTATCCTTATTTCTTCCACTCTTCTCCACTTGTCATCTATTATTTTTTTTCTCTTTCCTTTTTTCTTCTTCTTCTTACCTTTCCTCATTTTTCCTCCTCTTTTGTTCTCTTTCTTGTTGTTTTCTTCTTTTCTAAACTTTCACTATCTGCAACTTCAATATCTGTTTTTGCAAATTTAACAACATTACATTATTTTCCATTATCTGCTTCAACAATCTAGTTACTTTTTTCCCCCATACATCTCTAATTAATCCTTCCATGTTCATCTGACTAATGTTTATAATACTACTTATTACCATAGTATTTGACAACAAAAAAAATCTCTTTCAAAAATATTCCTTTTTCTCTATAAGTATTAGCTAGTATTCTTCTTACCCAATCTCACACTATCTACTAACTATCTGTCTACTTCTTTACTAACTACTGTTCTAATAAACTCTAACTAATATCTCTAAGAAGGAAATCTCTAAACTAAATATTTCCTTACTGTACAATACTACTCTGCATGGACTGATTACAAAGAAACCAGTAGTACAAGTCTTCTACTTGAAAGAACTATCTACCACATTTACAAAAGGTAATGTATTCAAAATACACTAGTAGGCTATAATATAAATAAACAGCTAAGCTTTTCCTATCTAGCTAGTATACTCCTTAAGTTTAGAGCCTGGCTATAAATCTTCTTGACTAAGGAGCACAATGTCCCTTGATTGAAGATAAAAAAAGAGTAAGAGTAAAAAGAATAGGAGTCTATATAATGTAAACTTATAAGCAAAGTATCTTATAGAAATCACAAGCAAACTTGACAAGAAGTCCTCAATGCATTACTATACTATTTATATACTATTATTATAAGGCAAACATATTCTCTAATATCATTGTTTTAGTTTCTTCTACTCTATTTCAGACCTATAACATTGCATTATGTAACTACAGTCATATATCTCTTTATCATCTAAGAATGAAAAATCAAAATCAAAAAAGAAATATTAAATCAAGAAAAATAAATAAAAAGGAAATTATATTTATTTTCTATTTTGAAACTTAGAGTTAAAGTTTAGTGTAATATTACATATCACTGTTACAAACTGTCACAATGGAAAATAGTAAAAAAATATAGAAAAAATAACATTATACAGTATATATACTATATAGTCATTTAAAATAGGCTAAAAGTAGTAAAACATGGACTATTAGCTTTTAGTATATAAGATAAATGATCTTGTACAGAATTCTCTATCAAGTTTTCTTATGTTAACTCTAATATAAGGTTTTTTTTATTAATCCACTCTTAAATCTTTGATTTATAACAGTTAGTGTTCAAGCATACTATGACAATAGTCAGATGGCTTCTTCTATAAAAACTTAGTATATATAATTAAAAGAAGAATGAGAGAGAAAATAAAACAAAATAAAATACAAAATATCTTATAACAATTATTTATAGTTAGCTATATTACTCTCAGATAAGTTTTTGTACTTGATTCATACTCAGATAAATTCTCTTTTGTCTTCTTCTATTTTTTTCTTATGTAATCTTTTTATTATTCTATTTTTTAATATTTTTTGTTTTTAATTTCTTCTATGTTAAGAAGTAATGATATAATATTATATATAACTATTACAACAGTCATAGGTTTGATTATACATGTCATAGTTATAGTCACATCATTATATAACATAGAGAAAGATATAGAAGATTTTAAAACAAATAATATCATAAACTATTAGCCTAGTATATATAAAGATAAATACTTTGTATTAGAACATTATTGAGTTCTCTTGTATTAATCTAATATAAGATTTCTCTTTTACTTTATTATTTGAGCTTAAGTTATAACATTAGAACTTAATTTCTATTTCTTAAGGCTACTCAACACAGAGCTGTCAGAGTCACAAATAATGGACTTTATTTTATTTTATTTTATTTTTTATTTTGAGACTTAAGATTAGAGTTAGTGTAACATTATATATTATTGTCACATATCAGTCACAGTCATACAATCATATATTATAAAAAAAACAGTAAAAAGTTTTAGAAGCAATGATGTTACTATAATATGTTTGATATATATTTATCTTAAGAAAAACATATAGCCTTTAAAGTAGGTCAATAGTACTATAGCATGGACTAGTAACTTAGTATATAAGGTAGATAGTTCTGTACTAGAAAATTCATTAAGTTCTCTTGTGATATAAGATTCTTTTACTTGATCTATTCTAAGGTCTTGTGATTGTAAAGCTTTTTCTTTCTTTCTCTTACTCTCTATTCATTCTGAACTGAAGAATAATACCACTTTTTAGTCAAAAAGCTAGTTGGACTCTAGGCTTAAGAGAAGAGTAGTTATATACTAAAAATATAATTATGGATGGTGATGACTAGAACTAGACTGCTATTTAAATATACTCATTATTTAAGTAGGTAGTGTTATAGTGGTATACTTGTAATTTTTAAGTAGAAGACTCATACTGATAATCTACTATGATTAGTATATACAGAGTAGTAATATTATCTAGTGATTTCTTTCTGAAGAAAATTAAGATATATTTTTCTTAAAGTAGTAGTTAGTAGGTTAGATAGTTAGTAAATGGTATGAGATGAAACTTAAAGAGAGCTTGCTAGTATTTATAGAGATTAAGTTGAGTTTGGAATACAATACTGAGAATAAGACTAATACTAGCTTTTCTCTATTATTATTTATATATTCTTATCTCTTACTTCACCACCACTATTTTTATTATTCTTACCAATCAATTTATCCTTTATAATATAATATAAGTTAACATAGCTCTTTGAATCAAATTTTACTTCAAATAAGACAGTAAATAGTGCAGATTGCAGTATTACAGATATTGTTGATAACTAAAGAAAAAGTAGAAGAAGAAGAAGTGGCTCTAAGACCTAGTAGTAAGTTCAATGTAGAAATGGCCAAGCCATCTTTGTTTGATGAAGAAGCTAGCAATATAGTAGGGTTTATGACAGCTTGTAAATTGTATATTAGGATGAAAATGAAGGAGGTAGTAATAGAAGAGTAGATATAGTAAATATTAATATATATACAAAAATATTTTGAATTAGAGGACTTTGAATTAGTAGGAGATTTTTTAGCAGAGTTGAAAAGAAAGTTTGAAGAAGAAGAAGATAAATCAGCAAATGTAGTAAAAATCAAGCAAGTAGAACAAGGTCCTTAGACCATGGACAAAATTGTCCAAATGTTCAAGTATATAATACAAGATAAGCTTTGATCAAAGAGTTTAAGAGAGAAATAAATAGTACTATAAGGTAAAAGCTCATAGAGGCAGAATGTTCTCTATAAAGTATCAAACAATAGTATAAACAAGCAATCAATTTAGATAGGTATTGATTAAAGAAGGAGAATGATCTAAGCAATACTTAGTCTTATCTCAGATTTAGCTAAGAAGACAGGAGATATAGTAGAGCTTGCTCTAATAGTCAAAGAAACAAATGCAGTCATAGTAAACCTAGTATAATAGTAGCAGATAGGGTTTGTGCCTAGGTATAACCTATATGGCATAAATGTAAATTAAAAGAGAAATTGTTAGGAACAGACTAGTTACTAAACCAGTTACACTAAAAGTATGCAATATCAAGCTTAGCTTTGACATTTAGCTGATGTTATAATATACATTTTATCCTGTACTCCTAACAGTATTTTTCTTTTAAGATATGTAGTCTCTATGTGAAAGTTATATCTACACCCAATGGTTATACTATATATCACAGTTTCAAAACCTTGACAGTCTTATAGAATTTTTAAAAAACTTAGTAAACTCTACTTTACAGAGTATCTAGTCTAATAGAAGTGTGCAGCTAAGCAACTGGTATTATTCTTAGTGATATTCCTAACTATATCATGTCTTTATACTAACAACTGTCTATTTAAAGGAAATATAACTGCTTGAAAGCTTAACATTATGTTAGAAACAGACTAGCCACTGAACTAGTCATACTAAAAGTACATAATATCAGACTGTCAAGATCGCAGAAAGTGAACTTGGTTTCATTTTTATTTTCTTTTATTTTTATTTTATTTTCCATTTATTTTTCATCTTTTCTATTTTTAGAACTCTGGGTTAGGGTTAGAAGTGATTGGTCATATCAGTCACATCTGATGGTGTAGTCACAACATTGATCACAGGACTAAGGAGAAGAAAGTAGAAGGTTCTAGAATAAAATGACATCATACGACATGGACACCACATGTTGGCCTCATGCTCTACACATGGTTATTTAGGGTAGGGTGCACAGTAGCTAGCATGGACTATCTGTAGAAGTATATAAGGTAGACTAGTTTGTAAAGAGCTCTCTATTAAGTTCTCTTGTGTTTCTCTAATACAAGAGTTGTTCTTTTGTCTAACTTTAAAGACCTAAGTTCATAACACAGGCTTAGCTTTGACATATGACTAGTATTTTAGATACACCTTATATTGTACTACTAATAGAAATTGTTACAACTGTGGGAGATTTGGTCATATTACAAGACACTGTAGGAATAAAAGAACAAATGTACAAGAATAGCACATAAGTTATCAGAACAATGATGGATATTCAAAAGAGAAGAAAAGTTTGGTAGTTCTTGACTAGGCTCTTATAATAAATTTGCTATACTTAGTAGAGTAGTAGACAATGAAATAGTAATCCAAATGAAGATCTTTTAAGAGAGGTAATAGTAAAGATTGGTTTGGAGAGGATTAACATGTGATTGAGTTGAAGAAAGAATTTATGCTATGAAAAGATAAAATCTATTTCTTATATAGAAAGGAGAGGTGTATAAGTTTATAGATAGATAATTGAGAAAAGGGTATATCAAACTCTTGAAGTCATCTTAAATAACACCAGTGTTCTTTGTGTGAAAGAAGAATGGTAAGAAGGATATAGTATAAGACTACAGATATTTGAATGAATAGACAATTCAAAATAATTACTCTTTGCCTTTAATTTTGGATGTTATAGAAAATATTGGTATTAAAAAGTATTTACTAAGTTAGATCTACAATAGGGCTATAAATAAAGAAGGAAGATAAGTGGAAGATAGTTTTCATAATACTGAAAGGGTTATTTGAACCAATAGTGATGTTCTTTAGTCTAACAAACTCACTTGCAA
>Ga0157358_1001480_pt1 | contig 10276 bp, 8 predicted proteins | sample AttcapACBM2_FD_111484 | JGI IMG/M metagenome (GOLD analysis project Ga0157358, IMG submission 111484) | Fungus gardens microbial communities from leaf cutter ant in Botucatu, State of São Paulo, Brazil - Atta capiguara ACBM2 | ecosystem: Host-associated > Fungi > Mycelium > Unclassified ...
ATAGTTCCTAATCCCAGTTCGCTTTCCGTATCGCTGATCCAGCGTTGACCAAGTGTAAAAGGCATAGATATTCGGCTCGATTCTCGTAGAGGTTATTTCAGGCAATAGCACGGCTGCCCGGCAGCAAAGCCCGGCAAATTTATTTCGTTTTGCAGGAAGGGCGCTATGGTACTGGAAGGTGGCGCGTTCGTCACCTGTCAAAAAAGCCCCAACTGACCTGTAACCAGTGTAGCAAAGTCATCCTGCACGAAAGGCAAAATCCCTTCCGCCACGGGTTGCAGCTGGCGGGAAAGGTAATGTTCGTAGTCCAGTGGCGTCAGGCGCGCCTCCAGCGGCTCTGGTCCTGAGGTGGCCATCACGTAGCGGATCCGTCCGCCTTTTTGATACTGCAACGGACGGCCCAGTTTGCGATTTTGCTCGTCGGCAAAGCGGGCGGCACGTACGTGTGGCGGGACGTTGCGCTGATAATCATCCAGCGGTCGGCGCAGCTTTTTGCTGTAGGTCAGCTGATCGTCGAGTTCGCCATCCAGCAGCTGCCGCACGGTTTCACGAATATAATCCTGATAGGGCTGCCGTTTGAAAATCCGCAGATAGAGCGCCTGCTGAAAATTTTTCGCCAGCGGCGTCCAGTCGGTGCGCACCGTCTCCAGTCCTTTAAACACCATGCGTTCTTCGTTGCCCTGGCGGATCAAACCGGCATAGCGTTTTTTGCTGCCCTGTTCCGCGCCGCGAATGGTTGGCATCAGAAAACGGCTGAAGTGGGTTTCGTATTCCAGCTCCAGCGCGCTCGTCAGGTTCAGCGTTTCCTGCAAATGGTGCTGCCACCAGGCGTTGATTTTGTCCACCAGCTGACGGCCAATCGCGGCGGCCGATGCCTCGTCATGCGGGGTTTTCAGCCAGACGAAGGTGGAATCGGTGTCGCCATAAATCACGTCGTAACCTTCCGCCTCCACCAGTTCCCGGGTCTGACGCATAATTTCATGGCCCCGCAGCGTAATCGAGGAGGCGAGACGCGGATCGAAAAAGCGGCAGGAAGGGGTACCCAGTACGCCATACAATGCGTTCATAATGATTTTAAGCGCCTGCGACAGCGGCTGGTTGCCCTGTTTTTTGGCGGTATCCCGGCCCTGCCAAATTTGACCAACGATGTCCGGCAGGCAGTGCACAGCACGGGAGAAGCGCGCGCCGCGAAAGCCGCTGACTGAGTCGCTGTCGTCGGGATGCGCCATGCCTTCCGCCAGCCCGACCGGATCGATCAGAAAAGTGCGGATAATTGAGGGGTAAAGGCTTTTGTAATCCAGCACCAGCACCGAGTCGTAAAGGCCGGGACGCGAGTCCATTACGTAGCCGCCCGGGCTCGCCTCAGGCGCAACCTCGCCCATATTGGGCGCAACGTAACCGGCGCGGTGCATGCGCGGCAGATAAAGATGGCTGAAAGAGGCAACCGAGCCGCCATGTCGATCCGCTGGCAGGCCGTTTACGGTGGCGCGTTCCAGCAGAAAAGGCATGATGTCAGTGCGCTGAAAGATCCGTGTTACCAGCTCGCAGTCTTTCAGGTTGTAGTGCGCCAGCGCCGGTTTATCTTCTGCAAAGCGCTGATCGATCTCCTGCATTCTGTCCCAGGGGTTATTAATGGCCTTGCCTTCCCCCAGCAGTTCGCGCGAGACCGATTCCAGGCTAAAAGAGGGAAAATCCCAGAAAGCCGATTTCAGTGCCTCAATACCGTCAATAATCAGCCTGCCGGTTGCCTGGGCAAAATAGATCCCCGGCTTAAAGCCGTGCTCGCGCCACTCCAGCGCTTCGTTGTTGCGGCCCAGCCGCAGTGGGATTGCGTAGCGGTCAGCATGTTTTTGCAGCACCCTGAGATCGAACTGCACCACGTTCCAGCCAATCAGCACATCCGGATCGTGTTCGGCAAACCAGGCGTTAAGTTTTTCCAGCAGCGCAGGGCGGCTGGCGACATATTCCAGCCTGAAGTCCAGGCCGCTGGCATCACCGTTTTCCGGCCCTAACATATAGACGACACGCTGACCGCAGCCTTCCAGCCCGATGCAGTAAAGCTCGCCGTGGCGCGTGGTTTCGATGTCCAGCGAAACCCACTTCAGTGGGGGACGGTAGTCGGGATTGGGTTTAAGGCGTGCCTGCATAAGGCTGCTGCCAACTTGCTGGCCGCTGAACCAGACCGGTGCGGTGATAAAACGCTCCATCAAAAAGCGATCGGGCGGGCGGATATCGGCTTCATATACCATTACGCCGTTTTCGCGCAGCAGCTTTTCCAGCTTTTGTAGCTGGCGATACTGTTTGCAGTAAAGGCCGACAACGGGGCGCTGACGAAAATCCTTTAGCGTCAGCGGCACCAGCCGACACTCTTTTTCGGCACGCAACAGCGTTTCCGCCTGGGCCAGGTGCTGCTGTGGAATAAAGGCGACCGACTCCTGCGGCGGCAGAACGACGCGCTGCGGGCCACTGTCTGTGGCCAGCCACAGCACGATTTCGGTGCCGTTAGGCGTATCCCGCCAGTGTCGGGTCAGCAGAAAGCCTGCGCGAGCGTCGTTCACCTTACTCTCCTGAGCCGCTGGAAACAGAATACGGCGATCGTCGACCCGGGGAACGGGCCAGTTGCCTCATAATAGCATGTTTATTTATACAGTTCTTTATCCGGCGGCGGGGCTTTTTTCTTCTGTGCGGCCAGCCCCTTTTTCTTTACCCTGGTGAAAGAACTATGCGCATTCCCATACAAAACAGTGCTTGACGGATCCTGAGCGGGTCAGGACAATCCGCCTTTACAATAAGCAGAATGTGAACTCTATGGAAGCCTGGCTGCAACACCTTATCACTCAATCCGTTGCCTGGTCCTTGCTGGCAGTAGGCCTGGTGGCCTTCTTTGAATCGCTGGCGCTGGTGGGGCTGCTGCTGCCGGGCACCGTGCTGATGGCCTCGCTGGGCGCGCTGATCGGCAGTGGGCAAATCAGCCTCTATCCGGCTTGGGGCGTAGGGATAATCGGCTGCCTGCTGGGTGACTGGATCTCTTATTTTATCGGCTGGCAATTTAAAGGGCCGCTGCATCGCTGGTCATTTATTAAAAGACACCAGCCGTTGATGGATAAAACCGAACATGCCCTGCATGAGCACAGCATGTTTACTATCATCGTTGGTCGCTTTATCGGTCCGACGCGGCCACTGATCCCGCTGGTAGCGGGAATGCTGGAGCTGCCGGTAAAGAAGTTTATTCCGCCTAATTTAATCGGCTGCGTGCTGTGGCCGCCTTTATATCTGCTGCCCGGGATCCTGGCGGGCGTCGCGATTGATGTGCCGAAGGATGCCAGCAGCAGCCTGTTTAAATGGCTACTGCTGGCGGTAGCGGTGCTGGTGTGGCTGGGGGGCTGGCTGGGCTGGCGATGGTTGCGCGCCAAAAAACAGCATGACTGGGCGACCGCTTATCTGCCGGAAAGCCGCCTGCGCTGGCTGGCACCGTTAATGATGGCGGCGGCCCTGACCAGTTTCGTGGCGATCCAGTTCCATCCGATGATGCCGATATTCCGCCATTTGCTGTGGCAGGTCTTTATCGGCTAGTGCAGCGGCCAAAAGCAAGCCACTCGCTTTTAGCCGCTGCCGCTGCTGCAGGGATAAACCTGAATGCCAGTCAACGTTGATCTGAACGATCTGTATGCTTTTCGGGCGCTGGTGGAGTATGGCAATTTCCGCCTGGCGGCAGAATCTATCTGCCTTTCTCCGTCCGCTTTAAGCCGACGAATAGACAAGCTGGAAAATGCGCTGGGTTTAAAGCTGTTTGAACGTACTACCCGGCGCGTCAGCCTGACGCTGAACGGCCAACATTTTGCCGAGCGATCGGGCCGCCTGCTGGTGGATTTCGAGGAGGTAATGGCGGATGTTACCGAGCTCAGCCAGCATCGTACTGGCCTGGTGACCGTCGCCACCGTTCCATCCGCTGCCTATTATTTTATGCCTGATGTCATCCGCCGCTTTCAAATCCGCTATCCACGGGTACGCGTTAAGCTTATCGACAGCAGTGCCGGCAACGTTTACGACTCGGTCGTCAGCGGCCAGGCGGATTTTGGCATCAGCTTTGCTGGTCGTACGCAGGCGGATGTGGAATTTTTGCCGCCGTTAGCGGACACCTATGTTGCGGCGTGTCGGCATGAACATCCCCTTGCAGGGAATAAGGCGCTGACATGGAAAACCTTTTATCAGCAGGCCTGGATTGGCCTGGATAAAACATCGGGTAATCGTAACCTGCTGGATCGGGCGCTGGCGCATATTGTGCCCGAACGTCCCAGTATTTGTGAAACCCGGCACGTTACCACGCTGCTGGGTATGGTCGAAGCGGGCCTTGGCATTGCCGCCGTTCCTGCGATGTCAATGCCCTCTGCCGGCCATTCTGTGCTCACCAGCCTGCCGCTGACTGAACCGGTAGTACAGCGTACGGTGGGTTTACTCAAGCGCAGCGGACGCGTGCTGTCGCACGTCGCCGCCGAGCTGGAAAAGTTAATTACTGAACGCTAGCCGCCTGCGGTAAAGCCACGGTTTTCAGACCGGTGGCGCGAACGCTCTCCTGCACCGCAGCCGACGAAAGATAATGCAGCAATTTTTTTGCCTCCTGCGTGTTGGCCGATTTTTTTGTTACGGCTCCGGCGAAGCGGGTGGTGTACTGCACGCTGGCCGGGAGTTCGCCGATAAAGGTTACGCCGGGTACGGGAAGCAGTTCGCTGACCTGTTGAAAGCCCAGCGCATATTTTCCTTCCGCAACTTCCCGGGCTACCGGGATCCGCTCTACCTTCTGCGCTTTGCCTTTCATTTGCGCAGCAATACCCAGCTTTTCGAACAGCTGACCGCTGACATATCTGCCGCTTGCGCTGTCGGAGTAGGCCACCGATTGCGCCTGCAACAGCGCTGTCCGCAACGCTTTTTCCGTTTTGATACTGACAGGCGCTGCGCCTTTTTTAACGACCGCGCCCACGGGGGAATCGGCCAGTTCCACACGGGAATCTTTAGCCAGCCAGGCTGCCTTATCCAGCTTTTCCAGGGCATCGCCCACCATAATGACTACATCGGCCTTTTCTCCACGAGACAGCCTGGCAGGGATGGCCTGAGCGGACTGCCCCATTGAAGGGCCGGATACGGTAACCACTTTACAGCTTTCCTGCGCTTCAAAGCGCGGCGCGAGTTTTTCCCATGCGGCGCTGAAGCCGCCTGAAATCATTACCGTCAGCGCTTTTGCCTGCACGCCTGAGCTGAGGAGAAAAAGAAGCGGTAATACACCTATAAATCGTCTTGTCTGGTCCATAATTTTCCTTAGCTGAGCGATTCTGTGAGCGGCTGAACATGCGTCGCGCGGCGACGATAAAGATAAAGCGTGGCCAGCAGGGCGCATACGGCGGCAAAGCTCATCCAGTATCCTGGCGAAGCTTTATCTCCCGTCAGCTCTATGAGTCCGGTAGAGACAACAGGGGTAAATCCACCAAAGATCGCCGTTGCCAGGCTATAAGCGAGCGAGAAACCCGCTACTCTGACTTCCGGCGGCATAATTTCCGTCAGCGCTGGGATCATTGCGCCGTTGTAAAGGCCGTAAATAAACGACAGCCACAACAGCACGGCCAGCATCGTATAAAAACCCGGCGCGCCAGCCAGCAGATGAAGAGCAGGCCAGGCGGTGACCAGTGCCAGTAACGCCATAGTAATCAGCACGGGCTTACGGCCGAAGCGATCGGATAACGCTCCCCCTATTGGGAGCCAGCAGAAGTTCGAGACAGCGACCAACAGCGTGACCAACAAGCTGTCGGAAGCGCTGAGCATCAAGACTTTCTTGCCGAAGGTCGGGGCATAAACGGTAATCAGATAAAAAGCCGTGGTGGTCAGGGCAACCATCAACATCCCGGCAATAACCACCTGCCAGTTAGCCAGCAGCGTGGTAAAAACCTGTCCTATAGCCAGGTGAGCGCGGCGGGCATGGAACGCCTGCGTCTCTTCCAGCTTGCGTCGTAAAATAAAGATAAAGGGCACGATCAGACAGCCAAACAGAAACGGCAGTCGCCACCCCCAGTCACGGATTGCGCTTTCTGCAAGCGTGGCGTTCAGCGTGAAGCCCATGGCGGCCGCGACCATAATGGCAACCTGCTGGCTGGCGGACTGCCAACTGGTATAAAAGCCCTTGCGGCCAGGTGTGGCGATTTCAGCCAGATAAACCGAGACGCCACCCAGTTCGGCCCCGGCAGAGAACCCCTGAAGTAAACGCCCCGTCAGGACCAGTAAGGGCGCCCAAAAGCCGATAGCGTGATAAGAGGGAATAAGCACGATCAGGAAAGTCCCCACCGCCATAATAGAAAGCGTCACAATCAACCCTTTGCGTCGGCCTACCTTATCGATATAGGCGCCCAGCACGACCGCACCGACAGGGCGCATCAGAAAGCCTGCACCGAAGACGGCGAAAGTCAGCATCAGTGAAGCGAACTCGCTGCTTGTCGGGAAAAAGGCATGTGCAATATAGGTGGCGTAGAAACCGAAAAGGAAGAAATCAAACTGCTCCAGAAAGTTGCCTGAAGTCACGCGAAAAATCGTGCTGATGCGGGCACGCAGGGACAGGGGTGAGTCAGAAGTAGGGTGCATAGGGATCTCCAGTTTGTCGGTAGCGCTTTTTACCGCGCCTGTATTGAAGACTGGCTGACCAGGCCAAAGTAAATAAGTGCAATTAATGCATTGATTGATGTGCCGCTGGCATTAATCACAAAAAGAGTGGGGAAACCGATTGGATTTATTACGGTTTTGTTTTTGCAGGTGTTTCATCGGTGTGAAGACGAAGTTTTCTTTTTGTGATGACATTCATAAAGTTACCCGGACAACAGCCGCACAGAGAGCCAGGGATCTTTTTATGATTAATCTGTTGAATGTGTTAGTTTTTATCAGGAAAACCAGACCATCTTCATGCCCACCCGGTTTAAGTGAGCGTGTAAAAAGAAGAGGCCAACAGGTAAGGTGAAAAAAGAAAGTCTGTTTTTGTAGACGACTGGTCTAATTGAGTGTAGGGTGACTTTATGAACACAGCAGCGCATAAACAGAAAGACGCTGTCCGCGAGCATATTCTTGCGACCGGGCAGCGCATTATGGCAGGCAGAGGGTATTCGGCCGTCGGGCTAAACGAAATCCTGACCGAGGCGGGCGTACCTAAAGGCTCCTTCTATCACTATTTCGGATCAAAGGATGCTTTTGCCGTCGCCATGCTGGAAAGCTATTTTGCCGATTATCTGAGCGGGCTTGACCATACGCTGAGCCAGCCCGGCGTCGATATGGCGCAGCGGCTGATGAATTACTGGCAGCAGTGGCAGGATACGCAATCTTTCCAGGATTGTCAGGGCAAATGTCTGGCGGTCAAGCTGGGAGCGGAAGTCGCAGATCTGTCAGAAAATATGCGGCTTGCGCTTGAAAAAGGGACGTCGCAGATTGTGGCCCGGCTGACGGAAGCAGTTGAGGCTGGCGCAAAAGAAGGCTCGTTACGGATCGCGGAACGCCCTCATCGCATTGCAGAAAGTCTTTACCAGCTCTGGCTGGGTGCCAGCGTCATGGTGAAAATTGTTCGCAATAAAGAACCGTTCACCTCGGCAATGTTGTTGACCCGACAAACGCTCGGCCTGGCAGCCTGATAAGGTGGCAGACAGGGCAAATGAACCGCGTCCCCTGGGCCGCTGGCAGGGCAGATGTCTGGCTTAGCGGCATGCCAAAGCGTTGGCTGGATAAATGCTCGGCGTAACACTCTGCCAAAGCGTTGGCTGGATATACGTTCGACGTAACGGTCTGCCAACGCGATGGCAGAATATATGTTCGACGTAACGGTCTGCCAACGCGATGGCAGAATATATGTTCGACGTAACGGTCTGCCAAAGCGTTGGCTGGATATACGTTCGACGTAACGATCTGCCAAAGCGTTGGCTGGATAAATGTTCGTTGTAACACTCTGCCAAAGCGTTGGCAGCATACACGTTCGGCATGGCGCTTTGACAGAGAGGCTGCTGCGGCCAGCGTGGCTAAGCAAATTTTTTGCGGAACAGACAGTGGCCTCAGTATATGACCACTGACGGGCCAGCAGGCTGGCCTGATTTTTTACTCTCGTATTAGACGACTGGTCTACTACAAATTAATATCACTATGCGGAGATAAGCGATGAAAGTATTAATGGTTCTGACCTCACACGATCGTCTGGGCGACACCGGCCGTAAAACCGGCTTCTGGCTGGAAGAGCTGGCCGCGCCTTATTACGCTTTTAAAGATGCGGGGGCGGAAGTGACCCTGGCATCACCGGCTGGTGGCAATCCTCCTCTGGATCCTAAAAGCAACGAGCCGGCTTTTCAAACGGAGCTGACCCATCGCTTTGAAGCTGATGCCGAGGCCGTTGCGCAGCTTGCCGCCACCGTACGTCTGGAGACGATTTCCCAGGCTGATTACGATACGGTTTTCTATCCGGGTGGCCATGGACCGCTGTGGGATCTGGCTGAAGATAAGCATTCCATCGCACTAATCGAATCGTTCCTGGCGGCTGAAAAACCGGTAGCGCTGGTTTGTCATGCCCCGGGCGTACTCCGCCATGTGAAAACGCCGGCGGGCCGTCCGCTGGTGGAAGGGAAAAAAGTGACGGGCTTTGCCAACAGCGAAGAGGAAGGTGTCGGACTGACCAACGTGGTGCCTTTCCTGGTGGAGGACGAGCTGGTGGCGCAGGGCGGTATCTATTCTAAAGGCGCCGATTGGGGGTCGTACGTGGTTCAGGACGGATTGCTGATTACCGGCCAGAACCCCGGCTCCTCAGCGGCAACGGCCTCGCTGCTGCTCAAACAGTTTGCATAACCGTTTTCCTGCGGCGAAATGCCGCAGGTTTCCGGTGATTGACGACTACTTCAACAGCGGCATCAGTGCCGCTATCAGCGGGTCGGGCGAAACCGGCGGCCCGCCCGGCTGCCAGGCATGCTGAAACTCTGCTATCTCTATCCCTACCAACGGCGAACAGGCAAGCGCTTCGCAGCAGGCCTTTAGCTCTGCCAACGTTAACCCTCCCGCAGACTGATAATCCGTCGGCACCGTGCCCGGCGCCAGTACGTCACAATCAAGATGAACGTAAACCGCGCGCCCCGCAACAGCCTGACGCAGGCGCTCCGGTAACCCTTTGCCCGGTAACAGGCAGGGAATGTTGTGCTGTTTAATCAGGGCCGATTCAAAAGGATCGAGGTCGCGTTGGCCAGCCAGCACCACCTGCTCAACGTTAATGCCGCTTCCCAGCTCGGAATGCCAAAAGCCCAGTGGCCCGGACAAAGCAAGCCCACCGAGAAAACCACTGACGGAAGATTCTGGCGTATTCAGATCGGCATGTGCATCTAACCAGACTATGCAAACCTCGGGATGATGCTTTACCAGGGCGGGCAGAGTGGCCAGTGATACGGCACACCGGCTGGTGGCCGCCACGGAAACGGCGCCGGACGCGAATATGGCGTCAAAATATCGCTGTGCCGCGCGCAGATCGGGCATGGCTGCATCCAGCTCCTCGCACCAGCCCAGGTTCAGCGCCGGCTCGGGTGTGCCAATCAGCGTTGGCGGTTGGCCAGTACAGCAAGCCAGCGCGTCACCGATAGCTTTGGCGGCAGGAATGGCAAGATCGTTATGATCGCCGGCACGGCCCTGAAAAACGGTACAGGCAACGTTTTTTCCAGTCATCAGTCTGCTCCTGTTAAAAGACAGGCGACGTCCGCTTTCCGGAGTGACGCCGGAGAAAGGTAAACATAAGACAACGGGAAAAGTGAAACAAGCGTGAAAAGCGTTTGTGCCAGGCAGCGCCTGAAGGCTTTTCAGGATAGCAGTGACAAACAGCGAGGAGACGGCGCGATAATGAATAGCTTCTGTTTCTTACAGAGCGCGAACGCTTTTCAGGGTATCAGCGAAAAAGGTAAGCCTGAGCCAGCGAGGAGACGGCGCGATAATGAATAGCGTCTGTGTCTTGCAGAGCGCGAACGCTTCCAGGGTATCAGCGAAGAAAGGTAAGCCTGAGACAGCGAGGAGGCGGCGCGATAATGAATAGCGTCTGTGTCTTGCAGAGCGCGAACGCTTTTCAGGGTATCAGCGGAGAAAGGTAAGCCTGAGACAACAGGAAGACGGCGCGATACAGAAAAGCGTTTGTACCAGGCAAAGCCTTGACGCTTTTCAGCGTGCTGGTGGAAAAATGATAGTGATAAGGCTGGCAGGACAACAGACACCAGCCTGAGGACGCAGGGCAATACAATTG
>Ga0157358_1001481_pt1 | contig 10272 bp, 19 predicted proteins | sample AttcapACBM2_FD_111484 | JGI IMG/M metagenome (GOLD analysis project Ga0157358, IMG submission 111484) | Fungus gardens microbial communities from leaf cutter ant in Botucatu, State of São Paulo, Brazil - Atta capiguara ACBM2 | ecosystem: Host-associated > Fungi > Mycelium > Unclassified ...
ATTTCAAGTTTTTATAGTTTGTTCAAATATCTATAATATTTGGTATATCTTTCAAAAAGTGTTGCTGTTCCTTAAGGGTCTGGACAATCACTAGTATTTTCTTGTTATATATCTCATACGTTACGATCACAAGACCTTAGAGTGGATCAAGTAAAGAAACCTTGTATTAGGGTTGAACACAAGAGAACTCAATAGAAAACTCTGTACAGGATTGTCTACCTTATTTACTAAAACTTCATGGTCCATGCTAACTACTTCTAGCCTACCCTAAACAGCCATGTGTTTGTCTTAAGGTCAATATGTGTTAAACATACTGTATGGCATTATCCTTCCAGAACCTTCTATACTCTTCCATGTGGTATGTAATCTTGTGACTGTGACTGATGTGTGACAGTATGTCAGTGACATTACCTTAACCCTAATCCTATGTCCTCAAAAAAAAGAAAAATAAGAAAATAAAATAAAATAGTTAAAGTCCACCATCTTGAACTCTGATATTACCCTCTCTTCAAGATTTCTCCTCTGGAGAAACTGACTTCCATTTTCACCAGTTCCTCTCCAACTTCCTCAAGTATTCCTCTTCAAATTTTCCATTATCCTACTCATACAACATCTTTGCCATATATTTTCCTAGTAATTCCCCTTTTCTAAAGTTTCTTTCTTCTGCCATATCTAACTTCTCTTGTCATCTTACTTCTACATTCATTCTTCCTTCAAACTCGGCCATAACTTCTTTTGCATTTCCTAAATCCTCCTCCTTCTCCTATATGTTATACTCTACTGTAAACTTCTTCCATCACACTAGATACTTCACTACTCCCTATATTTTCCTTTTGTTCAATATCTTCTCAACTTCCCATTCTTCTACTCCATCTACTTCTACTGGTTTTGCTTCTTCTACCTTTTGTCCTTCTACTTGTTCTCTATATTATACTACTCAACTAACATTCACTACCAGATGGATTCTCATCGACATTGGCAGTTGTAGTTTGACTGCATTAGTAGACACCACTTCCTTAATAATTTATGGCCCCATATATTGATCCACTAATTTTCTTACCAGTCTCTCCTTAAATACTAAATCTTTTGTACTCAACATTACTTTGTCTCCTATCTTTCATTCCTTCCCCTTTTTCCTTCCTCTATCTGCTTGTTGTTTCATTTCCTCCTATGCCTCTTTCAATACCACTCCTGCCTCCTCTTATATCTTTTTCATTCTTTCTGTAAATTCCATTGCCTTTTCCATCTTTTCTTTCTATTATGACTTTAAGCTAGAGCTCAGGTTGCACTTAGACAAAGACTTGAGAAGAAGGTAAGAGATATTATAAGTGGTAAAGCATAAGAAATGCAGAGCAGTATCTATGCTATATATAATAGTATTCCATGAGGAAAGCATTCATAGTACATGAGGAAAACAAGTCATAGTACATGAGGCTAAAGCAAGAATGTTGCACCTACTATATGAGGCACTGACTGAGATACTTGTGGCACAGCCAATCATGTTGTCATTACCCTTTGCCCAAGTCCATGCTGCATCCAGAAGGTATTGATTGTAGCAATACTTCCATTTTAGCATTCATGTCCTCATGAATTAGACTAAGACCTCCAATTCTCCTACCACATATGTAGCCACTGTTTTCTTGCTAGGACCAATGATGATTTGTCCTCTATTGTTGATTGCTATGAAGTATGGTTCATGTGGTAGACCTTCTTGAAATATGACAATTGGATAACCATTCCTTGCTGTTTCTGTATTGTGCTTTTGGTCCACTAGAGCTGTTGCAATTTCTTTCCAAAACTCGGAGTCTTGTTTACCTTTGGATTTGAGGGATTGATAATGTGGCAGTGGTCTGAATAGTCTTGTTTGTGTTGGACTTCTAACAAACTTCATGTACTTGAGGAGATTTTTGACTTCATCCATTATAAAGCTTGTTGTTGATGATGTCAATGATTTGGATTGCAATACCTTGTAGGGTTTGACCAGTATAACTTCTTCATCTTCAATCCTTCAATCCTCTTTCCTAATTTTCTTTTCTTTAAATAACTCCTGTATCTCTTGAATATTGTTGTTCACATATACATTTCCTCTTCCTTTGTATGCGTCTAATTCATCTGCTAGCATCTGTTGAATTTGAAGATTGACAAAATCTTTGAAGACTTCTGCTTGGATTCTAAAACTGTTATTGTTATCTTAGATACTAATATTAAAAATAGTATTGCTACTTCAATACTCGGTTCTCCATGTCGCTTTGAATTAGATATCTTAAATCTTCAGACACTACTGTGATATTTGTCATGTTTATGACTCGATTGTTAATACTAGTCTTTAGAATTGTGTCTTCCATCTTTGTAATCATTGTGTTGGTCTCTGTTGCTATCTTCATCATGTTCTTTACTTGTTTCTGCATATCTATCATTGCCTCCAGTCTCTTCAATGTCTTGTGATAAGTTCTGGTTCAGTCATCTCTCTTAGCTTTCATCATCCTGGCTTTGTCTATATTGTTTAATTTCCTCATAATATATGGATTTGGGGAGGTGGGTGCAGTAGTGTAGTTGTTGTTGTTGTTGTTGATCTGAGACATTTGTACTTTGAAGTTTGAGTGAATGATTTGTACTGTTCAAAGTAGGATTTTACCCCCCTCTTTATAGGTTTTAACTCAAATACCTTGTCCAATAATCTTCAATCGCCTCTCTTACATATGACAACCCCTTTTTTGTAATCCATTGATTATGTTCATCTCCATAGCCCTTTCAATGCACAAGGTATTGTGTTTTCCCTCCACATTTTCTATGCTTCCTAACTTCTTCCACTTCGTATTTCTCTTCTTCATTAATAATTATTGGTAGTAGTGCTGGCTCCTCATGCTGACCCTTGAACTTTGGCTCCACATATTGTGTCAGCAGGTTTTCATTGAATACATTATGAATTGCCTATCCTTCTGGAAGTTCTAGTTGAAATGTTCCTAAGCCAATGTCCTTTGAGATTCTAAAAGGTCTATATCTTTTATTGTCCAACTTCTTTGAGGGTTGATTCAATTGGATATTCTTGTTTTTGAGCTACATGTTATCTCCAACCTTTAGTCCTTGAGGATTTCACCTTTTCTTGTTGAATTGTCTTTTCATGTTTTTTTGAGCTTCTTTTATTGCCTTTGTTGCCTACTTCCAGCTCTTCTGTATTCCTATAAGGAATTCTTTTACTCTTGGAATCTTCATTTGTACCATGAGGTTGCCTTTCCATGGATGTCTTCCAAATTCAAATGGTGTTCTTCCTGTTATCACATGTTTTTTGTTGTTGTACTGGAATTCCACTGCAGCTAGCCAGTCCATCCAATTATCTTGTTGGTAATTCACATAGTGCTGTAGGAATGTTCCTATCTCCTGGTTGATCCTTTCTGTTTGACCATCTGTTTGAGAATGGTATACCATTGATAGCTACCTTTTCATTCCCAACATCTTGGTAAATTCCTTCATAAACCTTGATGTAAATTGCAGTCCTCAATCACTGAGAATCTTCCTGGATACTTCATGTAATTTCCAGATATCATCACTGTAGATTTTCACAATTTCTTCTGATGATATACTTGTAGTTGCTACCTTTAATCAAATCATCTTCGTGAATTGGTCTACAATGACCACTATGGTGTCCATTCTGTTTGACCTAGGCAAAGGTCTAATAATGTCGATACTAATCCCCTGTCATGGTCCTTGAGGTATTTCTAATGGATGTAACTCTCTTGTCTTCTTCTGATGCTGAACTTTATTTTGCTAGCACTTGAAACATCCTTGTATGTATTTCTTGACGTCTTCTTTTAATTCTGGCTACCAGTAGTTTTGTTTGATCAATTCTAGCATCCTTTGTTGTCCTGGATATCCTATATCCACTGAGTCATGGTTTTCCTTCAGAATCTTCTCCCTAGTCTTTTTGTTGTTTGGAACATATATTCTTTCTTTCATGTATACAATTCTATCTTCTTCTTATGTTAATCTGTCTTCCTTTCTCAATACTTGGACCATCTCTTGTTCTCTGGTGTTGTTTCTTTTGATCTCCTTGATTATGTCTAACTTGTCTACTGTCATCTTCCTTCCTAGCATCATAATTTCTGCTGTCATTCTCCTTGTTCATAATTGTTCCTTTAGTAATTGGACATCTTTATTGTCTTCTTTCATATTCACTTGATCCTTTCTTGATAGGATGTCTGCCTTCGTGTTTGTTTTTCCTAGTATATGCTTTAACATAAAGTTGTAATCTTGTAACTTCAAGTACCATCGAGCTTGTCATCTATTTAACTTGTGAGGCTCTCAGAAGTACTTTAAGTTTTCATGATCTGTCCAAACTTCAAAAGGCTCCATAGTGTCCAACAGATATTGTCTCCACTTGGTCAGGGCCTTCACTATTGCTAGTAGCTCCTTGTCGTAGATTTCATAATTCCTTTCTACCAGTTACATTGTCCTTGATAAAAATGCTATTGGTTTCTATTTTTCTTCTTGTTCCTGGGATAATACTCCTTCTATAGCATGTCCTGAAGCATCTGTTTCCATTTGAAATTTTCCTTCTCTCTTTGGTAGAGAAAGAACTGGTTGACTTGTTATCTTGTCTTTAAGTTCCTCAAATGCTTTTTGATGTTCTTTGTCCAATTCCTATTCCTTTTTGCCTTTTAATTGATTTAACAGTCTTATTGTGTGGCTGAAGTTCTGGGTAAAGTGTTGATAGAAGTTTGCAAATCCAAGGAAACTCTCTATGTTCTTGACCTCCATTAGCATCTTCTATTCTTTTACTGCCTTGATCTTTTTCTGCTCCATTTTGACTTATCTCTTTCCTACTGTAACTCTTAGGATAGAGATTTCTTCCATATTGAAGTTGCATTTTGATCGTTTAAAACACAGATTGTATTTCTCCACTATTTTCAAGAACCTGATTGTTCTTTCCTCCAATTCTTCTATAGTCTTTGCTGGTATAACAAAGTCATCCATATAGTTTGCCAGCACTCCTTCATGGAGTAACTCCCAGAAAATACTATTCATCATCCTTTGAAACGTTCCTGGTGAATTGCATAGTCCAAAATACATGACCTATAGTTCAAATAGCCCTTTGTTTGTTAGGAATGCAGCCTTTCATTTTTCTCCTTCCTTAATTTGTACATTATTGTATTCCTAGATAAGATCCAACTTGTTGAAATATCTTGTCTCTTTGAGTTTATCTATTACCTCTCTAATCAGAGGCAATGGCATTTTATTCTTTATTGTGACCTGATTGAGCTTTTTGTAGTCCTAGACCAATTGTAATAAACCGTTCTTCTTCAGAATGTAGAAACAGGATGTCATATATTGTGATTTTGATTCCACTATTAGTTTTACCTTGAGTTGTTCATTCAACCATTGATTCAAGGCTTCTTCCTCCTTCAGTGTCATCGCATAGGCTTTTATATTTAGTTCCTTTGGGCTTCTTCTGTAAGATTGATTTCGTGGTTCCATTCACATCTTTCTGGTAACTTTTCAAACTTCTTCTTATCAAATAAATGTGTGAAAGGTTGAATATACTCTGGTAAATCTTCTGGATTTGTCCTGTCTGGTTCCTTGCCAATTTCACCATTATTCTGTTCTTTGGTTTCTGTAGTTTCTGTGGCCTTTGTCCTCCTAGTTTTGAACCTAATATCCTTGTGTTTCATTGTACAACTTTCTAGACATCTTATAAACCTAATGGTGCCGTTCTTCCAATTGACTTCTGGGTTGTGTTTAACTAGCCAGTTATGATCCAAGAATATGTCTGTCCTGTTTAAGTCCATTACAGCTGCCTCCAACTGTTTCTTGTGGCTATTGATTTTGATTTCTAGAGGTGCCACCCTGGTCACCTCTCCATTCTTTGTTCTGTCTGCATTAAAAACTTTGAATAAGAAGTTTATTGGTTTCATCTGAATCCTCTTGTCTTTGACCAGTTGCTCATCAATTCCTGTATGTGTACATCTGGAGTCCACTAGTACCTTGACCTTTAATTTCTTTCCATTCTTTGTCTTTATATCTGCTTGCACATTTAATCCCTGCTTTCCTTTGTTGTTTTAGTAATTTGGAATAATATATTTATTCTGGGAATTTATATGGGAGATCTCTTGTATTGTGCCTACTTAAGGTCATTGCCAAAACCCTATTCTTTCTTCTTGTCTTTATTATTTAATCCTTCCTAGACTTATTGTTTCTTTATTGACTGTGTTTCTTTGCAGTCCTTAGCAATGTGTCCTTCTTTCTCGCATTTGAAACATTTCCTGGTTTTACATTCTTTCTTCTTCAATCAGCATTCTTTTGCTATGTGCCTGTATTTGTTGCAATTGAAGCATTTGGGCTTCCCATCTTTAAAGTTGTTGTTGGACTTTCCAATGCCCATGGGCTGACCTTGCTCTCCATAAGTCATTCCTATTCTTGTCTTGTAATCATATCTTTCTTTCATGGACTCATACTCTTGTCCTACTGATGTTATAGCCATCTTCCACTCCTTGAGTGTTTCTGGTGCAGCTATCAGTGGGTATCCCAGTATCATCTTGATAATGTCAGGTCGTATGTTCTTCTTCAATAAGAAGATAGCATGTAGCTTATCTGTATCCGCCTTCATGGCCAATGTGTCGAACTCCATCATGAAGTCTGCTGTATTCTTCTTTCCTTGCTTGAAAGATTCAATCTTCCATTTGGTATCTGCTACCTTTGTCTTGTCACTAAACATTGTCTTGATTTCTTTGACAAAATCTTCCTAATCTTGGGTTCTGAGTTTCTCATCTAGCTCATTGAGCTTTCTCTGTGCATATATGCCTGCTACACCTCCTCTGAGGCAAGTTAGGACCGTTATGATCCTGTCGTCAGTCTCCATAACCCTGTTACTCTTGAGAAATAATTTTATTCCTCTCCACCAGTTTTCAAATTTTGTTTGGTCACTATCAAACTATCATAGGTCTAGTACCATGTTCTTTGGCACTCTTGCCTATACGTTCTCGCTAATTGCTGCTACTGCTAGTGCTGGTGCTACTGATATCTCTGTGTCTATTTGTTTATAATTGCTTGAGGCTTCTTTTGTGATCTGTAGAGATCCTAGTCACTCTGACAATACCTCGATATCATTTGTTCTCCTAAAACTCGTCTTGGTTCCTTTTTGTAGTTGACACTACATGTATTTCATTCTCGATAGTTAACTCTGTCTAGTTTTGTCTGTAGATACTATCCACTACACCTTTCTTGCAAGGTGAGCTTGTTAACACTTTACTAAATGTTATGACCTTAAGCTAGAGCTTAGGTTGCACTTAGGCAAAGACTTGAGAAGAAGGTAAGGGATGTTATAAGTAGTAAAGTGTAAGAAATACAGAGCAGTATTTATACTATATATAATAGTATCCCATGAGAAAAGCATTCATAGTACATGAGGAAAATAAGTCATAGTCTATGAGGCTAAAGTAAGGATGTTGCACCTACTACATGAGGCACAGCCAATCATGTTGTCATTATCCTTTGCCCAAGTCTATGCTGCATCTAGGAGGTATCGATTGTAACACTTTCTTTCTAATGTTTGCTCCTATTCTCAGTTTTCTACTATAGTTTGCTATAAATAGAAATACTTTCATTGCCAAATATACTTTGTTGTTGATTGCAAATTCTGCTGACACTAGCTATTCTGGCCAATTCTTCTGTCTATGATCTACAAAGAACCTAAGATATTGTTCTAATTCCTAATTCATTTGTTCAGTTTGTCCATCTGTTTGTAGATGGAAGGACATTAATAATTTGGTTTCAATCCCCAACATTTTATTCAGCTCCTCAGTCATTTCCACTGTGAACTATGGTCCTCTGTCTGACACTACACTCTCCAGTAACCCATGCAGCTTCCACACATTGTCTCTAAACAACCTTACTAATCTCTCCACTGATGTTTCTTCTGTTGTTGCCACAAAGTGTGTCATTTTGGACAACCTATTGCAGACCACTAGAATTGCATCCTTTCTAGCTACCAACAGTAACTTCATAATAAAGTCTACTGTTAGATGTGTCTATGGTTTCTCCAATACCTCACTCAACTTTAACTTCTCCACTGGTGCTTCCATCCTATTCTTCATCCTCTGACACATATCATATCCCTCTACATACTTTCTGACATCCTTTGTTACTCCAGGCCACCAGTAGTTCCTTGTTACTAATTCTGTTATCTTCCACCTTCCTTCATATTCCACTACTAGTACATCATGATGTAGCTGGATTATCTCTGTTCTCAGCTCTACATCCTTTAGTACATATACTTTTCCTTCTTTCAGCACTAAGTCTCCCTTGATCTGCCACTTCTTTCCCTGTAATACTTTTACTCCTGCTTTCTTCATCTTCTCTACTACCCTAACTACTTCTTCATCTTTACTCCTAGCCTTTTTTATTTTTTCTACTATATCTACTTCAGGTCTTTCTATTACTACTTTTGCTAGACTACAAATATATTGTTTCTTAATTAAAGTTTGATTATCATTATCATTCTCTATTCCTACTTTTCAGTCTGGTCTTCTACTAAGTCCATCCACTTTTCCCATTTTTGTGCCTGGTACATATTTTAAAGTAAAATCAAACTTTGACAGATATAAAGCCCAACGAGCTTGTCTTTGGTTCAACTTCTGTGCTTTCATGAAATATTCTAAATTCTTATGGTCTGTTCAGACCTCAAACTTGAACTTCCAATAGATGTCTCTAGTTTTCTAATCCCTTTATAACTGTTAGCATTTCCTTGTTATGAATCTCATAATTTCTCTCAGTCTCATTTAGAGATTTTGAGAGAAATGTCACTGGTCTCCATCTCCCATCTTCACACTCCATAGATAACACTCCTCTCATAGTATAATCTGATACATCTACTTCCATTCTTATTTTTTTTATCTAAGTCTGGTGTCATTAATACTGGTTTTTTGTAAACCTTTTCTTCAACTCCTTAAATGCTCCTTCCTGCCTTTCTATCCATTCCCACTTTTGATCCTTCTTCACCATATCATGTAATGGTCTAGCTATGAATGCAAAATCCTTAATGAATTGATAATAGTAGTTTGCTAATTCTAAGAACTTCTGTATATCTTTGACTTCTTTTGGAGTCGGCCAATCTAGCACTGCTTTTACCTTATCTTCCTCCATCTTTATTCTCTCTAGTCCAATCACTACTTCTAAAAATCCTCCTTTCCTCACTTTCTACTTATACTTCTCTGGTTTTATATATAAATCATTCTCTGCCAACCTCCTTACTACTTCTTCTACTATCTCATCATGTCCCTCTTCCCCTTTTGTTTCTACTATCACATCATCAATAAAACTCACCACTTTTCCAGTGTTGATCAAGTTCTGTAAGATCTCATTCATCATGGTCTGGAACATTGCCGGTGAATTGGTTAGACCAAAGAACATTACTGTTGGTTTAAATGACCCTTCAGGTGTTATGAATGCCATCCTCCACTCATCCTCCTTCTTTATCTGTATATTATTATACCCCCACCATAGATCTAATTTAGTCAATACTTTTTTGTGCCTATATTTTCTACTATATCCGAAATTAAAGATAAAGGATAATTATTTTTTACAGTCCATTCATTTAAATACCTATAGTCCTAAGCCATTCTCTTCTTACTATTCTTCTTTCTTACAAAAAATACTAGTGCTGTTTGAGGTGACTTTGAGGGTCTAATATACCCTTTCCTCAATTGTTCCTCTATGAACTCACATACCTCTTCCCTCTTTTCTCTTGATAATAGATATATTTTTCCCTTCCTCAGTACAAACACTTCTTTCATTTCTATTGTATGGTTTCATATCTTTCTAGTGGGCATTCTTTCTGATTGCTTTTTCCCAAACATATGGATTCACTTATGAAAGCATTCTGACATCAATTTCTTCACCTCTTCTTCCAACTTTGCTACTTCTTCTTCCTCATCCTAGATTTCCCATTCTTCTGTTATCTTCTTTATCTCTATTCTTTTTTCTTTTTTTGGTTTCCTCTTTTTCTTTTCTTTTCTTTTTGTTTCCTTCCTTCTTCCTTCTTTTCTTCCTCCTTCTGCTTCTGCTACCCTGACTTCTCTTATTTTGGCCTCCACTGCTTTCCATACTCCTTTGGGCACCTCATTATCTTTACTTCTCCTGTTCTCCAGTCAATTTCAGGATTATGGCAAGCAAGCCATAGCATTCCCAAAATTACACTCTATTTTTGTTCTTCTATTGCATCAATTTCTGTCCTTTCTCTGTGCCCTTGGTAGTAAATATTTACTTCTACTATATATTCAA
>Ga0157358_1001484_pt1 | contig 10257 bp, 5 predicted proteins | sample AttcapACBM2_FD_111484 | JGI IMG/M metagenome (GOLD analysis project Ga0157358, IMG submission 111484) | Fungus gardens microbial communities from leaf cutter ant in Botucatu, State of São Paulo, Brazil - Atta capiguara ACBM2 | ecosystem: Host-associated > Fungi > Mycelium > Unclassified ...
ACCTTGGACTTCTTCCTATCATTTGAAGTTGTGACCATGTGGCAGACAGACAACACAGCACATAAGCTGAAGCCAAGGTCATTCCACAAGTCTGCTCATCTCCAAATATATTCTGTGGACTTCCACCTCAGTGTGAACCATGCCTGACATATGATCTATTTATATAGAAGAATGGCAGTAGCTCTTTAAATACTATCTAGAGTAGAATATTCTTTTTAAAACAAAATTATTTACATTTTCCTTAAGATAGTAGTTGGTAATATAAGTAGTCAGTAGACAGTGTGAGATAGAACAAAAAGAGAGCCCACTAACACCTACCAAGATAAATTCCAGTTCAGATTACAAGCTAGAAAGGGAAACTAGCACTGGCTCCATCTTACCTCTTTATACATCATTATCTCCCACACCACCACCACTATTATTATCAATCAACTTTCCACCTTTTTACACCAACATGAGTCAACATGACTCAAATCATTATTAAAAAAATAATCTAGCAACAACAGAAGCAGCTTGCAGTAACATAGATACAACTCCAATTGCTGTTGGTAGCAGTAGCAGTGGAAGGAGCAGTAGCAGTAGAGGTCTCTTGACCTAACAATGGATTAAACATAGAAGTGACAAAGCCACAAAAATTTGATAGAACAGTAAGCAAGGTTTTAGGTTTTCTGACAGCATATATACTTTAGAATGAGAATGAGGAAGGCAACAATAGAGGAGCAGATTCAATGGGTATTATCATATATGTAAGAAAGGTTGGCTAATATTTGGAAGAAAATTTTTTGGAAGATTTGGAGGCAGAAACACTGGAATATGTAATAGTGGAGAAGTTTTAGTAGATTTAAAGAAAGAATTAGGTAGAGAAAGTAGGAGATTCCTCAACAGCAGGTACCAGCAGGGCCTACTCTAATAGAGAAAGTGGAGAGAATGAATGTATTCATAGTGAATCTGTAATAATAGTAGAGATAGGATTTGTGCCTTGGTATAACCTATATACCATGGATATAAACAAAGGGAGGAACTGTTATAACTGTGGGGGTTTTGAACATATCACAAGATATTGTAAGGAGCAAGAAAATCAGAGAAGAATAGGATAGGAAAGGAGGGTGAACTAGTAATTTAAATAGGAAGGAGAATCTGATAGTCCTTGATTAAGTTTTAACTATAATGGGTTTGTAATGCTCTCTAGAGTAATAGAAGATACATTTTGTTGCAACTTAAATAATGGGGACATACTAAGAGAAGTGACAGTGAAAATTGGGCTAGACAGGATTGATATTTAGAAAGGAGTAATAGTAGAAGCATTATTGGATAATGGAGTTAGTTATGAGTTTGGAGCTCACTAGAAAGCAGAAGTTTAAGCTAAAGAAATAGAAAGACTAATATATGTAAGGAATATAGATAGAATATTTAATAAGAAGGGTCTAATAGAAAATATAGTGAAGATAGATATTTATTACTAAAAGCATAGAAAAAAGATGGAAATAAATATGATTAGAAAGCAGAAGTAGAGTGTAATTTTAGAAATGCTGTGGCTAGCTTGCCACAATCCTAAGATTGACTGAAGAATAGAAGAAATAAAGACAACAAGGTATTTGGAGAAGTATACAAAGTAGTAAAGACTAAAGTAAGGGAAATGTAATATAGCTAGACTGCCAGTACCAAACTAACTATGCCAAAACTAAAAGCTTATACTTTTCAGCCAACTGGCAGTATTTGTGCTAATTATGGAAAATCAGATGAACAGCAAGCTTATAGAAAACTAGGATAGAAAAAACAAAAAGAAAAAAAAAAGAAAAAGAACAAAAGGAAAAAGAAAAGAAGAAAAAAACCAAAAAATATAAAAATGATGGAAGTGAAGAAAGTAGCAGAGGAATGGGAAATTTTGGATAAAGAAAAGAAAGTAGCCAAGTCTGAAAAAGAGATCAAAAATTTGGTTTCTCAAGTTTCACAAATAAATTTATATCTTTGGAAAGAAAGTAAGTAAAAAGATGCTAACAAAGAAGTTGTGAGATTATACAATAGATGTCAGAGTTGAAGATGATAGACTTATTTTATTTTTATTTTATTTCTTATTTTTATTTTTATTTTTATTTTTATTTATTTTTTATTTTTGAACTTAGAGTTAGGGATAGGTGTAATATTATATGTGACTGTTACAAACTGTCACATATTGGTCACATGTCACAAAGAACATTGTAAAAGGTTTCAAAACAATAACATTATACTACATATTCCTTTAGAGTAGGCTAAGTTAGTATAGTATAGACTATTAGCTAAGTGTATATAAGGTAGACACTCTGTAACTAGAACTCTGTCAAGTTCTCTTGTGTTACCCAATACAAGGATAATTTTTTCACTCTAACTCTTGAGCTTAAGTCTTAACAATAAAGATAAAAGAAGGATTTGTACTAAGAAAGAGAAAAGTATATTCATTATCAAGGGAAGAATGAGGAGATATACATGAGTTCATTGAAGAATAATTGAGGAAAGAGTATATCAAACTCTCCAAGTTGCCTCAAATAGCATCTGTGCTTTTTGTAGAAAAGAAAGATAGTAAGAAGTGAATGGTACAAGACTATAGGTATTTGAATAAATAGACTATTAAAAATAATTATCCTTTATCTCTTATTTTGAATATTGTAGAGAACATTAGTACAAAAAAAGTATTTACTAAGTTAGACTTATGATGAAAATATAATAATATAATGATAAAGAAGGGGATGAGTAGAAGACAGTGTTTACAATACCAAAAGGGTTGTTTGAACCAACTATAATGTTCTTTACACTCACAAATTATCTAGTAACATTTCAAACAATAATGAATGAGATTCTTTGGGACTTAATTAACACTGGAGAAGTAGTGAGTTCCATAGATAACAATAACTTGTATGTAAAACCAGAAAAATGCAAGTGGAAGATTAGAAAAGTAGGATTTTTGAGAATAGTGATGGGATCAAAGAGAATTAAGATAAAAGAAGAAAAGATGAAGGGAATATTGGAATGGCCAACTCCAAAAGGAGTTAAATACATACAGAAGTTGCTTAGAACTATCCAATTATTATTAGTAGTTCATTAAGAATTTTGCAGTGATAGCTAGACTATTACATTATTTGGTAAGAAAGGATCAGAAATGGGATTAGACAGAAAAGCAAGAAGTAGCATTTAGGAAGTTGAAGAAGAGATTTATGAAAGAACTGGTATTAGAAGCACTAGACTTAGATTAAAAAATAAGAATAGAAGTTGATGTATTAGACTATGCAACAGAAGGAGTTTTATCTATAAAGTGTAAAGATAGATGATAAAGGCCTATAGCTTTTCTCTCAAAATTTCTAAATGAGACAGAAAGAAACTATGAGATTCATATTGACAGTTATAAGAGGATTAGAAAATTAGAGACATCTATTAGAGAGTGCTAAGTTTAAGTTTGAGGTCTAGACAGACTATAAGAATTTAGAATATTTCATGAAGGCATAGAAATTGAACAAAAGACAAGCCTATTGGGCACTCTATTTGTCAAGATTTGATTTCACCTTGAAGCATATACTAGGAATAAAGATGGAAAAGGCAGATAGACTGAGTAGGCAACCAGATTGGAAAGTAGGAGTAGAAAAATACAATAAAAACCAGACATTAATTAAAGAACAATGGATTTGTAGTTTAGTAGAAGTAGTAATAAAAGGAACTGAGATAGATATATTAGTTAAAGTATTGTGAGAAGACAAATAGCAGATAGAGGGGGAATTAGTGTTAAAGGAAGGGAAAGTATATATACCAAAGAATAAGGAGTTGAGGATAGAAATATAGGAAAATATGTAGATGGTCATGATTTGTGTCAAAGAATGAAGAATAAGACAGGCACTAGTAGAGAAGTTAAAGTTGAGTGAGGTACTAGCAAAGCTATGGATATACATAATGGTGGAATTTATCACTAAGTTACCATTAGTAGCAGGGAAAGACATGATTTTGGTAGTATGTGATAGATTGTCCAAGATAATACACTATTTAGAGATAGCATATAGAAGTTACATGAATTGCTAGAGAGCATGGTTTTGGATAAGAGACTACAGTTTGCAGTAGAACTAACAAAGAAGCTGAACAAAATGTTGGAAATTGAGATAAAACTACCAATATTGTTTCATCCACAAATAGATGGTCAAACAGGAAGAATGAACTAGAAACTAGAATAATACTTATAGTTCTTTGCAGATCCTAGATAAAAGGATTGGCTAGAATAGCTAGCAATAGCAGAGTTTGCAGTCAACAACAAGACACACTCAGCAACTAAGGTATCTCCATTTATAGCAAACTATGGTAAAGAATTAAGGATAGAAGCAGATATTGGAAAAAAAAGAAAGTAGAAAAGACAATAGAATTTGTGGAAAGAATGAAAAAGGTTCAAGAAGAAGTAGGAACAGTGTTGAGAAAAGCATAGGAGAAAATGAAGAGGCAAGCAAATAAGGAAAGAAGAGAAACCAAAGAGTGGAAGAAGAGAGATAAAGTAATGTTGAGTATAAAAGATTTGATGTTCAAGAAAAGACTGGCAAAGAAGTTAGTGGACTGTATGTTGGTTCATATATCATTGATAAAGTAGTTTCTCCTAATACAGTTAAATTACAACTGCTAACTTCAATGAGAATTCATCCAGTTGTAAATGTCAACCAAATAATATAATAAAAAAAACAAGTGGAAGAGCAGAAAGTAGAAGTAGAGAGAGTCAAGGAGTAGGAAGTGGAAAAGATATTAAATAAAAGAAAAGTGAGGGGAGTAGTAAAATACTTGGTACAATAAAAGGAGTTTATAGTAGAATATAACATATAGGAAAAGAGGAGAGATTTAGATAATGCAAAGAAAGTAGTAGCAGAATTTGAAAGAAGGTTGAATGAAAAAGTGAGATAAGAAGAGAAGTTGGACTTGATGGAAAAATAAGATTTTAAAAGAGGAGAGTTACTAGAAAAGTATATTGTAAAGATGTTGTATAAATAGAATAATAAGAAGTTTAAAGAATAGTACTTGAGAAAGTTGGAGAGGAACTGGCAAAAATGGAAGTTAGTTTCTTCAGAGAAGAAACCTTGAAAGAGAGGTAATATTAGAATTGAAAATAGTAGACTCTATTCATTTTTATTTCATTTCTTACTTTTATTTTATTTTCTATTTGTTTTTCTATTTTAGACTTAGAGTTAGATGTTAGCATAATATTATATATGACTGTCACAAACTGTCACAAATCTATCATAACTCACAGTCACACAGAAGAACATAGAAGGTTCCAGAACAATAATATCATACTATATATCAATAGTATATAATGCATATAGCCTTTAGAGTAGGCTAAAACTTATGTAGTATAGACTATTAGTCTAGCATATATAAAGTAAATACATTGTACTAGGAACTCCATTGAGTTCTCTTATATTAATCTAATATGAGATTCATCTTTCACTTTTATACTTGAGCTTGAGTTATAACAGATATAGGATAACCAAAAGTCTAGATAATGAGTTACTAGAATATAAAATATGAGAGGTTGATCCATGTATACAGAAGTATATCTAGAAATGATTAGAATCCTATCTAAAGTTAGAAAGCAGATGTCTTGGATGTCTTGAAAGTCAGTTTATAACATGTTTTGTTATAATTCAAACTTCAAAGTGTTAAGATAAGAAAGGAACCTTGTATTGGGTTAACTCAATAGAGTTTCAAGTACAAAGTATCTACCTTATATACTAGCTAGTTGGTCTATATGAGACCCTATTCTAAAGACCATATGTAATCTATAAGATCAACATATAATAAACATGTTGTATGGTGTTATTATTCTAGAACCTTCTATGTTCTTCTGTGTTATATATAATTATATGACTGTGATCATAATATATGATGTTATACTGACTTCTAATCCCAAGTCCAAGAATAAGAAAATAAATAGAAAAGAAAATAGAAATGAGAAAAGAGATAAAAATAAATAAATTCTACCATTCTCAATTCTGACATGCTTGAAGTTTGTACCTATAACTACTATACATTAGTATTAGTCAAAGCTCTAGTATTGTATACATCTACAAGTTATTTACAATTATTTTAGATATATTTCTTACTTCTTATTTTTTAGAACTCCAAACTCTAACAAAATCTAATGAATTCTATAGTATTTTACTAACTTCTGCATATATTTTTAATTCACTTATTTGCACTCTAGACTTTCAAACTTTATACTTCAATACTATTTCTAGATTATTCACTTTATTTCTAACAGTTTCTAATTGCCAAAGTACCATCATTCTGTGCTTATGTAATCAGATATCTGGTACATTAGAATGGACTAGATAGCATTTAGAGTAGTCATCACCTTCAGTAATTTCATTCTGTTTTCTTATGATTTTCTAGAGCTTTAAAGTTAACTACACTTTCACTTAGTCATCTTAGTACTAAGCTCTTCATATAGATCTTACTATTAGTAAGTGGTTATTAGTTGTCTACATTATACTATACTACTGTATATTCTGTTCTTCTAACAAATGTACAATAAGAACTCAATAGAGTTCTTGTTAGATTACACTACCTATTATAAAATGAACTACGTACTTATTTGTGATATCTAAACCTTGAATGCACTCTCAGAGGTTTAGAAGTAATCCAGAAGTTCAATAATGATGACAATGATGATAAAGATTGATACAGATGTCAACAATAAATAATAAAAATTAATATTATTAAGTCTGAAGTCTAATTCTCAGACATAAAGGTATATATACAAAATAGTGATGGTTTGTACACAAGCTGTTTCCATCACATGATCAAAACTCATATCTGATAGAGGCTGTCATCTATTATAGTAGATGTCAGGCTAATTTTAGAAGGTAACTAATTATGTTACTATATTGATATATTTGTATCTCTATCAATACTTATTACTTTGGAATATGCCATATATTATTAGAAATGATTTGATGAGTGCTTTCCAATGCAAGTTCAATTATGTAAATACATCTAGCTATTTATAAGATATTAGCCAATGAAACTTTTACAGTTACTGATGGCCTGATATCTTAGTTGTTTGTTATTACTTTTGCACATATACAAGATGTGCAGATAGCCCTTATTTGGGGCTTTTCAGGCTTAGTTTGTTAAAATCAGTCTATTGGTTGTGGAGATACAAGCTGAATAAAGTTTGTGACACTATTTATTTATACTTGGTCTATATACTATTTAATCTTAACTTATCACTAACTGAAAAAACATACTAGAATATTTTGTAATATATAACTAGTTATACAACTATAGCTAGTAACTATTGTATGATCTAGTTATATAATTCCCTTATATAATATCTAATTTATAGATAGTATCCTAAAAATAGAAAATATAGAAATAAAACTAGTCTAAAATAGAAATAGAGTTTGTTTATGCAATTTTATAACAATACTTTTTTTTTGAGATTTCTTCTTTATAGAAATGTCTTAGTGCTTTTACTATTCCAGTTTTTCTCTAACTTTCTTAGATATTTCTCTTTGAATTTACCATTGTTTCACACATACAACAGCTTTGCTATATTGTTATAACTTAAGTATAAAGAGCTAGAACAAAAGCATACTTGTATATTAAGTGATACAAAAGAACTCAATAAAGTTTTTAGTATAATGTAGTCTAAGTCTGATAATTAACTTGGATTAAGTACCACACTTATTTTTTTGCACTCTTAAAAACTTTCTTTCCAAATTATAACTATATAATGATTAAGTTAGGTGCAACATAAAAAATTGAAGCCAAAATCATCATCTATATCATATGTATTCTCTGGATAGCTCTCCTTCTTCCACTAAATATCTCCTTCAAATCTGTCTTCTATGAAAAATTTACAGATTCATCCAACAAGTGTAAATTGCCTTCTAATAAAACCTCTGTTCAAAACAATACTTTCTAATAATTCATACAACTTTCATACATAAACTTTATTAACCATTCTATAGATTTTCCTTGTTTTTGCAATAAAGTATAATCTTTGAAAACTGATCATTGTAAAGAGATCACAAACTCTGTTATCTGTTACTAATAACACAGAGTTTACTTCCTCTGTTGTGATACCATCTCTAATATCTGGTCTTAACAATGTGGACTTTGTCATACTAACTCTGTTATTTCTGTGCTGTTACACAGAAGAAAGTTTTTCCATGAGAGAATAGTCTTCCATAGATAGTTAAATATCTGTAAGCTTTCTCTAAAGTATTAGAGAGAAGATCTAACATTCTTAGGTGATGTTTCATGTATTAGAGTAACTGGAGGAAGTCTGCAGAGTTTTGTGAGGTTCTATAATCTCTAGAAAATCCTAAATTTTATTGATGAAATATATAATTATACTATATATTTCAATCTCCTAGATTAGCTTACTTTATAAGAAATGAAGACAGTTTGACCAGGAATGTTTCTGATAGAAGTATCTAGAATGTTAGTCTAAAAAAAAGAAATATTCCCAAAAGTGACAAATAGGAAGGGTCTTTGATGATAGACAAGATTACACTTGGTAGAAGTTAGTAGCAGAAAGCAACAGAGTTAACTAAACAAACTCTATAGTGTTAACAGTAATACTTTGTGTTTTGAAAAAGAAGAGAACTTTACAGACTTCAGTAGTAGTGCTGGAGTTAAAAGAATAGGTCTTCTTATACTTTCTGCCAGTTTATCTTAAGATTATACTTCTTGAGCTATAAAAAACTAAAGATAAGATTCTACCTACCTAGCTGAAATACTATAAGAAAAGCTTGCTCTAGATAGTAGAGTATAAGTCTAAGAATATTCAAGCAGTGTTTTTCTACAAAGTCTCAATATATATCTCTGGTATGTAGTCTATGTATACCTATGTCTAATCTACCCTAAATATTATAAGTCTATATAAATAAGGTCATTATATTTTTATAGTATATAATGTTATCTTTCTGTTGTGTTACATAATATTGTGACTGTGACTTGCTTGTGACATTTGTCACACTTTGTCATATCATCTTATTCCTTCTAAGTTCAAGATAAAAGATAATAAAGAAAAGAAAAGAGAAATAGAAGAATCTAAGTAAAAAATAGAAAAGACTTTGAATAAGAGACTAGAGATAAAAAAGAACAAGTCTACTATCTTTGATTCTAACAGTTAGAGTCAAAGAACAATCTTGTATTAGGTAATATAAGAGAACTTAATAGAGTTCTAAGTATAAAGTATCTATCTTATATATACTTGGCTAATAGTCTGTGCTATACTAGATCTAGCCTATTCTAAAGAACATGTATACTATATGCTGTTGACATGTAGTATGATATTATTATTCTAGAATCTTCTATATCTTTCTATAATATGTGATTATAGAACTGTGACTTGTGACTATATTATATGATAATTTGTGATATTATGCTAACTCTAAGTCCACAATAAAATAAATAAAAATAAAATAAAAAAAATAAAAAAGTCAATAACCAAGATATTAAAGGTTCTAGTAGTGATGAGAACAATACAGTAAAATATTCTTGCTTAAGAGTAGACTCTTCAATTCTAACCAGTTTTTACAAGATATCAAATTATTTAGAAAATACTAAACTAAATAATTAGTTTATGTTGTTAATAAAAGGATTTGGTTTCCTATTACTTGAAAACTCTAGACTTTAGAGTTAGAGTTTTTCCATTTTATTTTCCATTTATTTTCCATTTTATTTTATTCTATTCTTGGCTTAGGGCTAGGGTTTTAGTGTGATGTCACTGTCACTGTCACAACTGTCACAATCACATAACACAGAGAAGGTTATAAAGGATTTTGAAACAAATGATATCATGTAGTATAACAATAATATATTAGTCTTATGAAAAATACATGTACTTTAGGATAGAGTAGTTGTAGTGTGTACATAGACTATGGTCTGTGGTATATAAGGTAGAATAGTTTGTACTTAGGACTCTATCAAGTTCTCTTGTAATTACTCAATCTAAAGTCTTTCTTTTAAAACTCTTTGAACTTAAAAGATCATAACAGTAAGAGAATAAGTCAAAATTATAGTTTATTTACCCATAACCACCTCTTTGTTATGATCAATGCCTCTAGAAAATAGCATGGACATGGGTAAAGGGTATGATGACATGATCGGCTGCACCACATGTAGTCTCAGTCAGTGCCTCATGCAGTAGGTGTTGCTACCTTGCCTTATCCTTGCAGTTTCCTCATGTTTTAATCCTCATGTATACTTCATGGTTGGACGATGGACTCGTATAAGTAGCGTAGATAC
>Ga0157358_1001486_pt1 | contig 10251 bp, 15 predicted proteins | sample AttcapACBM2_FD_111484 | JGI IMG/M metagenome (GOLD analysis project Ga0157358, IMG submission 111484) | Fungus gardens microbial communities from leaf cutter ant in Botucatu, State of São Paulo, Brazil - Atta capiguara ACBM2 | ecosystem: Host-associated > Fungi > Mycelium > Unclassified ...
AGCAGTAGTTCAGGAGAGCAACAGCCCTTGATAGAAATTGGAGAGAGAGTAGGAGAGAAAAAAAAAAATTGGAAAAGAAGGAACAAGGGAGAGGAGCTCCAAAACAGGAGCAAAGATCAGTATTGCCATGACTCTTAGTGTGGCAGAGAAGGCAAGAAATGCCTTCTCAGCAGGGGACAACAGAGCCTGCTCTGATGGAAGGAGTGGAAAGAATGAATGTGGTAGTGGTCAGAGGACAAGGGCAGGGGATAGAGGCTCCTAGAAGGGACCCTTATGTGATGGAGGTAGATAGGGGAAGGAATTGCTATACTTGTGGAGGATTCGGACATATGGCCCAACATTGTAAAAATCAGGGAAGAGGAAGAGTGGTAGAGAAAAGGAGGTTGGAATATGGAGGAGGAGGAATTGAGGGAAATATCAAACATTTGGACAATTTAAAAAGGGTGGAGAATCTAGAGTCCCTCAACTAAATTCTTATAATAAGTTTAATGTATTAGCTACTGGAATAAATACTGATATGTTAAAGTCAGAGGGAACTGAGAAAAAGATGGAAATAAGAAAGGTGGAGGGAAAGATATTAAGAGAGGTTATGGTGAAAATAGGATTGGAAAGGATAGATACTCAAGAGGGTATAATGGTGGAGGCGTTGTTAGACAGTGGGGCAACTAGGCTAGTCATGAGCTCAGAGTTTGCCAAGAAGCAAGGGTTTAAGTTGAAAAAGTTGGAAAGGCCAATGAATGTGAGGAATTTGGATGGGTCGCTGGACAAGGAAGGACCCATAGAGCATACAATAGAAGTAAACATCTACTTCAAAGGACATAGGGAGAGAATAGAGATTGACATAATAGGAGGACAGAAGTGGATGGTGATTTTAGGGATGCTGTGGCTAGTATGCCACAACCATGAGATAGATTGGAGGATGGGAGAAGTGAAGATGACGAGATGCCCAGAGGAATGTGGAAAGCCGTGGAGGCCAGTTCAGAGAAAATCAGAATAGGAAAAGCAGAAGGAAAAAGAAGAAAAAGAAGAAGCAGGGAAGAAGCGGGAAGAAAAGGAAAAGAGAAAAGGACAAAAGAAAGGAAAGACAGTAGAAGTCAAGAGAGTAGCAGAGAAGTGGGAGATTTGGGACAAAGAAGAGAAAGCAGCAAAATTGGAAGTGGAAGCCAAAAGGTTGGTGCTGGAAAAATTCTACAAATGGATAAAAGTATTTGGGAAGAAACAATCTGAGAGGATGCCAATGAGGAAGGTATGGGATCATGTGATAGAAGTAAAGGAGGGGTTTGTACCAAGGAAGGGGAAGGTTTATTCATTGTCAAGGGAGGAAAGGGAGGAGGTGAGAGAGTTTATTAAAGAGCAGTTGCAGAAAGGTTATATCTGACCATCAAAATCATTGCAGATGGCACCAGTATTCTTTGTAGAGAAGAAAGATGGAAAGAAGAGGATGGTCCGGGACTATAGATATCTGAATGAATGGACCATTAAGAATAATTATCCCCTTTCTCTAATATCAGATGTATTGGAGAACATTGGGACAAAGAAGGTCTTCACAAAGATGGGTCTAAGGTGGGGGTACAATAACATAAGAATAAAGGAGGGAGATGAGTGGAAGGCAACATTCACCATACCAGAGGGATCCTTTGAACCTATGGTAATGTTCTTTGGGTTGACCAACTTGCCAGTGACATTCCAAGCAATTATGAATGAGTTGCTAAGAGACTTGATTAATACAGAGAAGGTGACGGTATTCATCAATGATGTTATAATAGAGATGGAGATGGAAGAGAAATATGACGAGATAGTAGCAGAGGTAATTAGGAGGTTAGAGGAGAATGACTTATATGTGAAGCCAGAGAAATATAAGTGGAAGGTGTAGGAGGTAGGATTTTTAGGAGTGGTAATAGGACTGGAAGGAATAAAGATAGAGGAAGAAAAGATAAAGGGTGTGTTAGACTGGCTGACACCTAAGTGTGTCAAGGATGTGCAAAAATTCCTAGGATTGGTGAATTACTATCGATAATTTATAGAGGGGTTTGCATCTATAGTCAGACATCTGCACAATCTGGTGAAAAAGGATTAGAAGTGGAATTGGACAGAAAAATAGGAGAAGGTGTTTAGAGAATTGAAAGAATGATTTATGAGGAAGCCGGTGCTAGTGGCACCAGACTTAGATAAGAGGATGAGAATGGAGATGGATGCATCGTACTATGTAACAGGTGGAGTTTTATCAATGGAGTGTGAAGATGGAAAATGGAAACCAGTTGCCTTCCTTTCAAAGTCACTAAATGAAACAGAAAGAAACTATGAAATATATAACAAAGAAATGCTGGCAATTATTAGGGAATTGAAAAGTTAGAGGCATCTGTTAGAAGGGGCACAATTCAAGTTTGAGATCTGGACAGATCATAAAAACTTGTAATATTTTATGAGAGTGCAAAAGCTAAATCGGAGACAAGCTAGATGAGCATTATATTTGTCTAGATTTGACTTCATGTTGAAACATGTGCCAGGAATAAGGATGGGAAAAGTGGATAGACTAAGTAAAAGACTGGACTGGAAAGCAAGAGTGTCAGGTGTAGTTCACACTAGGGTGGAAGTCCACAGAATAGTCTTGGAGATGAGCAGACTTGTGGAATGATCTTGGCTTCAGCTTATGTACTGTACCATCTGTCTGCTGTATGGTCACAACTTCAGATGATGGGAAGAAGTCTGAGATGGGAATGAGTGCTGATTGGTGTGTTGCCATTGAACACCAGAGATTGAGTTCAATAAGAGTTATCTTTGTCGATTATCAGACTAGTGAATTACAGTATAACTACTAGTCTTATATACAAATGGAAAGTATAGGAGATGCTTGGGGTTTCAGTAGTAAAACCCCTATTACTCTGAGTAGAGGTTTCAGTGTTGAGATACTGACAGGAGTAACTCTGTTATAGAGGACCAAGTTGAATAAGAGTATCTCTGCCGTGGAAGACGGAATACCTGGATGGTTGTAGCACTGCCATAAGACATGTTGTAAGAAAGGTGGGCTTGTATGTTTTGGAGATAATTACACCATGGGGATGTAATCTCCAGATAGGTGGACTTGCATATGATAGTATTCCTCCCTTAGAACTGAGCCTTCGAAGTCCTATTGGGTTTACCCAAAAAATCCCATGATGGTATCTAGAATCAACAATATATAAACAGAGAAGAAAAATTTTCACTCTTGTTTCTGTATTATTATGTCTTCCCCTGTCCACTCTGACATTTTACAAAATAATACTGAAATACTTGAAAAGTAGCAGCAAGAGATGCAGCGGAGACACGAAGAGGAGCAGCAGCTCCTGCTTCAGCTCAAGGAAGCTGTGAGATTACGTTGGGCTGAGCATGTGGCTTAGAAGGAAAGGAGGAAAGCAGAGGAGAAGGCTTGGGAAGAAGCTAAGAGACAGAGAGTTGTAGAGGAAGAGGAGAGGAAGAGGAGGATGGTGGAGTACCTCCAACGGCTCCAAGATAAGGCTACCCTATTGGAGGAGGCTGAAGGATCCCAGGTCATAGGATCTAAGTGCAAGAAAATCACTGCTGGAGACAAAGATGGGCAATGGCCCCCTAAGAATGTTAGAAGGAAGCAACCAGGAAAGTACTATGGAGGTGCCGCAGTAAAGATGGGGGATGCTAACCCCTATGAGAGGTGTGTGAGCGCTAGGCAGGATTGCCTAGTGTACCACTCAAGATAGATAATTTTATTATACTTATTATTATTATTTTTTAATAATTTTCTCTTTCATAGCTATTCTCTCACATATGCTGGGTGCATCACCCTCAAATAGTGGTGTATACCCCACACCAACACCAATACCCTGGCCATAATCCCCACTTATAACAGGATTTCAAGTGCTATCAAAAAGATACTCTGGGAACTTGTAGAGGAGTACCAAGGAGTTGGGAAGTCCCTCCAGAACTTAGTTAAGGGCCAGGAGAGAAACATGGCCCAGTTGGAGAGGATTGGGGCTGTAATGGAGTGAAGATGGAGTTCAAAAGGAATGGTTGGGAAGGAGGAAAATGAGAATGATGCAGAGGGGTCTGAGAATAGCCCTGTAAAAAGTCAGGAGGGAGGGGCTCTGTCGTCCACCTCCTGTTAGTATAGTTATTTTGTTTTTATTTAATAGAATTTTCTATTTTCTGTGATTTAAATGTGTGAGTAAGGAAAACAAAAATTAAAATGAAAAGTTTGAAAGTTTTGAAAAGAAACCCTGAAAAGTGCATGGAAGCTGAGAGTTAATGAAAATAAGCAGACAGAATATACTAAGAAATTAATGAAGGAAAATCCCCATTGGAACTGTGTGGAGGCAGGGGACAAATGCAACAGTATGTTCAGGACAATGGGAGAGGACCGGGCTTGGTGGGATATGCAATGTGGAAATCAGATACCAAGTTGGTAGCATAAGTGAGTTCAAATGTGGGTATTCATTTGGATTTGTCTCTAGTGTCTTCATACCCTAGCTAGATCACCTTGTACAGGAGCTTGCATGCCTGTTAGCGATCAATTTTAGAATCCACTATCCGAGAAATTTCATATTTGGGTTCACCATCAATTATAACTGGAGTGGGAGCTGGTTGTATTCTCTCAGAGAAAGTGTTAGATGTGGTGGGTTCAAGCATGGACACATGGAAGACTGGATGGACAGAGCACATAGACTCTGGAAGACGGAGAGTGAATGATAGAGTACCAGGCTGGGCAATGATTTCATAGAGTCTGAGATATTTTTTGGAGAGTTTCTTTGAAGGCCGAGTGGTTCAGAAGAACTGAGCCTTGACAAAGACTTTGTCACCTACTTTGAAATCAGGAGCAGAGGAACATCACACATCAGCAGATTTCTGATAATACTGTTAGGCTGTAGAGATTTCAGCTTTGAGGATACTCTGTAATTCATCAAGATCTATGGTGAAGTCATGGGCTTGGGAGGAAGCAATGTCACGTTCGGGATGAACAGTGATGTTCAGATGATATCACTTATTAGCGAAGAATGGAGAAACACTGGTAGTAGCACTCAGAGCATTATTGTAGGCAAACTCCATGAAAGGTAGGAGTTTAGACCAGTTGTCTTGCTGGTAGTTACAATATACATGGAGGTATTGCTCAAGAGTCTGATTCATGCGTTCAGTTTGTCCATTACCTTCAGGATGATAACCTGAAGTAAAGTGAAGCCAAATGTCAAGAGCAGTGTCTAAAGATTGAAAGAAGTTTGACACAAACTCTAAGCCTCTGTTAGAGGTGACATGGGAAGGAACACTGTGTTTGGAAAACACATGAAGGACAAATAAACATGCTAAGTCTGCAGACATGATGGTGTCATGAGCAGGGATAAAGATTGCCTACTTGGTGAGCCAGTCGACTATGACCAAAATAGTGTCAAACCTGGAGGATGATGGAAGTTTCTCAATGAAGTCTATAAAAATGGAATTTCATGGTCATTCAGGGATAGGAAGTTGTTTGAGAGATCTGTAGGGCTTGTGATATTGTAGTTTGGATCATATACAAGTGACACAGGACTTGCAGAATTGTTGTACATCAGCATGGAGGCTGGGCCAGGAGTATCCGTAACAGACTAATTCTAGTGTTTTGTTCTGATCAAAATGTCTGGCAAGGATGTGATCATGATTATACTGGAGAACGCATGTGTGGAGGTAACCAGCAGATGGTACATAAATTCTGTTGTCAAGAAGAAGTAGACCGTTTGGGTCCATAGACCATTGGCCATCTATAGAGGTGTGTTTTGTAGTAATTGGGTCACCAGGGAGAGCTGAGAGGATGTCTCGATGTAGGGTGTCTATATCTATGACTGTAGCTGTGCAGAGAGAAGGGAAAAGAAGGACGGTAGCTCGTATGGAGGCTACAAGTTATTCTTGAGTGAAAATGGGCTTGAAGTTGTGAGGGTTAACTGTGGTGTAGCCAGTATTCCCCCCTTTAGAATAGACATCCCATCATTTAGTAAGAGCATCCAGTTTGGTGCTGAGATGACCAGAGCAGAACCTGATGACAAGGTTGAACTGGGAGAGGTACTTGGACCACTACACTTGCCTCTAAGTCAATACCTTTGTAGTAAAAAAATACTCAAGGTTTTTATAATCCGTAACAACATCAATGGGATAGGCCAAACCTTCCAAATAATATTGCCAAATCTTAAAAGCTCCAAAGATGGCAAGCAATTCCTTGTCATGTGTGTCATAGTTCAACTCCACTGCAGTAAAAGTATGAGAGTGAAAGGCAACTGAATGAACTTCATTATCTTTGTTAACAATGGAGAGGATTGCAACGAGAGCATAGTCCAAGGCATCAGTTTCCACGATGAGTTGAGCATTGGAAATTCAATGAGTGAGGATAGGAGTGGAGGTGAATGCTTTCTTGAGAGAATTGAAAGTATCTTGACAGGAGAAGTCGAATTTCCAAGAAATGTCCTTCCAGGTGAGGCGTGTCAATGGAATGACAATGTCCAAGTAGTTGAAGATGAACCAGCAGTAAAAGTTTGCAAAGCCTAAAAAGAATTGAATATCCTTGACTTTCCTAGGTTCCAGCCAGTCTTGAATAATCTTTATTTTGTCATTGGACATGGTAAGGCTAGAAGGAGAAAGAATGTATCCCAGATACTCTACTGACTCGGAGTGGAATTCACATTTCTCTGCTTTGGCATAAAGACCAGCCTTGCAGAGACGCTTAAGTATTTCTTTTACATGCCAGTGATGCTTGGACATGTTATTCGAGTAGATGAGTATATCATCCAGATAGATCATAATACAGACATCCAAAAGGTTGGAGAAAATGTTATTCATGAATTGCTGGAAGGCCGTGAGAGCATTGGTAAAACTAAAGGGCATTACAGATCATTCAAATGATCTATAACATGTCCTAAAGGCAGTCTTCCATTCATCACCATTGGCAATGCAAACCAAATAGTAAGCATGGTAAAGATTTATCTTTGAGTAGACCTGAGCTTTGCGAGGTGAGTCTAGTAGATTGGAGATGAGCAGAAGTGGATAGCGATTCTTCTTGAAGATATGGTTAAGACTGCAGAAGTCAACACAAAGGCACAGTGAACCATCTTTCTTCTTAACAAATAAGACCAGTGTACCATGTGGAGATGAGGTTGGTCAGATGAAACCCGTGTTGAGATTTTTCTTAATGAATTACTTCAGAGCCTCTTGTTCAGATGCTGAAAGAGAGTATATAGGGCCAACCAGAGGTTGAGCACCCTCTTCCAGATTGATTTTGAGGTCATAAGGATAATGAGGAGGGAGAGTTTCAGCTTTAGTTTTGCTGAAAATGTCAGCAAATTCATGATACTCAGAAGAAACATTGGACAGATTAGGAGCTTCTGTAAGTTTAGCAGAGTTAGCCTGAATGTCTGAAGAATGAAGACAGAGTTCAAAATTGTTGGAGCCTGGGAGTTTCGATGCATGCAAGAATGCTGCAGCACTAATGATAGCGATGTTAGGTTGCTTGGAGTTAGACATGGAGGTCTCAGATGCAGGTATGGAAACTGTGGAGTCTGATGATTGCAGAGGAGTGTCCAAAAAGGACAGAGATGCCAATGGTATGTTGGCCACGATACAAGAAGTAGCAAGATTTTCCTGCAAAGATGGACAGAAGTTTATTGACCCATTTACCCAGTCAATCAGTGGATTGTGTTGGGTGAGCCAGTTGTATCTAAGAACCAAAGAGCAGGAAGAATCAAGCAGAGTGACATAGAAGTCCAGATTCATACAATCACTAGTGGAAAAGATTATGGGCAAATTGGCAATTTTGGAGATAGTGCTGTTTGATGAACTATCAAACAAGCAGAGAGCAACCAGAGGAGTTGCAGATGTCTTCAGGTGGTGAGTATTCACAAATTTAGAGTCTACAAAACAGTAAGTAGACCTGGAGTTGACAAGAGCTTAGAATGGGATTTTATTAAGGTAATCCTAACCAAGGATCAAGGAAGATGTAAGGGAAACAAAGAGTGAATGAGGATCAGAAAGAGTGGATGTATTGAGTTGAATCGGACTCATTGCTGCACAGAGAAGTTCAATGTGGCCCTCAGTCTGTGTGGAGTTCTGGAGGTCATTCTCTATTTTTCCAAGGGTTTCTCGGAAGCAGTTGCTGAAGCACCATGGCTCTTGGGAGAGACCATGGTCTGCTTCTTGGGGCAGGAGTCTAGCTTGTAGTCTCCTGCACTACAATAGAGGCACAGATTGTTTTCAAGATGCTTCTTGCACTTGTCACTGGTCAACTTGCCATTGCTGGCCAGCTTGAAAGAGAGGTTCACTTGCGGAGTATTGGGTTGCTTTTTGGGAGCGGGGGATGGAGATGACTTAGAGGAAGAGTTCTTAGCAGATGAGGCCACTGGAGATGGATTTGCTTTGTTCTGGGAGGCCGTAACAGTACTGGAGGTGGAAGCTTTTCCTTGCTTCCAGGAGTGAGACTCAAAGGCCTCTTTCTCTGCCTGCCTTGCACGGTGATGTTTGCGGTCTCATTCTCAGTAGCGGTAATTGATGGTCATTGCTAAGGCATACATATCCAGGAACGAGGTGGGTTTCCCTTGTTTCCAGATAGAGATGGAATCCTGAATCCAATTGGGGAGCCCCTGGTAATAACGATGGCACAGAACACTATTCCTCTAACCTAATTGGGAGGCATAGTACATAAAGTCCACATTGTAAGTGGAAATCTTGTTGCTGGGCTTCATGCAGAGATTGTCCAGCATATTGGCTGCTTCACCAACAGGGTCCAAGAGTCTGATTAGAATTAAGTGTGTTAGCAAGTTGGCCGAGTACTTTATCCAGTTGTTCATTAGTATTATCACTCCAACAGGGTTTGGACCATGAGCGAGTAGAATATGTAGGTTTATTAGCTGTATTATTGTTAGTACTAAGATTAGTGGAAGCATCCTCCCAATTAGGATCATTATCCACAGGGACAATACTTAGGCCAGGAACAGGCAGAACTGCTCAGAAGTGACAGCAGACTTGGAAGTCTAATAATACTGTCAGGTATGGTTCACACCAGGGTGGAAGTCTGCAGAATGGACTTGGAGATGAGTGGACTTGTGGAACAACCTTGGCTTCAGCTTATGTGCTATACCATCTGTCTGCTGTGTAGTCACAACTTCAGATGATGGGAAGAAGTCTGAGGTGGGAGTGAGTGCTGATTGGTGTGTTGCCATTGAACACCAGAGATTGAGTTCAATAAGAGTTATCTTTGTTGATTATCAGACTAGTGAATTACAGTGTAACTACTAGTCTTATATACAAACGGAAAGTATAGGAGATACTTGGGGTTTCAGTAGTAAAACCCCTATTACCCCAAGCAGAGATTTCAGTGTTGAGACATTGACAGGAGTAACTCCATCATGGAAGACTGAGTTGAATAGGAGTATTTCCGCTGTGGAAGACAGAATATCTGGAAGGTTGCAGCACTGCCATAAGATGTGTTGCAGGAAAGGTGGGCTTGTATGTTTTGGGAGATGATTTCACTGTGGGAATGTAGTTTCCGGATGGGTGGACTTGCATATGACATGACAAGACTATTGAACTAACTTATATCAAAGGAGGTTCATGGCTCAAATACTTCGGCCACTCTAACTCTCTGTGTGCAAGAGCTTCGAGAGCAATTACAAATCACACTCCAATCAGCAAATATAGGCTTAGGTTCTTTCCTAGGGAGGACTTTAGTTGTCTGTGTGGGTTATATCCCATTGAGTTAAGAAAACATATCCTTCATGAGTGTAGGAGGTTTAATGAATATTGAAATCCAAGAAGAGATTCAATAAGTCACTTCATCATGTTCCTTGAATTCAATCCTAATGTGTTTGCATTTACTAACTCCATTTCTTAATCAGCATTGACATTGAGTAGATCTTATTGCTATACTTAGTTAGGATATTTTTATATTTCTTTTCATTGTAATTCTCTTTTCTTTTTTTTTTATCTTCCATGTAGTTTTGGTTGTCCTGTACGTAGTTACGTTGTAACTGCCATGGTCTGCCTTTGTGCCCCATGTAATAAATTGGTGATATAAAAAAAAAGAGTCCATAAAAGGAAAGACAGAAAATGAAATGAAAGACAAGTCCATGCACTATCTGAGATAGTGTGTGGACATTGAGCTAAACACTTGTTTTTTGACATATGTTCATGTCTACCAACTCTGTTGCCTCAGCAGCAGAGCTGGAGGCAATTAAGCAGTGGCTGAAAAAGTCTGCTGAGATTGCATTCAAGGTGAACAAGCTAGATATTTCA
>Ga0157358_1001487_pt1 | contig 10245 bp, 9 predicted proteins | sample AttcapACBM2_FD_111484 | JGI IMG/M metagenome (GOLD analysis project Ga0157358, IMG submission 111484) | Fungus gardens microbial communities from leaf cutter ant in Botucatu, State of São Paulo, Brazil - Atta capiguara ACBM2 | ecosystem: Host-associated > Fungi > Mycelium > Unclassified ...
GCAGCTTGCCAAAGGCCACCAGCGAGCCGGTAAAGGTCACTGCGCCGATAAAGATGCCGAGGAAGACTTCGGTCAGGTGAATATTCTCCATCACCGCAGGCAGGCCCGGCCCATGATCGATAAAGCTGTCGAAGCCCACCAGCACCGCGGCCAGGCCGACGAAGCTGTGCAGGATCGCCACCAGCTCCGGCATCTCCGTCATTTCGACCTTCTGCGCCAGACGCACGCCGATAGCGCCGCCGATCACCATCGCCAGCAAAATCCAGGCGACGTTGCCGCTGTCGGGGCCAAAAATGGTCGCCAGCAGCGCCAGCGCCACCCCGCTGATGCCGAAGAGATTGCCCTGCTTCGAGGTCTCATGCTTCGAGAGCCCCGCCAGGCTGAAAATAAACAGAATCGCGGCAACAATGTATGCTGCAGTTACTAATCCGCCAGACATCGGTTACCCCTTACGAAACATTTTCAGCATGCGCTGGGTGACGGTGAAACCGCCGAAAATATTGATGCTGGCAATCAGCACCGCAATAAACGAAATAAAGGTGACCCAGCCGCCGTGCCCCATCTGCAGCACCGCGCCGACCACGACAATACCGGAGATGGCGTTGGTGACCGACATCAGCGGCGTATGCAGCGCGTGGCTGACGTTCCATACCACGTAGTAGCCGACCACGCAGGCGAGCGCGAACACGGTGAAGTGTGACAGGAACTCCGCCGGCGCGACGTTGGCGAGGCAGGCGAACAGCACGATCGCCAGCGCCAGCAGCAGATACTTACGCCAGGTCGGCGCAGGCTTCGCCGCTTCCTTAACCACCGGCTGCGCGGCCGCAGGCGCGGCTTTCGGCGCGGCGGAAACCTGAATCGGCGGCGCGGGCCAGGTGACCTCGCCGTCGCGGATCACGGTTACGCCGCGCACCACGACATCGTCGAAATCGATGGCGATTTCGCCGTTCTTCTCTTTGCACAGCAGCTTCATCAGGTTCACCAGGTTGGTGCCGTAAAGCTGCGACGACTGGGTCGGCAGGCGGCTGGGAAGCTCGGTATAGCCGATGATCTTCACGCCGTTGTCGCTGAGGGTAACGCGATCGGCGACGGTCAGTTCGCAGTTACCGCCGGTTTGCGCCGCCAGATCGACAATCACGCTGCCCGGCTTCATGCTGGCCACCATCTCGGCGGTAATCAGCTTCGGCGCCGGTTTGCCCGGAATCAGCGCCGTGGTGACGATAATGTCGACCTCTTTCGCCTGCGCGGCGAACAGCGCCATCTCCGCCTTGATAAAGGCTTCCGACATCACTTTCGCATAGCCGTCGCCGCTGCCCGCTTCCTCTTCGAAATCGAGCTCAAGGAATTCGGCGCCCATGCTCTGCACCTGCTCTTTCACTTCCGGGCGGGTATCGAAGGCGCGCACGATGGCGCCGAGGCTGCCCGCCGCGCCAATAGCTGCCAGGCCGGCGACGCCCGCGCCGATCACCATCACTTTCGCCGGCGGCACTTTTCCCGCCGCGGTAATCTGTCCGGTAAAGAAACGGCCGAACTCATGGGCGGCTTCGACAATGGCGCGATAGCCGGCGATGTTGGCCATTGAGCTGAGCGCATCCAGCGACTGGGCGCGCGAGATGCGCGGCACGGCATCCATCGCCATCACGGTCACCTGACGCGCCGCCAGCTTCTCCAGCAGCGCCGCGTTCTGCGCCGGCCAGACAAAGCTCACCAGCGTGCTTCCCGCACGGGTCAGAGCGATCTCCTCATCGTCGGGCGCGTTGACCTTCAGCACGATATCGGCCTGCCAGATCTGCTGGCTGTCGCAGAGGGTGGCGCCTGCGGCGACGAAACTCTCGTCATCAAAACTGGCGCGTTTGCCCGCATCATGCTCGACGGCAACGCTAAAACCCAGTTTGATAAGCTGCTCCACGGTTTTCGGCGTCGCCGCCACGCGCGCCTCGTTGGGCAATCGCTCTTTGGGTATTCCAATTAACATATTCATCCCTTTCATCGATTGATGATGGCCTGTCGACTGCATAACGACGCAGCGCCTGAAACAGGGTTTCAGGCGCTTATGAACGAAATGCACTTGTATCAAAGTATTTATAACCTACTGAAAATATGAACAGCGATCTACAATCAGAACCTCTGTCAGTGACATTCATACGATTATTCAGCGTCAAAAGAGAAAAGCCGCGCTATGCGACTGCAAATTGAAAAGTTTGAAATATATTCTGCTAAGCAGAATCGTGTCATGACGAATATCCGGTTAATAAAAACCTTTATTTAACAATGCATTAACTGTTTCAGTACTAAGCATTACCACCTTTACTGATAATCAGTACAAAAAACGTCCTTAGCAAATTTGCATGACGCCATGATGAATTTCACTATCAATTTCCCGTGATTTGTCGCATAAATTGGCTGCGACAGCCTGTTTATAACATGCAATAATCATCGGCTAATCTGTTATACATCAAGAGTCCAGCACGTTTTCGTACTCATTTTGCGTAAGGCGAAGGATCATTTTTATGAAGCTGAAGAACACCATTCTGGCGTCAACCTTGTTATCTCTGCTCGCGGGCAACGCATTCGCCGCGCAGGAACTGACGCCGGAAAAAGCGGCCGAGCTGAAACCATTCGAACGTATTAACGTCACCGGCCGCTTTAATGCGATTAACGACGCGGCCGACGCCGTGTCGAAACGTGCGGATGAGCTGGGCGCCGCCTCTTACTACATTCAGGGCATCAACGACAGCAACGGCAACAGCGGCAACTGGCGCGTGACGGCCGACCTCTATAAAGCGGACGCGCCGAAAGCGAACGACACCACCACCTACCGCGTCATGAACGGCGTGAAAGAGCTGCCGAAGGCAGAAGCCTTCCGTCTGGAGCCGTTCGACACCGTAAGCGTCAGCGGCTTCTTCGCCAGCCAGCCGGATGTTAACGACGCCATCAGCAAAGCGGCGAAAGAGAAAGGCGCCGCCTCGTTCTTTATCGTGCGCCAGGTGGACGCCAACAACGGCGGCAACCAGTACGTGACCGCCTACGTCTATAAGGCCGACGCGAAAGAGCGTAAGGTGCAGAGCCCGAACCTGATCCCGGCAAACTCCGAAGCGGGCAAAGCGGCGCTGGCGGCAGGCGGTGAAGCGGCGAAACGCGTGGAGATCCCGGGCGTCGCCTCATCGGAAACCCCGAGCAGCAGCGTCGGTCGCTTCTTCGAAACCCAGAGTTCTACCGGCCAGCGCTACACCGTGAAACTCGCCAACGGCCAGTCGATCCAGGAAGTGAACGCCATCACCGCCGCGCAGATGCAGCCGTTTGACACCGTGACCTTTACCGGCCACTTCGGCACGCCGACCGAAATCTCGGAAGAGGTCGCGAAACGCGCCGCGGATAAAGGGGCGAAGTTCTACCACGTGACCCGCCAGTGGCAGAACCAGAGCGGCGGCAACCTCACCGTCACTGCCGATCTCTTCAAGTAATTTCCTTCAGGGCGGCGCCCGCCGCCCTGCTGTTTGCATTATCCCTTCACAATTTTGCATAACCACGCATTGCCATCCCTTTTCGCACTCCGTAGAATCTGCGCCCTGCTTTTAGGCGAATCCGTCATGTAAAAGCAAAACAGCGCGGTTAAATTCGCCACTCAGAACATAATCCAGCCACTTATGCTAGCGGGAAGGGTATTTTGGAGAAAAAATTAGGTCTCAGCGCGCTTACCGCGCTGGTGCTCAGCTCAATGCTCGGCGCGGGCGTGTTCAGTTTGCCGCAGAATATGGCGGCGGTGGCAGGTCCGGCCGCCCTGCTGATCGGCTGGCTGATCACCGGCGTCGGCATCCTGTTTCTGGCGCTGGCGATGCTGCTGCTCACCCGGCTGAAGCCGGACCTCGACGGCGGTATCTTTACCTATGCGCGCGCCGGTTTCGGCGAGCTGCTCGGCTTCTGTTCCGCCTGGGGCTACTGGCTGTGCGCGGTAATCGCCAATGTCTCCTATCTGGTGATCGTTTTCTCGGCGCTGAGCTTTTTTAACGACACGCCTGACCGCGTGGTGTTCGGCGACGGCAATACCTGGCAGGCGATGCTGGGCGCATCGCTGCTGCTGTGGATGGTGCATTTTCTGGTGCTGCGCGGCGTACAGACCGCGGCAGGCATCAATCTGCTGGCGACGCTCGGCAAACTGGTGCCGCTGCTGCTGTTCGTGGTGCTGGCGGTCGCGGCCTTTAATTACGACCAGTTCCATTTCGATTTTTCCGGCCTTACGCTCGGCGTGCCGCTGTGGGAGCAGGTGAAGCAGACCATGCTGATTACCCTGTGGGTATTTATCGGCGTGGAAGGCGCGGTGGTGGTGTCTGCCCGCGCGCGGCATAAAAAGGATGTGGGTCGTGCCACCCTGCTGGCGGTGCTGGCGGCGCTGCTGGTCTATCTGCTGGTGACGCTGCTGTCGCTCGGCATCGTGCCGCGCGCCGAACTGGCGCAGATGCGCAACCCGTCAATGGCGGGGCTGATGACGCGCCTGATGGGCCACTGGGGCGATGCGGTGATCGCCGCCGGCCTGATCGTGTCGGTGTGCGGCGCCTACCTGAGCTGGACGATCATGGCGGCGGAAGTGCCGCTGATCGCCGCGCAGCAGGGCGCCTTCCCGCGCAGCATCGCGCGCCAGAACCCGCGCGGCGCGCCTGCCGCCTCGCTCTGGCTGACCAACGGCAGCGTGCAGATCTGCCTGATCCTGATCGCACTGACCCACGCCGACTACAACACGCTGCTGACCATCGCCTCAGAGATGATCCTGGTGCCCTACCTGCTGGTGGGACTCTATCTGGTGAAGCTGACGCGCGGCAAAGCGCAGCCGCTGGCGCTGGCGGTCGGTCTCGGCGCCAGCCTTTATGGACTATGGCTGCTCTACGCCTCAGGGCCGCTGCATCTGCTGCTGTCGGTGGTGCTCTATGCGCCAGGCCTGCTGCTGTTTCTCTTCGCCCGTCGCGGCGGACGCGGCGACGTCTCGCTGACCCAGCTGGAGCGCGTGGCTATTGGCTTGTTGATGGCGGCGTCGCTGCCCGCGATGTGGCAGCTGGTGGTTTAGTGCGGCTGACCGGGGATCGCCACACACAGCAGGTCATCCTGCTGTGTGAGATTGAGCGGTTTGCGGTATTCCTGATGGATCGCCTCCAGCTGCTGCGCGGAGAGCGGATAAGGCAGCTGGATATCGAAGCGGCTGATGTGCTGCTGTTCGGCCAGGGTAATGAGGCGAGCGATATTGATTTCGTCGCTGACCTGGGTCGAAATGATTTGTAATGCTAATTCTTTCAGATGCTCGTCGCTCGCCTGTAGACTGCGAGCCGAGGATTTACGCGTCACCATGCCGAAAATCGGCATCACGCCGTAGATGGCGTCAACGAAGCTCCAGCGTTTTTTGCAGGAGGCGGAGAGAAAATCACTGTAGTTCAGGCAGATGCGGTCACTGTATACGGCTGAAGCCAGCTCTTTATCAGACACCCTCTCTCTCCCTCTGTTTTTCATTATGGTTCAGAACCTTGCTTAAACGCGCTGTTAATGATGGCACATTTTGCCGTGCGGATACCAGTCACGCAGGGATATTTCGTGCGGTGGCATAGTGCTCAGGACCGGGAAAAGCTATGCTGCTCGCCAGGCTTATTTGTCGCAGTGGATTATGAATAAAATCGTTTTTGTAGAAGACGAACCGGAAGTGGGTTCGCTGATTGCGGCCTACCTTGGCCGCCACGATATCGAGGTGATCGTCGAGACGCGCGGCGACCGCGCCGAAGCGGTGATTGCGGCCGAACAGCCGGACCTCGTGATGCTGGATATCATGCTGCCGGGCAAAGACGGCATGACCCTGTGCCGCGATCTGCGCAGCCAGTGGCAGGGCCCGATTGTGCTGCTCACCTCGCTCGATAGCGACATGAACCATATTCTGGCGCTGGAGATGGGCGCGCAGGACTATATTCTGAAAACCACCCCGCCGGCGGTGCTGCTGGCGCGGCTGCGGCTGCATCTGCGCCAGGCGCAGCTCGGCCAGGGCGATGATGCGCCCGCGCCTGCTCCGGCGCAAAAACAGAAGCTGCTGCGCTTCGGCTCGCTCACTATTGACGCGCTGAATCGCGAAGTGACGCTGTTTAGCGAGCAGATCGTGCTCTCCACCGCCGACTTCGACCTGCTGTGGGAGCTGGCCACGCACGCCGGACAGATCCTGAATCGCGACGCGCTGCTGAAAACCCTGCGCGGCGTCAGCTACGACGGACTGGATCGCAGCATCGACGTGGCGATTTCCCGCCTGCGCAAAAAGCTGCACGACAGCGCTACCGAGCCTTTCCGCATCAAAACCATCCGCAACAAGGGCTATCTGTTCGCCCCGCAGGCGTGGGATACCCAGGCATGAGAAAACTGTTTATCCAGTTCTATCTGCTGCTCTTCGTCTGCTTTCTGGTGATGGCGCTGCTGGTAGGCCTGGTCTACAAATTTACCGCCGAGCGCGCCGGCAGACAGTCGATGAACGACCTGATGGCGAGTTCGCTCTATCTGATCCGCAGCGAGCTGCGCGAAATTCCGCCGCGCGACTGGAACAGAACCATTAAAAGCCTCGATCTCGGCCTGTCGTTCGACCTGCATATCGAGCCGATGAGCAAATATCAGCTCGACGAGCCCGATATGCGCCGGCTGCGCGCCGGCGAGATTGTCGCGCTGGACGATCAGTACACCTTTTTGCAGCATATTCCGCGCAGCCATTACGTGCTCTCCGTCGGTCCGATCCCCTACCTCTTTTATCTGCATCAGATGCGGCTGTTGGATATCGCGCTGCTGGTGTTTATCGGCATGTCGCTGGCGCTGCCGGTGTTTATCTGGATGCGGCCGCACTGGAAAGAGATGTAGCGCCTGGAGATTGCGGCGCAGCGCTTCGGTCGCGGCGAGCTGGATGTGCGCACCCATTTCGACAACACCTCCAGCCTGTTCCGCCTGGGGGTCGCCTTTAACCAGATGGCGGAAAATATCAATACGCTGGTAGCGAGCAAAAAGCAGCTGATCGACGGCATCGCCCACGAGCTGCGCACGCCGCTGGTGCGCCTGCGCTACCGGCTGGAGATGAGCGATAATCTCACCGCGGGCGAATCTGCCGCCATCAATCGCGATATCGGCCAGCTGGAGAGTCTGATTGAGGAGCTGCTGACCTATGCGCGGCTCGACCGTCCGCGCGTCGATCTCAACCTGACCTCGCTCGACCTGGCGAACTGGCTGCGCGAACACATTAACGACGTGCGCGCCCTTAATCCGCACACGCAGATCGATCTCGACCTGCCGCAGCGCGAAAATCACGGCGTTTCCGACACCCGCCTGATGGAGCGCGTGCTGGACAACCTCGTCAACAACGCGCTGCGCTACGCCGGTCATCGGCTGCGCGTCAGCCTGTGGTTCGACGGCGCGCTCGGCTGCCTGCAGGTGGAAGATGACGGCCCCGGCATTCCGGCCGAGGAGCGTGAACGCGTCTTCGAGCCCTTTGTTCGCCTCGATCCGAGCCGCGACCGCGCCACTGGCGGCTGCGGTCTGGGACTCGCTATTGTTCACTCTATCGCGCAGGCGCTCGGCGGCCACGTCAGCATCGAAGGCAGCCCGCTCGGCGGCGCCAGCGTTCGCTTTTGCTGGCCGGTTGATCTACCTTTGCGTGACGCTTCGGCGCGATAAACCTTCACAAGGAGTTTCTGTTGACTACAGCTTATCAACAACTTAGTGCGACATTCCAGCGCCTCTCCCGCTTCGGCCATCTAATGGCGGTCGCGGGCTGGGACATGCAGACCATGATGCCGACCGGCGGCAGTCAGACGCGCGGCGAAGCGCTGGCGGAGATGGGCGTGCTGCGCCATGAGATCCTGACCGATCCCCGCGTCGGCGAACTGATTCAGGAGGCCGAGCAGGCTGACCTGAACGACGTCGAGCGCGCCAACCTGCGCGAGATGCAGCGCGCCTGGCAGCAGGCGTCGCTGCTGCCCGCCTCGCTGGTCGAGGCGAAATCGCTGGCCGGTTCGCGCTGCGAGCACGCCTGGCGCGAACAGCGTCCGGCGAACGACTGGCAGGGCTTTGCCGCCAACCTGAAAGAGGTGGTGCGCCTGAGCCGCGAAGAGGCGCAGCTGCGCGCGGAGGCGAATAACACCTCGCGCTACGACGCCCTGCTCGATCTCTACGAGCCGGGCATGACCGGCGCGAAGCTGGACGCCACCTTCGGCGAACTAAAAAGCTGGCTGCCCGATCTGCTGCAGCGCGTGGTGGAAAAGCAGGCGCAGGAGCATGTCGAGCTGCCGCAGGGGCCCTTCGCTATCGCCGCGCAGCGCGAGCTCGGCCTGAGCGTAATGACAACTCTGGGCTTCGATTTCCGCCACGGCCGTCTCGACGTCAGCGCGCACCCCTTCTGCGGCGGCGTGCCGGAAGATGTACGCATCACCACGCGCTACAATCAGGAGGAGTCTCTTAGCGCCCTGATGGGCGTTATCCATGAGACCGGCCATGCGCGCTACGAGCAGGGCCTGCCGCAGCAGTGGCGCGACCAGCCGGTAGGCCTGGCGCGATCGACCGCCATCCACGAGTCGCAAAGCCTGTTTATGGAGATGCAGCTGGGCCGCAGCCGCGAGTTCCTGCAGCGCATTCTGCCGCAGGTGAGCGACAAGCTTGGCGCGCAGTCGGCGTTGAACGCGGAAAACTTCGTGCGCCTGACGCAGCGCGTCAAACCCGGCTTTATCCGCGTCGACGCCGATGAGCTGAGCTATCCGGCGCACGTGATTTTACGCTTCGAGATTGAGCGCGCGCTGATTGAAGGCGACATCGAGGTCGAGGACATTCCCGCGCTGTGGGATGAGAAGATGATGCAGGCTTTAGGGCTGGATACCAGCGGCAACTACCGCGACGGTTGCATGCAGGATATTCACTGGACCGACGGCGCCTTCGGCTACTTTCCGACCTACACGCTGGGCGCCATGTACGCGGCGCAACTGTTCCAGGCGGTGAAGAAAGCGCTGCCCGATTTAGGCGAACGGCTGGAGCATGGCGAACTACAGCCGGTATTCGACTGGCTGCAGCAGAACATCTGGCAGCACGGCAGCCGTTTCCCGACCGAGCAGCTGCTGATCAACGCCACCGGCGAAGCGCTGAACCCGCGCTTTTTCCGCCAGCATCTTGAACAACGCTACCTGAATCGCTAATCTGTGCGGCCTTCGCGGCCGCCCTTTTCCCGTTTTGTACAATCGGTTACACGCCGATACCAAACACCCACGGAAACCGATCCTCGTTTTTTTTATAGTCTCTTCACCGGCCCCGCAGTGGGCTACACATGAAAAAAATGTTCGAGGAATTTGCAATGAAAAAATTGTTTGCACTGGTCATCGCCGCTGCTATGGGTCTCTCTTCTGTTGCTTTCGCTGCTGAAACCACCGCAGCGCCGGCTGCAGCCCCTGCTGCGACCACCACTACCCCTTCCGCTGCGCCGGCTAAAACCGTACACAAAACCGCGCACAAAAAACACAAAGCCGCTCAGAAAGCGCAGGCTGCTAAAAAGCACCACAAAAAAGCAGTGAAAAAAGACGCTGCGCAGAAAGCGCAGGCCGCTAAAAAGCACCACAAAAAAGCGGCTAAGCCAGAAACTGCACAGAAAGCCCAGGCTGCGAAAAAACATCACAAAGTAGCGAAGAAAGCCGCTGCGCCGCAGAAAGCTCAGGCTGCTAAAAAGCATCACAAAGCCACCAAGAAAGCCGCTGCACCGCAGAAAGCTCAGGCTGCTAAAAAGCACCACAAAGTTGCCAAGAAAGCCGCTGCTAAATAATTAAGGTCGCGCACCCTGCGCCTTAAGAAGCGTTGACTAATAAAAACACCCGGTTCTGCCGGGTGTTTCGTTACTGGAGTTGCGGAAATGGTGCGTCGCTATCGTTTTGAAATAATCCTGCTGGTGATGATCCTCTGCGGCGTCATCGCGGCCTTCTTTTTTATTTAGTCGTTGTAGCGTGCTGATTATTCCAATAAATCTCCCTTTTTTACCGCTCACCGACTATAGTTATTGCGCAAGCGTGATGACAATAACCTCTTCTTAAATCTCGCCATTGAGAGACCTATGCGCCTGGCTATTTTGCTGTTGACTGGATTGTTCTGTTTCACCACTCTGGCCCACGCCGATGATGATGACGATGCGCCGAATCCCGATGAAATCAAAATGCTTTTCTTTGGCAAAGATCACCGCAAGGCGATCGGCGACGTCACGGCCGCGCCCTGGGA
>Ga0157358_1001488_pt1 | contig 10241 bp, 6 predicted proteins | sample AttcapACBM2_FD_111484 | JGI IMG/M metagenome (GOLD analysis project Ga0157358, IMG submission 111484) | Fungus gardens microbial communities from leaf cutter ant in Botucatu, State of São Paulo, Brazil - Atta capiguara ACBM2 | ecosystem: Host-associated > Fungi > Mycelium > Unclassified ...
ATTACCACTATGAGAGCATGTTGTGAGAAAGGTGGCTACTATGAAAGACAGGCTTGTATAGTAGATGTTGGAAAAGTAGTATTACTATAGAGATATATTTTCTAAACAGGTGGACTTGGCATATAATAGTATTTTTCTCTTAAGACTAAGCCTTTGAAGTCCTATTGAGTTTATTTAAAGTCCCATGATGGTGTCTAGGTCAACAATATATAAACCAAAAAGAAAATTAATTTTTTTTGCCTTTTCTTCTATATCACTATGTCTTTACCCATCTCTTCTAATATCTCACAACATAATACCAATATGTTTAAAGAGCAATAATGTGAAATGTAGAGGAGGTATGAAGAGGAGAAATGGCTCTAGGCCCACTTGGAAGAGGTAGCAGAGACCTATTATGCTGGGCATGTAGCTCAGAAGGCAGTAGAGGCTAAGGTGAGAAAGAAGGCTGAAAAGTAAAGGCTTGTGGAAGAAGAAGATAAAAGGAAGCAATTGGAGTACTTAAAGCAACTCTAGAACAAGGTTCTAGCCAAGAACACTGCTCTCTTGGAAAGCACTGGAGATTCCCAGGTTACAGAAACTAAACATAAGGAGATCAACTTAGAAGATGAGGAGGAGTAACAGCTCTCTAAGAAGGTTAAAGGAAAATAACTAAGAAAGTACTATGAGGATGTTGGGATTAAGATAGAGAGTGTTAACTCTTGTGAGAGGTGTATGTATGCTGGACAGGATTGCCTGGTATATAATTTAAAGTGAGTAAAGAAATTTCTTTTTGTTTTTTCTCTACTAATAGTGATTCTTTCATAATCATTCCCTTGCCTATATCAGATGCATTGCTATTAAGCAGCAGTATGTTTCCTACACTAACACTAACTCTCCAGCCATAATCCTTACCTAGAGTGGTATCTTAAGTGCTATAGAAAAGGTACTCTAAGGACTTATGGAAAAGTATTAAGGTGTTAGAAAGTTCCTCCAAGACTTGGTAGAGGACTAGGAGAGGAATACAATATAATTAGCAAGGATTGGAGCTGTGATGGAGCAGAGATAGGGTTTAAAAAAGAACTTACAAAATAACAACAAGAAAGACAAAGAAGACAGAGATGAGGAAGAAGGGTTTAAGAATGGCTCCAGAGAAAGTCAGAAGGAGGTTAAGGAAGAAACTTCATTATCTACCTTCTGCTAGAGTAATAGTTTTGTTCTTTGTTTTATTTTGAATTTTATTTTATTGGTTTTGGTGTGTCTATACTGTGTAAGTAAGAAAATTAAGAGATTTAAATGAAAATAGAGTTCAAAAGTTTGAAAAGAAAACTCTATAAAGAGTATATAGAAGCTGGGGTTAAATCAAGACAAGTAGATAGAATATACTAAAAAGAATCCACACTAGAAGTGTGTGGAGGCAGAGAACAAGTACAATAGCATGATTAGAACAAAGGAAGTGGACTAGGCTTGGTGGAATATGTGATATAGAACTTGAATACCAAGTTAGTGGCATGAATGAGTTTAGATGTAGGGATTTATTTAGATTTGTTTTTGGTGTCTTCATATTCTAGCCAGATCACCTTATACAGAAGTTTGCATACTTATCAGTGATCAATTTTGGAGTCTACTATCCAAAAAATATCATACTCAGATTTTCTGTCAATGATAACTGGTACAGAGGCCAGTTGTGTTCTCTTAGGGAGAGAGTTGGACATGGTAGGTTTGAGTATGGATAGAATACATAGACTCTAAAAGACAGAGGATAAACAATAGTATATTAGGTTGAGAAATAATTTTGTAAAATCTGAGATATTTTTTGGAAAGCTTTTTTAAAGATTGAGTAGTTCTGAAGAACTAAGCCTTGACAAAGACTTTGTCACCTACTTTAAAATCAGGAGCTATCAGAGTTGTAAACATTGAATTATATTTTATTTTCCTCTTTTTATTTTATTTACTTTCTTTTTATTTTTATTTCTCTTTTATTTAGGGTTAGAGTTTAATGAGATACTATGGTCACAACTGTCACATCCACTTCCAACAACTCGACAATATGGTTCTTGAGTTGTCCTCTTTCTCTTCTATAGCCATCATTGTAATGGATGTTAGCATCAAGAATGACATTGCTACATTCATCTCACATATGCACATAGCTAACTGTCCAGTTATCAAAATGTTATACTATGCAGCCTTTGTTACAACCACTGAAGCCAAATTTTTCACAATTAGATATGGCATTAACTAGGCCTGTACCAAGGAAAACATTTCCAAGATCATAGTTATCACTGACTCCATTCATGCAGTCAAGAAGATATTCAACACATCGTTGCACCCTTACCAATGTCACACTGTGGCCATACTCAGCAAACTTTGTCACTTCTTTACTAACAATCAAAACAATTCAATAGAATTCTGGGAGTGTTCTAATCAATTCAACTGGAATTTACATAAGGCAGTTGATAGAAACTCTAGTTATTCAATCTCTCGCCCATTTACCCATGTAAGATGTCATGGGATTACTGCAAAATAATCAAATATAATGATATTATCAACAATTGGAAAATAACCTTCCAAGCCTCAGATAGAAAAGGGAGACAATTCCTTGACCTAATAGATAACAACTTTAACATCATCAAACCTTCTTACATCAAAGAAGGTCTGTGGCTCCAAACATTTGGTCACTCAAACTTGTTATGTGCATGCGCTATAAGAGTAATCACTAACCATGCTCAGATTGGTAAATACCAACTTAGATTTTTCCTGAGTAAAGAATTTAGATATTACTGTGGAAACTACCCTATAGAATCAAGAAGACATATCCTTTATGACTGTATGAAATGTAATGGGTATTGGAACCCCAGACAAGACTCTCTTAGCTATTTTGTCATGTTTTTGGTGGCTAACCCAAATGCCTTTGCATTTATAGATAGCTCTACTTTGGCTGTTCTAAGTTGACTTTAGAAAAAGTCTTATCCTTTTTCTCTCTCTATTTTCTTTTTTCTGCTCATACAATTAGTCTTTTTCTTCCCTTTATCTCTCCTCTTTCTTTTTCTATTTTCTACTCTATATTAGTCTACATCTCTTGCACATAGTTACAAAGTAGCTACCATAGTTTGCCCTCATGCTCCATGTAATAAATTGTTAAATTAAAAATAAAAAAGGTTACAACTGTTACAAACCTGTCACACTATGTGTTATGCAAGTCACAGTCACAAGGGAAGAAGATAGAAGGTTTTGGAAGAAATAATATCATATAATATGTATAATGTATATTGACCTTAAGGTAAACACACATGGTCATTTAGAATAGGCTAATCACAGTAGTAGCATGAGAGAGAAGCATTTTTAGAGAAAGTTTCTTGAGAGATATTTATAATGCCCTGACATTTATTTATTTATTTATTTTAATTTTTATTATTTAATTTTTATTATTTTTTCCAAAGTATAGACATTTTTAAATACAAAAAATTTCACCAGTTATCTTGCTGGTAATTACAATATATATGGAGGTATTGCTTGAGGGTCTAATTTGTGCATTTAGTTTGTTCATCATCTTTAGAGTGGTAACCTGAAGTAAAGTGAAGCTACATGTCCAGAGCAGTGTCTAAAGAATAGAAGAAGTTTGATATAAACTCCAAGCTTCTGTTAGAGGTGATATGAAAAAAAATGCCATGTTTGGAGAATACATAGAGAACAAACAGATGTGCTAAGTCTGCAGATATGATGATGTCATAGGCAGGAATAAAGATCACCTGCTTGGTGAGCTAGTCAACTATGACCAAAATAGTATCAAACCCAGAGGATGACAGGAGTTTCTCAATGAAGTCCATAGAAATGAAATTCTATGGTTGTTTAGGGATAGGAAGTTGTTTGAGAAATACATAGGGCTTGTGATATTGTGGCTTAGATTACATACAAGTAATACAAGACTTGTAGAATTATTGTACATTAGCATGGAGGCTAAGCTAAAAATATCCATGGTGAACTAATTCCAGTGTTTTATTCTGACTGAAGTGTTTAGCAAGAATGTGATAATGATTATACTGGAGAATGTGTGTGCAGAGATTACCAGTGGATGGTACATGGATTCTGTTATTCAAGAGGAGGAACTATGTAGATTTGTAGACCATCAGCCATCAGCCATCTATAAGGATGTATTTTATAGCAATTAGGTCACTAAAGAGAGCTAAAAGGATGTCTTGGTGTAGGGTGTCTAGATTAACAACTGTAGGTACACAGAGAGAGGGAAAGAAGAGGACCATAGCTTATATAGAGACCATAAGTGTTATGGTGCACTTGGACACTAACATTTTTCTTTTTCTTTTATCTATTTTTCTTGATTTAATATTTCTTTTTCTTATTTTGACAATGAAGAGGCATGTGACTGCATTCACATGACATATCACATGATGTGAGGTCATAAGCCTAGACTTTGAAAGAAAGGACTAGAAGGATAATATCAGAACACATGTATATAGCATGATGTCCTTATAGGAGACATGAGGGTAAGACATGGTAGAAGTATAGACAACACATGGACATTAGGGTAGGGTTATTTATTGCTAGCACAGACTATGAGACTTTTGTATAAATAGTATAGGAATGCAGCAGAGACTTCTTGTTGAGTTCTCTTATAATCTCCACATAGATATCCTACTAAGAGATTTACTTCTTGTGCTACTATTAGTCTTTGTAATTAGTAGTTGCTACAACAGCAAGTTGTTCTTGAGTGAAGATTGGTTTAAAGTTGTAATAGTTGACTGTGGCATAGCCAGTATTCCCCTCTTTAGGATAGATGCTCCACCATTTAGTGAGAGTGTCTGGTTTGGTGCCAAGATGACTAGAACAAAACTTGATAACAAGGTTGAACTGAGAAAGGTACTTAGACCACCATGTTTGCCTCTGGGTCAATATCATGGTAGTAGAAAAGTACTTAAGGTTTTTATAATCTGTAACATCAATAGGATAGGCCAGATCTTCCAGATAGTGTTGCCAAATTTTGAAAGCTTTAAAAATAGCAAGTAATTCCTTGTCATGTATGTCATAATTTAACTCTGCTATAGTAAAAGTGCAGGAGTGAAAAGTGACCAGATGAACTTCATTTTCTTTGTTAACAATGGAAAGAATTGCAGCAAGAGCATAGTCTGAAGCATCAGTTTCCACTATAAGTTGAGTATTAGAAATTCAATGAGTGAGGATGGAAGTAGAGATGAATGTTTTCTTGAGAGAGTTGAAAGCATCACAACAGAAGGAGTCAAACTTTCAGGGGACATTCTTTTGGGTGAGGGATGTTAATGAAATGACATAGTTGAAGATGAACTGGTAGTAGAAGTTAGCAAATCCTAAGAAAGATTGAATATCCTTGACTTTTTTAGGCTTCAGCCAGTCTTGAATAATCTTCACTTTGTCATTGGACATGGTCAGGCCAGAAGGAGAAAGGATGTATCCCAGATACTCTGCTAACTCAGAGTGAAATTCACATTTCTCTGCTTTGGCATAAAGACCAGCCTTATGGAGATGCTTGAGTACTTCCTTAATATGCTGGTGGTGTTTGGACATGTTATTCAAGTAGATGAGTATATCATCCAGATAAATCATGACACAGACATCCAAAAGGTCAGAGAAAATATTGTTCATAAATTGCTGAAATACTACAGAAGCATTGATAAGGCCAAAGGGCATTACAAACCACTTGAATGATCTATAACATGTTCTAAAGACAGTGTTCTATTCATCACCATCAGCAATGTGAACCAAATGGTAAGCATGGCAAAGATTGATCTTTGAATAAACCCAAGCTTTGTGAGATGAGTCTAGTAGATCAGAGATGAGCAAGAGTGGATATTGATTTTTTTTGGAAATATGGTTAAGACTGCAGAAGTTGACATAGTAAACCATCCTTCTTCTTGATGAATAAGACTAGTGCATTATACAGAGAGGAGATTGGTTGAATGAAGCCCATGTTGAGATTTTCCTCAATAAATTCCTTGAAAGCCTCTTGTTCAGATGCCAAAAGAGAGTATATAGGGCCAGATAGAGGTTGAGTACCTTCTTCCAGATTAATTTGGAGGTCATAAGGATGATAAGAAGCAAAAACTTCAGCTTTGGTTTTGCTGAAAATATCAGTGAATTTATGATACTTGGAAAGAACATTGGAAAGGTCAGGAGCCTCTACAAGTTTTGTAGAGTTAGTCTGAATGTCTGAAAAGCAAAGATAGAGTTCAAAGTTGCTAGAGCCCAGAAGTTTTGATATGTGTAAGAATACTGTAGCACCAATGATAATGATATTAGGTTGCTCAGAGATAGACACAGGAGTCTCAGATACAGATATGAAAACCACAGAATCTGATAATTGCAGAGGAATATCAGGAAATGACAGAGATGCCAATAGTGTATTGGTCACAATGTGAGAGGGAGCAAGATTTTCCTACAAAGATAAATAGAAATTTATCAATCCATTTACCCAGTCAATCAGTAGATTGTGTCAGGTGAGCCAGTTGTATCCAAGAACCAAAAAGCAGGAAGAATCAAGTAGAGTGACATAAAAGTCCAGGTTCATACAATCACCAGTGGGAAAAATTATAGGCAAGTTAGCAATTTCAGAGATGGTGCTGTTTAATAAACCATCAAACAAGTGGAGAGCAACCAGAGAGGTTGTGGATGTCTTCAGATAGTGAGTATCTACAAATTTTGAATCTATAAAGCAATGAGTGCTACAAACTCAAGACTTGAGAGTATTATGACTCAAAGACCTTAGAGCAGGTCAATAAGAAGAACCTTGTATTAGAGTTAACATAAAAAAACTCAATAGAGAACTCTGTACAAAATTGTCTACCTTATATACTAAACTACCATGGTTTGTACTACTACTTTTCTAACCTATCCTAAATGACCATGTGTTTTACACATGTTGTATGACATCATCTTTCCAGAACATTCCATATTCTTTTCTATAATCTTGTAACTTGTGACTATTACTGTGACCATGTCATCTGATGTGACTGATGTGTGACAGTGTGACCATAATATCACTCTAACCCTAACCCTAAATCTAAATAAAGAAAATAAAAGTGAAAAGAAAAAAAAGAAGAAATTAAATAAAGAAATTAGCATTTAAGCTTTATATATCTGATATAAAGTTGGTCAAACAAATAAACCTTGTATTGGGTTAACATAAGAGAACTTGATATAGAACTCTGTACAGGATTGTCTATCTTATATACTAAAAGGCTCTGGTCCATGCTAATGATAAATACTCTGACCCTAATATCTATACTTTAACTATGAGTACACTATGTATTTTCTATAAGATAAATATGCTATTGATATGCCTTATTTTCCTCAAGTATAGGCTTATGACATTACCACATGTGATATGTCATGTGACTACAGTCATGTGCCTCTTTATTGTCCATAAGAAGTAAAAGTACAAGTAAAAGTAAAAGAATGAAAAACGAAAAAGAAAAATGAAAGAATATTAGAAAAACATTGAGTCTAAGGTTTGCAATTCTGATAATGAGTAGATCTAGAGTTGATTAGAGCTCAAAACAGGATTTTATTAAGGTAATCCTAACCAAGAATAAAGAGAGAAGTAAGAGAGACAAAGAATAAATGAGAATCAAAAAGTATATATATGTTGAGTCAGATAGAACTTGTTGCTACACAGGGAAGTTCAATGCAGCCCTCAGTCTGTATGGAGTCCTAGGGGTTGCTCTTTATTTTTCCAAGAGTTTTTTGAAAGCAGCTGCTAGAAGATCAGCAGTTGCTGAAGTACTATAGTCCTTGGGACAGGAGTCCAACTTATGGTCTTCTATACCATAATAAAGGCACAGATTGTTTTCAAGATGCTTCTTGCACTTGTCACTGGTCAACTTGCTATTGTTGGCCAGCTTGAAAGAGAGATCCACTCATAGAGAAATAAATTGTTTTTTGGGAGTAGGAAATAGAAATGGTTTGGAAAAAGATAATCTGGCAAATAAGACTGCCAGAAATATGTTTGTCTTATTCTGAGAGGCTGCAGCATTACTAGTAGAAAAAGCTTTATCTTGCTTCCAGGAGTGAGACTCAAGAGCTTCTTTTTCCACCTACCTTGTATAGTAGTATTCATAGTCATATTTGCAGTAGTAATGATTAATAGTCATAGCCAAAGCATACATATTCTGGAACAAGGTGGGTTTTTCTTGTTTCTGAGTAGAAATGGGATCCTGGATCTGATTTGGAAGCCTCTAGTAATAGCAGTGGTACAGAACACTATTTCCCCAACCTAGTTGAGAGATATAGCATATGAAGTCTATGTTGTAAGTAGAAATCTTGTTACCAGACATTATGTGGATATTGTCTAGCATATTGGCCACTTCACCAACAGGGTCTAAAAGACCAAAATATTGATGTAGCTTATTAACAAAAAGGTTTCAATTAGAGAGCCAGTCTCGTAGAATGCCCTAGTCTTCCTGGTTGAGGCCCACCTCAAACTAGTTCTGGACAACTTTCATGAGATAGGTTATTGCAAAGTTGATTTTTGCAATGTCTATGTTGAATTGTATAGGATTAGCACAGAAGTAGAGACAATATTGGAATAGGAAATTATTGAGCTTGTCAAATGTAGTACCACTGAAAGTGTTGGGGATGTGAGCTTTAGTCTCCCTTGAATTATTATTAGGACTAGGGGTCTGATTAGCATTAAGGATGTTTGCAAGTTGACTAAGTACATCAGCCAATTGTTTATTAGTATTATTGCTCTAATAGGATTTTGACTATAAGCAAGTAGTAGAAGTAGATCTATTAGATGTCAAATTAGTAGTGGAATTAGTAGTGGGAGCATCCTCCTAATTAGGATTGTTGTCAGCAGAAATAATACTTGGACCAGGGACAGGCAAAACTGTCTAGCCAGATTGAATAGTACAAGAAGGAGACCTCAGAAATAATTGGCCTCTTTGATGAATACATCTTGAATGTTGTGGAGTATTTGGCAGATAAGTGAGATTGTTGCTGAAACACAAAATAGTATTGAAGGGTATCCCAAGTAGTGGGACCAGAGTTGATGTTGAAGAGTTATAACAAGAGGAAGCTATTTGGACTTTAAAGTGTGAAAGCTGTTTTACAGGTGGAACTGTAATAGAGGATTTAGCAAACAGAACTGCTCAGAAGCAATAGTAGACTTGAAAGTCTGATAATACTGTCAGGTGCAGTTCACACTAGGGATAAAGTCCACAAGATTGACTTAGAGATATGTGAACTTGTAGAACAACCTTAGCTTCAGCTTATATACTGTACTATCTATCTGCTATGTAGTTATAACTTCAGATAAGAGGAAAAAGTCTGAGATGAAAGTAAGTGCTGATTGGTGTGTCATCATTGAATATAGGAGATTGAGTTCAATAAGAGTTATCTTCATCAATTATCAGACCAGTGAATTACAGTATAACTACTAGTCTTGTATACAAGTATATACTATAGGAAATGCTCAGGGTTTCAGTGGTATAGTCTCTATTGCTCTGAGTGGAGGTTTCAGTAGTAAGATACTGACAGAAGTGAGGACTCTACCATAGAAGACCAAGTCAGAAAAGGATTATCTCTGTTATGAAAGATAGAATCTCTAGATTGTTGTATTACTGCTATGAGAGCATGTTGCAAGAAAGATGGCTACTATGGAAGACAGGCTTGTATAGTAGATGTTAGGAAAGCAGTATCACTGTATGAATATATTTTTCAGATGGGTAGACTTGGCATATGACAATAGACAGTATCAGAGTTGAAGACAGTAGACACTAATTCTTTTTCTTTTTTTTTCTTTTTTTTTTCTTTTCCTTCATTTTCTATTTTGGGAACTTATGGTTAGGGTTAGTGTGATATCACACTATCACACATCAGTCACACATTATATAACACTTTTTTTTTTTTATAATCAACAATTTATTACATGGAGCACGGTGGCAGACCATGGTAGCTACTTCGTAACTATGTACAGATGGACAGAATTAACATGAAGAAAAAAGAAAGAGAAAGAGAAGAAAAAAGAGAGAAGAAAGTGAGAGAAACAGATGAAGAGAGAAAACATGAAAAGCGATATTAACTAGATGCTATCTAGCTAGACTAAAAAGAAAAGGCTTTCAGATTTCTTTCTAAAAATTCAATAAAATGAGCAATTAAATCCCTCCTCGGATTCCAGTACTTGTTAAACCTTCTGCACTCATGAAGGATGTGTTGTCTTGTTTCAATAGGATACAGACCACATGGACACGAAAAGTCTTCATTCGGGAAGAACTTGA
>Ga0157358_1001490_pt1 | contig 10231 bp, 5 predicted proteins | sample AttcapACBM2_FD_111484 | JGI IMG/M metagenome (GOLD analysis project Ga0157358, IMG submission 111484) | Fungus gardens microbial communities from leaf cutter ant in Botucatu, State of São Paulo, Brazil - Atta capiguara ACBM2 | ecosystem: Host-associated > Fungi > Mycelium > Unclassified ...
AAGAAATATTATCTAAACATTACTGTTCACTCTGAACATAATATTGCTTCCTCCAGACCCTGTGACTTTGTCATAAATCTCGATGAGTTACAGAGTACTCTCAAAGCTGAAATCTCCATGGTCTAACAATGTTATTAAAAATCCACTGATGTGTGACATTTCCCTGCTCCTGATTTCAAAGTAGGTGACAAAGTTTTTGTCAAGGCTTAGTTCTTCTGAACCACTTGGCCTTCAAAGAAATTCTCCAAAAATATATCTCAGACTCTATGAAATTATTGCCTAGCCTGGTACTCTATTGTTCACTCTCTGTCTTCCAGAGTTTATATGCTCTGTTCACCCAGTTTTCTATGTGTTCATGCTTGAACCTACTATGTCCAACTCTTTCTCTGAGAGAATATAACTAGCCTTCACTCCAGTTATAATTGACAGGAAATCTAAATATAGAATTTTTTGGATAGTGGATTCTAAAATTGATTGCTAATGGGCATATAAACTCCTGTACAAGGTAATCTGGCTAGGGTATGAAGATACTGAAGACAAATCTAAATGAATTTCCGCATCTGAACTCACTCATGCTACCAACTTAGTATCTGATTTCCATATCATATATCTTGCTAAGCCTGGTTTACTCCTATTATCCTGATCACACTGTTGCACTTGTCCCCTGCCTCTATGCATTTTCCAACAGAGATTTTCTTCATTAATTTCATAGTATATTCTGTCCATTTATTCTCATTAACCCTCAGCTTCTGTGCACTTTTTGAGATTTCTTTTCAAGACTTATTTTCATTTTATTTCTTAATTTTTTTACTCACATATTTAGATCACAAAACAAAATAAAAAAATTAAAAGTAAAGACAAAACAATTATACTAATAGGAGGTAGATAACAGAGTCTCTCCCTCCTAACTTTTCCTGGAGCCATCTTCAGACATCTCTGCTCTCCTCCTTCTCATTCTCTACCTCCAAGCCCCATCTCTGCTCCATCATGGCCCCAATCTTTGCTAATTGGGCTGTGTTCCTCTCCTGGCCCTTCATTAAGTCCCAGAGGGACTTTCTAACTCCTCAGTACTCCTCTACAAGTTCTCAGAGTGCTTTTTAAATGGCACTTAGAACCCCGCCATAAGTGGGAATCATGGCTAGGATGTTGGTATTAGTGTGGGGTACACACTGCTGCTTGATAGCAATGTACCTGGTATATGCTAGAGACTGGCTAAGAGAAAGCTATCAGTAAAAAAGAAAATATAAAGAAAAAATTCTTTACTCATCTTGAATTATATACTAGACAGTCTTGCCTAGTATACATATATCTTTCACAGGGGTTAACACCCCCCAGCTTGAATCCAGTGTCTCCTTGGTATCTCACTGGTTGTTTTCCTTTAGTATTTTTGGAAGGCTGACAGTCTACATTATTCTCTAGGGGTGCCTTCTTGTGCTTAGGTTCCATGATCTGAGACCTTTTAGCGCTCTCCAGAAGAGCAGTGTCTTTCTCAAGCATCTCATCCCAGAGTTGTTGGAGGTACTCCAACATTCTCTTCTTCCACTCCTCCTCTTCTACAATCCTTCTTCTTTTGGCTTTCTCTTTTGCTTTTGCCTCAGCTTCTCTTCTTGTTTTCTGAGCCACATACTCAGTCTGACGTAACTTCACTATTTCTTTTAGTTAGACTAGGAGCTGCTGCTTTTTAAGCACTTCAGTATCATTTTGAGAAATATCAGAGGGAGTGGGAAAAGACATGATGATACAGAAGCAAGAGCAAAAAAGTTTCCTTTTCTATTTATGTATTGTTGACTTAGGTATCATCATGGAATTTTCAGATAAATTTATTAGGACTTCAAAGGGTCAGTTCTAAGGGGGTAATACTGTTATATGTAAGTCTACCTATCCAGAAATTACATTCCCATAGTGATATTACCTCCCAATTATACAAGCCTGCCTTCTATAGTGGCCATCTTTCTTGTAACATGCCCTACAGCAGTGTTGTAACCACCTGGGTATTCTGTCTTCCACAGTGAAGATACTCCTATTCAACTTGGTCTTTTATAACAGAGTTACTCCTGTCAGTATCTCAACACTAAAACCTCTACTTGGGGTAATAGGGGCTATACCACTGGAACCCCTGAATATCTCCTATAGTAAGCATCTATATCACAAATAAAATACTTACTGGTTGTGATATTTGAACTGAATAGTGTTCCAGGGGTTCAGTATAAGGATGTGATGATGATAGATGATGGAAAGTATCAATAAGAATAATTAATGTTGTTAAATCTGAGATCTAGCCCTCAGACATAGAGGTATATAAAAGAGTGATGGTCTGTGCACAAGCTGTTGCCATCACATGATCAAAACTTGTACCTGATAGGAGCTGTCATCTGTCATAACAGCTGTCAGGCTAATTTTAGAAGGTAACTAATTATGTTACTATATTGATATGCTTGTATCTCTACCAATACTTATTGCTTTAAGACACATCATATATTGTTGTAAATGGATTGATGAGCACTTACCAATGCAAGTTTAATTGTGCAAATCTGTTTAGCTGTTCATGAGATATTAGCAGACAAAGCTTTTACAGCTACTAATGGCCTGACATCTCAGTCATTTGTTGTCACTTTTGTACATCCTGTGGATGTGCAGATAGCCCTTATTTGGGGCTTTCCAGCATAACTCAGTTTGTGAAAATTGGTCTACTAGTTGTGAAGATACAAGCTGAATGAAGTTTGTGACAATCTGTATATAAGACTAGTAGTTACACTGTAATTTGCTAGTCTGATAATCGATAAAGGTAAACTCTTATTGAACTCGATCCCTAGTATTCAACAGTGAGATACTAAATCAGCACTCACTCCCATCTTGGACTTCTTCCTATTTTCTGAAATTGTAACTACATGGCAAACAGATGGTGCAGCATATAAGTTGAAGCCAAGGTTGTTGTATGAGTCCACACAACTCCAAGCCCATCTTGTGGACTTTCACCCCCAGTGTAAACTGTGTCTGACAAGAATAAAAAACTCTAACATATGTTTAAGTTGAGGTAAACATGAGGTAGAGATTGTAATAGCTACCTTATATTACATAGCTGCTAAAAGTAATACTTAGAACTTGGTAGGTGCTCTAGCAAAAAACTAGAGCTAAAAACTATAAATAACAATAAGAACTATATAAGAGCAATATAAAAGCTATTTCTGAGATAGTAACAGGCCTCTTATTGAGTTTCTAAGCATGCTCATTACTTTAACAGTAAATAGTGCTTTTGTAGAGTAGTAATAAACATGTTTCTTGAAAAATAGGCACCAATCAAAGTAAAAGCCCAAGTATCTCCAGTATGTCTTGAGCTTGAGGGTAGAGGTATTTATTTCTGAGAAGTTTAGCTCTGGGTTAGAGTTGTTATGTACTCTAGAAAAATAAAAGATCTCTAACTTGTCATGTTTTATAACTAAGCCAAATAATACTATCAAGTCAGTAACTACTCTATTGCTAATATAAAGCTTTGGCATAGTTGTATAATATGCTTTTTTTTAAGAGATTGAAAGAATATTGTTAACAAATGAAAGAATAGAAGTATTTAAGTTAAGAACTTGAGCTCTAAGTTCAAAATATGAATAAGAGGTACAATATAAAGTGCTAAAAAATTATAGAACCTTGCCTCATATCTATATCTGTGTTACAAGTACTAGAAAAAATGAGTTTCAGGAGTACTGAGTTAATCTACCTACAAGATAGTTAAAAAAGAAGTATATAATACAGTCTGGAAATTTAAAGTATCTAAGAATTAAAGCAAGCATACTGTGATTCAAAGAGGGAAAGAATTACATAATATCAAATGCTACTACACTAGTTTTGAGTTTCTTAGCCTAGCCAGCTTAAACAAAGTGTATTAGAAATATACTGCAAAACAAATAAAATTCTAGAGAGGTTTCTAGATAAATAAAATATCATACAAGTTCTTCTGTATCTCAAGAAAGCTGTCCACCAGTGCATAGTCCTTGCAAACATTCTGCAAATAAATACAAAGCATTTTAGTTATACTAGACATACTTATTGACTATCTATACTAGGGCTAGTTATAGTATTACAGTTGACTTATCTAGAGCATATCTCAGCAGTCTTATTAGTATGCTATTTTTTGTTAAAGCAATAGTATTAGAATGAACACTTATTGTTATTAGCAGCATAGTTTTCTTTGTAGTTCAAATACTTAAAAGTGTGAAAATAAGATGTGCCAGCTACAGTAGCCTCTTTGAAAGAGTTAGACTTAGAATTGGCCTTGCAACACCAAGCCAAGAGTCTGTGGTTCTCCACTTTGTATGAACCTTCAAATTTAGTGTCTTGAGTGTAACAAGCATATCTTGGATGTCGCTAGCATTAGAAATTACAATACTGAGTAACTCTAGTATTACAACCTTAAGCTTGGCTCAGGTTGCAACTTAGGCAAAGACTTGAGAAGGTAATAAGGGTTGAGTTAATTGGTAAAGTATGAAGATACAGACTAGTATCTACACTATATCTTATCTAAAAACCATGTGTAATACAATGTTATAGAACATGAGGTAGTAATAAGAGAAAGTTCTGCTCTTAGAGTCTCTTTGAGAGTTATAGATGTCAATCCAGATTACTAATATGCTAGAGCTGTGAGATGCCTTCATGATACAAGGCAGTATGATATTCTCAAAGAAAGAAGAGCTAGAAAGAGCTGCTACCACCTGGGTAAAAATAATAGGCAAAGAGATATTAGAGTCCTAGTAGAAGACATATAAAACCTTTAGAAAAGATTTAGACTAAGGCAAGTAAGGCTCCACCTTAGTAGTCTTACTGAAACCATTAGTTTTCTTTAGGCTTAATCACTTCTAGCTTTGCTATTCAAGTAACAGAGTTAGTAGATATGGATACACCATCTCATACTTTGTGAACAGACTCTACTCTAAGTTTAAAGTGAGCCTCAACTAAGCTCTCATTACAGAACTCAACAGCTAAAGCAGTATTGGCCACAATAATTTCTATAGTGGGAAAACCAAGTAGGATTAGGAATTGTTATCTAATAGGCCTATAAGTTATCATTTCAAGCACTCTTGAGGTACTGGAATAACTGATACTTCCTTAAGAAGCACTTGTACTGTCTAAGATAGTCTGATACATAAAAATAATTATAGCTTGAGGAAGACTAGAAAATGTCTTCTTAAACTGCAACAAGTATAAAAAGCTCTTATGGGATGAGGTAAGAGCAAATCTTGAAGCTTGCTGAGTAATATTGATTTTTGTAGCCTAAGCAAAAAATATGACCTTAGATTTAGATTTGAGGCCAAGAGAACAGAAAAAGGTGCTATCTGGAGCTTGATAGTTTTAGAGGTTATTATAGCTAGACTAGGTATTATAGCTAAATCAAAACAAGTTGTTACGGCTTTGAGAAGAGAAGGAGCTTGTAAAATAAGCAATGTCTTGCTTCTAGAGTGAGAAGAAGATATAGAAGGGAGAGAAGAGGCTTTACCCTTTTTCTTGTACTTTTTATTAAGAACCAGAGTGAAAGCAACTTCTTCAGTCTCTGATACATTGACAGCTATCTCAATATTAAGAGAGAATGTTGAAACAAGATCAAGACTATAAATTTATAGCTTTTACAAGAGTGGAAGCATTATGTTAAAGTAAGACTTTAAAGTAGTTCTATCTAGCTTCAGAAATTGTCTGAAGAAGATTGCAGACATAAGATCCAACTCCCAAGATAGTAGAAAACTGGTCAATAGATTGTCCTCTGAGAGGGCACTTTTTTATAAAGCATGTAAGACACTTAAGGGATAAAGAGAGCATCTTAGCACCAGTCTCAAGATGTTTAGAGTAACCAGACAGTAATAACACATAGTGGTCATCATCTCACAGCTTAGTATTTTGAGTGATGTTTCTATTTCGCAATTGGGAAAATGACTTAGCTAATCTATAAATCAGGTTAAATGGTCCAAGTATAGAAGCTTGAGATCTTTGAGTGTTTTTGGGGGCATTTCCTACCTCAGAAACCAAGTCTCTACTTTCCTCAGCAGATATCTGGTTATTCTAGCTCATAGTAGATGCTATTTCTTCAGAAATTAAGACATGAAAAGTGGCAGGAAGCTTGAAAAAAGATACTTTCTTAGAGGAGAGTTTGTTTATAGTCATCTTTGGAACAGTAGGTATTTTAGGGTCTGAACTCATATCCTTCTTCTCACTTTCTCCTGAAAATAAAGTCAAAGTCTTAGAAGAGAAATTCCTAAAGACAGAAGAAGTAAAAACATTCTTTTTGAGGAATACCTTGTAATGTAACAAGTTTGAGGTCTCTTTCTTGAATATACTTATTTTCTAGCTCTAGAACTGACTCTAGAAAGTAATTTAGATGAGTCTGGAGACTCACCAGCATATTAGAAACTATTCCAGAAACTAGAAGAAAGTACTAGATTTATTGCTAGAATTTATTAGGCCTAGATTTTAGTTATAATATAAGGATCCTAGAAGTAGTTGAGTTTTACTATTATACCAAGTACTTAGCTAGAATGACTTATGGACATACTTACTACTACTAAGTGAGTCTTATAGGATTTTACAAAAAAAACTTAATAAGAAGTTTATTAAGAATAGATTAGCTAACTACTAAACTAGTTATACTAAAAGTGTACAATATCAAGCTTAGCTTTTACAAACTATGTCTGTTAGTTGTAATAATCTTAAATTTTACTTAAATTGTTAGAGTTTGTCTTAAACTTTAACTCTATGTTAAAGACAAACTTAAACAGATAGATTTAGATTTTGGACTTGGATTAGATCTTTTTCTATAGAGACTTAGGTAAAAAAAAGTATAACAAAAATGTTATATTTAACAGCATAAGTCAAAATATGTGTTAGAGATGCTATATATTGTTATATTTTTATTTACATAGTTCCTGTTACATAATTATATAATGATAGAACATTATAGAAATTGTTAAAAAGTCTAAGTTATACTTGAGAATAGGTTAGCATTAAAACATATAGACTAATCAAAAAGAATTTACTTTAATATCTAAGCTTAGGCTATAATATAAGTATTATAGTATACTCTGAATTTTTATATTTTATTTTCTTTATCTTTCCTAATTATTATTTTTATGAAGAGGTATGTGACCATGGTCACATGATATGTTACATAATATGATGTCACTATGTATGTAATTACAATCATATAATATAAAAGAAAGTAAAAGTTTTAAAATAATATGTTGTTTTATAGTAAATATATGTAGCTTAGGGTAGAATAAATTAAAGCTAGCATAAACTATAATATTTGTATGAATAGTAAATAAATATAGTAAGAACTTCTTGTTAAGTTTCTCTTGTGATCTCTATCAAAGTATATTCTAAGTTACTACTTGAGTAAAAACTATGAGTTATCCTTACTTATGGTTGCTATAACAGTAGAAACTTGACTTCTCTAAAGAACATTATAATATACAATCTTCTCTATCTTTTTTTTCTTACTCTTTATTTATGCTTAGTATATAGTTATCATAATCTATTACCACCAAACCAAAGCCAGACTTTAGACTCAATATAAGGATAGTTAGCTACTAGAAGGCTTACTATAAACAGAAGGGACTATATCTGAGCCTTTATCTAGATATATCTTATGATTCTAGCAGGTAGTGTTGAGTAGAATACTGATTAGTGTTAGATATAGTTTATACTTGAGAGAAAAGTCCATAGATTTTATAGAATTTTGATCAAGTATAAAAACTTGCCCAAAGAGTGTAGAGTTACAGACTTCAGCAAAAAATCTTAGTTTTAGCTTATGTACTATACTATTTACTTGTTACTGAATTATAACTTCAGAAAATGTGAAGTGGAGTTTAAAAGAGTGAGTTCTGATGTGAATATCTACCAGTTCTTAAGTATTAAAAAATAAAAGTACTCAAGTGGTGTTATTACTTCATAGTACAGCCTTTTCCAACTCAAATAATGTTAGCAGCTATGTTCAGTTGTTGAAGCTGAGCAGATGTTTTAGCAGTAGAATACCAAAAAGAGTTTAGAATAGAAAAGAGTAAACTCTGTCATCAAAGACTGAGTATTTGTGGTATTTGATACAAGTAGAAACCTTTGCTGTAGAAGACTAAGAACTTATGGAGTTTTGATGTAGATGAACTTGTTATAAAGACTAAGTTACTTAAGACTACTGTGAAAGACAAATGCCTATGAAGTTTTGAAATATAAATAAGTCTAGTATAAAGGACATCTATACTCAGAGTTTTGAATTTTAATATATAACAAGTAGTAAGCTTATATTAGAGTAACTAGCAGGGTTTATAAAGATTTGTAGACTTTTACAATCTCCAGGAAGTTCTAATTATATTAACATAACAAATAAGTACAAGCAATAGTCATTTTCAGAAAGTCCTAAGAAATGAAATGGTTAGAAACTCTAATGAAAATATCTAGAACTTTACTAGAAGAGAAAGAAAAGAAATTTACAGTAAGTATATCTGAAAAGTTTAAGGATAGAAGTTGATAACATGCTTGTAGGATTTGGTGGGATTACTACAGGGTCTAGCAGGGATATAAGAGTACTGACTGATAAAGAGGAAAAATACTGTGAAGTTTAGCAGAGTTAGAGACAAAGTTCAAATACCAGAACTTTGTGCAAAGATAGGTCCTCTTACAGCTTATACTTATACTGTAGTTTTATTGTAAGCTGTCTATGTAAAATTTTTCAATAAAAAAGCATTTAGAATGAAGGTTTCCTTCTTAGAGATAATATATACTGTTTTCTTAAGGCAATAGCTAGTAGGTAGGTATTTAGTAAATATAAACTGAGATTAGAAAGAACTTTTAACTTGGACCAGTATTGAGAGAGCATGTTTTTTCATCAGTTTTTTCATTCTGCTTACTATCTCCTATATTATTAAACAGAAAATAGAAAAATAGCAGTATTACAATAGTAAATAGTGGAGTTAGAAGTGAGGGAAAATACAAAAGAAGGAGAGCAGCAAGAGAGAGTAGAAAGAAGAATTGAAATAGTAGTCCCTAGAAGAGAAAAAGATAAACAAATAAAAATTAGATACTGTTGTATGTGTAGAAGTAAATAGCAGAAATATGGAAGAATAACATGTTGAAGGAACTAGCAAAGATAATATAGGAGTTGAAATGACAAAAGAATTTTTAAATATAATAAAGGAAGAATTTGTGCAGATTAATATAGAATTAACAAATATTGGAAAGCTAAGTGTTATGAACTAAAGCTTTTATGGTTAAGCAATAGAACAACTCTTGTATTGAGTAACACAAGAGAACTCGATAGAGTTCCTAGTACAAAGTAGTCTACCTTATATACTACTATTCATGGTCCATGCTCACTGCTGTGCACCCTACCCTAATGACCATGTGTTGTCCATGTTGTATGACATCACTTTTATTTCAGAACCTTCTACTCTATTCTTCCAAGTCTTGTGATCAGTCTTGTGATTTTGCCATCAACTTGTGACTGATGTGACAGTGTGACTGATAAACCCTAACCTGAGTTGATCTAAAAATAGAAAATAAAATAAAGGAAAAAGAAAAGAAAAATAAAGTGAAAAGAGAAAATAAAAAATGAAGTCCACCGTCAACGATCTTGACACTAAGACTTCTAGAGCAAAGAGAGAAGACATGAGAAGAACATGTGCAAATTTTGAAAAAAACAGCAAGAGATAGTAGATGTAAAGAAAGAGTATTAATTAAGAAGCTTAAGAGAAGTTTAAACAAAGGAGTTAGGAAAAGGTTGATATAGAGTAAGTAGCTCTCTAAAGTGATAAAAAAGTGGTATAAGAAGGCTATAGCTTTAGATTAATACTGGAGACAGTCAAGAGCAGAGGAAAAAATGTATAGGAGAATAAAGGTATAAGAAACAGGAAGAGGAAATCAAAGTTAACAGGAAATTAAAAATAGTAGCATCAACCAAGACCATAAGAACTTGAGAGAGAAGGATGTTTACATGAAATATGAATCAATAGCAGAATTAGGATCAGAATCAGGTCTTAGTACTCAGACAACCAGAGAAGTCAGCTATGGCTGAGCCCCAACAGAATCCAAATATAATATATTAAAGAGGAATGAGAGAATGTGTCAAGATCACTGAAGGTGGACTTAATTTTTATTTCTCCTTTTTATTTTTATTTTTATTAGTTTCTTTTTCATTTTTGATCTATTTTCTATTTTTAGAACTAGGGTTAGGGTTAAGTGACAAATATCACAAGTCACATGA
>Ga0157358_1001491_pt1 | contig 10223 bp, 9 predicted proteins | sample AttcapACBM2_FD_111484 | JGI IMG/M metagenome (GOLD analysis project Ga0157358, IMG submission 111484) | Fungus gardens microbial communities from leaf cutter ant in Botucatu, State of São Paulo, Brazil - Atta capiguara ACBM2 | ecosystem: Host-associated > Fungi > Mycelium > Unclassified ...
CTGTTATTTCATTCACTATGTCAGAATCAAACATAACAGACTTATTTCTTTCTTGTTTCTCTTCTTGTCAAGACCATAGGAAGTGGACTTTGTTTCTTTTTATTTTCTTTCTCATTTTTATTTATTTTTCACCTTTTCTATTTTTAGAACTCTGGGGTTAGGGTTAGAAGTGATTGGTCATAACATTAATCACGAGACTTGAGAAAAGAAAGTAGAAGGTTCTGGAACAGAATAATATCATACAACATGGACACCACATGTTGGCCTCATGCTTTACACATGATTATTTAGGGTAGGGTGTACAGTAGTTAGCACAGACCATCTGTAGGAGTATATAAGGTAGACTATTTTGTACAGAGCTCTTTATCAAGTTCTCTTGTGTTTACTCTAATACAAGAGCTTGTTCTTTTATCCAACTCTAAGGATTTAAGTTTATAACACTTTTCTTATCTAAGTCTTTTTAATTTTATATTATCTCTTTTCTTACTGTTGGACTTGATAAAAGAAGGAACAGTATAATATCATACATGACTATTACAGCTACAGTCACAGCATTATGTAATACTTTAGAAAGATAATAACTTTTATTTATATAACTTATAATATTTAAAGTAAACTAGATATAAAGAGTAGAAATATCTATACTAGGAACTCTACTGAGTTCTCTTGTGTTAACTAATATAAGGTTCCTCTTTCAATTCAACCCTTGGTTTTAAGTCACAACATACTACTGTTATGATCATAAGACTTTAGGGTGAGTCAAGTAAAAGAACCTTATATTAAGTTTAACATAAGAAAACTCAATAGAGAACTATTGTCTACCTTTATATACTAAAACTCCATGGTCTGTGCTAACTATTTCTAGCCTACCCTAAACAACCATGTATTTGCCTTAAGGTCAACATGTATAAGATATATTGTATGATATCATCCTTCCAGAACCTTCTATGCTCTTTCATGTGACTGTGACTTTGTCATGTGACAGTGTGACAGTAACATCATGTTAACCCTAATCCTAAGTCTCTCAAAAATAAACATAAAAGAAATGAAAATGAAAAATGAGAAATAGAAATAAAATATTTAAAGTCCACTGTCTTTAACTCTGACAACTACTATAAATGAGTACTGTAGGGAAACCTTTTCTTTCACAAAATCCTAACATCCTAATATCACTGCTAAAGTATGTAGAGTTTTCTTATTTTCTAGAATACTAAATACTACCATTAACTCTGCTGTGTTTGTCTAATCAACTCTACTACTCCCTACTACTAATCTCTACTAATTCCAATCCTGTTTATTGTTACTACTGTTCTCTATCCATCACTAATAGTAACCTTTCTTCCTTTCTGGACTAATATTCTAGATTTTTCCATTAGAAACACTTCTAATCATATTGTTTTTATTATTTCTTATGAAGTAAGCTGATCTGAGAGATTTGAATGTATAATATGAGTATATAAAATATTTTATACCTCCAGACATCTTACTCTGTTCTATTAGATTTTTCTAGAGATTGTAAAACTATACATATACTACAAGCTTTGTTTAGTTGTTTTAAAAAGTATTTTCTCTCAAGTGGTTGCAACTAAATAATATCAGAATATTTATAATCATTGAGTAGTTATTATAGTATACTTGAACCATAGTATTTTTTATTTTTTTTGTTTAATTTTATTTTTTATTTTATTTTATTATGGGTCAATAAAGAGATATGTGTCATATGATATGATATTATAGATTTATATTAGAGTAAAGAAAACTAAAAGAATGATGTTAGAAGATATATCTATAGTATATCAATTTTATAATATACATATAAGTTAAAACAAGGAGATAATATATAGCTAGAGACAATATTGAAACAACTCTAAAAAAGTTGGACCAAAAATGCTATAGACTCTTCAAAATCACAAACAAAATTAGACAAGAAATATCTTAACTAGAATTACCAGAAGAATAGGTAATAAATAATATATTTAATGAAAATTTGCTGATATAATGCAAAGAGCTCTAATCTAAGAAACAACATCTAGATTTAGTAGTATTAGAATTGAAAATAAGAGACTTAGTTCTTTTATTCTTTTTTATTTTTACTTTTATTTATTTTCTTTATTTTAGACTTAGGAGAAGAAGTGTGATATAATATCATTGCTTCTTTCACTCTTACCACCATTCTATATGGTAGTACTTAGTAGTGAATTAGCAAATATAGTATATATTTCTTTTCCAAATCTTTAAATTCCTCAACATTGTGCTACTGATTCTACAATGAACATCAACATGGAGGATATTAGAGGTTGCTTTCTATCTTTTAGCCAAAATTCCTTTAGAGAATCTTTTACTCACTCTGATATATTGTTTATGAACTGTGTGGAAAGACTACAAGCCTAAGTTAACAAACCTTCTTAGGCTGAACAAGTGGATATTAAAAGTTCTAATTTACTTATTCTTTCCTATGCTATAATCAGAGAAGACAAAACCATTTTTGCTAACTAAATGCTAGCTGGCATCTTTATATATATACTTTATATACTACTAACTTCTCTAACACTGATATTTTTCATTCTAAAAATAGTAATAACATGTTTCTACTATAAGATATAGAACTATTAGTTATCCTATATTTAATTAATTAGCCTGTGGACCCATAGCTTTGAAATGGAAATTTCTATTCTGTTTCTCTATTTGGAATAAATGAGATTCTGAAAGAAAATTCAAAAAATATTGTCTGTTCACTGCTCAGGATAGCAGCATTTATTAAACAACACAAATTGGGAAGAAAATCAAAGAAGAATATTCCCCAGATTGCTAAATTCAGTTTTACTGTATGAGAGTTTATCTTCTTGGTTTATGAAGCAGGCTGGGACAAGTCACTAGCTAACAATGATTATAAATCCTTCAAACAGTATGTTTCCACATAGTTTAACAATAATAAATCTTCCAACTTAATGAAAATCCAAGCAAAAAGATCTTGGAAAAATCCAAATTCTTTATGAAAAACCTAATGTTTTCTTCAACCAAAAATCCATCAAAGAAATCCTCATATACCTAGGCCTCCAAGAGTAACATAAATGAAATCATCAGAATAAAGAAGACATTTCTAAAACTAAACATAGCTATAAAGAGTTCATCCAAAAAATAAGTTATCATACTCATGAGTATCAATAACATTTTGAAAGTAATAGTCAAAGCCAATGCTCATGTCTCAAACATTAACTAACTCTTGAAGGAAGTCAAATTTGAAATCTCTATTGATTTTATTTGCTCTAATAACAAAGGATTATTGTTAACCACTAACAAAGTAGCTATCTCATCTAATCTCAATGTTATTGAAAAATATCTCAAAGATTCAAATAACATCAAAAATGAAGAAGGCATACCTAGACTTTTACAATCTAAGTCCTATCTCAAAATCCTCAGTATCTCCTACTTTGTTGAGGGTATGAACCTCCCAATCTCTTCCAATATAGTAGAGAGCATCATTAAGTCTACTCACATTTTCAATGACATTATTCTCACTTCCCATCCCTACATCATTAAGATATCTCCAAAATTAGACATAGCTGTTATTTGAGTTGATATCTGGAACTTCTAGACTAGTTTTAAAGCAAAAATGTTAATTAACAGATACCTTAACATCAGTAACTATATTGCTATAATTCATAACATCAACATGAGCCCAGGAGTTTCTCAGTGTAAAAATTGCTAGAAGTGGGGCCATACCATATTTATATGCTATGCACATAGATCCAAATGCCAAAAATACAATAGACTACATAAAATTGAACACTATAGAAAAATAATATAGTACTGTAAAGCAAACCTGCCTAGACTCAAAACTTTGAAAGAAGAACTATATTTCCACTTATTCAAATGTATCAACTGCAAAGATGACCACTAGGTAGATAGCTATAACTGTCCATTCCAGAAATACAGATTTAATTATGACTGACATAGCAAGAAAGCCCAAGAGCTCTGAGAAATCAAAGTAAATTCAATTTGCTCAAATATAGGTGGTAATAAGACATGATTTTAAAAATACTCAACATCTTTTTGCAGAATATCAGGAAGAATAGGCTTCTTACTAATACTATTTTAGAAAATAATAATAAAAATTGATATTTTATTTATTCAAGAACCTCTCTAGTCTATTATTTGACAAGTGCCATGTTCTTTGAATGAAGAAGGAGAAAACATTATCAGTGCTTCTCACTATTCATCTTAGGTTATGTTTGCATGATTGACTTCAGATGACAACAAATATCCAAGAGTTATTATATTAACATTAGACTAATCAGTCTGAGATTTCCATTAAGAAAAGATATTTTAAATCATCATAATATCAACCTTATCTTCTTTTTCAATCATGACATTGTGTGTTTTATCCTAAACATCTATTCAAATGATCACTAGAATGCCTTAAAGTATTTAAAGAATACTGAGGTTAATTTAAATAATATTCTTATTATGATAGGAAACTTTAATATTAGGGACAGTAATTGGAATCCTTTGTACTCTTACCATTTGTTATACACTGATACACTTTGAGAAGTCATAGATAGTTTTGGTCTAGAATTATCAATATCTATCAATTTGGTACTAATATGTTGTATAAATAATTCTCAATCATCAAATTCTGTCCTTGACCTTATATTCCTCAGAATAGGATCAGAAGAATTCAACAATCATATCATATCATCTGATATTTGAAGCCTATCAGATCATGCTTCTTTGTCAATATCTATTACTCTGGAAGAATAATTTATCCAAGAAAAAAAACAATAACTTATTAAGAATAAAAAAGAATTTATTAATGACTTCAGGTGTAGGCTAGACTTTGTGGAGATATCCAACATTACAATTTGAGAAACACTTGAAAGAATAACTCAAGAATTCATATCTATAGCTTAAGATCTTTAGAACAAATATTCAAAATTAGTCAACATCACCAAAAAGTCTAAAGCATGGTAGATAAAAGAATGCAACAAAGACTTATCTACATATTACATTTCAAGAAGCAGAATTGACTAGGTCAAGTATAAGAAAACAGTCAAGTTGGCTAAAAGAACATTTTTTGATAATAGAATTCAAGAAATTACTTTGTCTAACAAACAAAAAACTATGAGACTTGATAGATTAACAAAAACTGCTAGCAACAGAAGCTATCAAGTTTAATGGCTATTCATATAACAAATTAAACAATTTATGGCAAGCCCTACATCAATTATACAACTCTGCTCAAGATAGACTCATTGATATACAACTACTCAAGAACTTTCTTTATATCAACAAGTAGAGTGGCTCCTATTTTCTATTACTGAGCTCAAAGATATGATTGTCAGGTGTAACAGTTCTTCTATACTAGGCTAAGACTATATTTTGTGGAATTACCTCAAGAGGGTTAGAAATAACACCAAATATTGTTCAAACTTTAAAAAATCCATGTCTATCATTATTTCCAAGCTAAACAAGCCATCCTACAACACTCCAAAAGCTTTTCATTCCATTATTCTTCTTAATACATTAGGGAAATTAATTGAAAAAACAATAAGCTATAGACTTCAAGTATATTCTATTACTTCTGATTTTATCTACCCAAGTTAATAAAGCACCATTCAACTATCAATACTGGAATCTTCTTAACTCATCTTATTCAAACAGAATGCTTCATACAAGTATTCTTGTATTTGACATAGCACAGTTCTTCCCCTCTTTGAATCTTCTTTTTCTTCCTATGATTCTAATTAAAGTAGGCTTTAGTTTTAATATCTCTAACTTTTTTTCTAATTATTTAATTAACAGACAGACTTAAAATATTTAAAATTTATTTACTTCTCCTTTATTTAGAGTAGATGTTAGTATTGGACAAGAGTCAGCTCTTTATATCATATCTATTTTTCATATTCTGGAAAAAAAATCAAAAAATCTCTTTATTTTATTTTTATTTCCATCTTATTGTTTATTAATGATAGTTTTCTCATTTTTAGGAAAACTCTTTGAAAAATCAAATGTAAATATTTTTTGTAGCTATGGTACTATTTTATCTCTTTTTAGACAATTTAGGCTTGTTATTAAATTTAACAAGTCCAAAGTTTTTCATTTCTCTAGAGCTACAAAGAAACTTAATTCTCTCCCTCTAGATTTGAGACTACTAGAAGATACAGTTTTAAGACAAAGAGATACCTGGTAATACTTAGACTTTTTCTTTGACATCACACTCACTATTATGCCAACAAAGTGTTGTCAACTATTAAAATCATAAAAATGCTGGGAAATTTAACAAGAAGCCCTTCATCTAAACATAAATGACTTTTATTATGGAATGCTTTGGACACTAACATTTTTCTTTTTCTTTTATCTATTTTTCTTGATTTTATATTTCTTTTCTTTTTCTTTTTAGTGACAATGAAGAGGCATGTGACTGCAATGTCACATGATGTGACGTCATAGGCCTAGAACATAGTAGAAGAATCTGGAAGATGACATCAGGACACATGTATACAACATGGTGGTCTTGAGTAAGAAATGAGGCAGACATAAGGATGTAGTATAGACCATGTGTACTTTGTATATATAGGACTCTAATTTAGCAGAGACTCCTTGTTGAGTTCTCTTGTGAACTTTCCATTCTATATCCTACTGAGAGATTTACTTGTTTGTGTTATCATTTGTCATTGTGATAAGTGGTTGCTACAACAACTTTTGTATAGAATATCCATTCTTTCTATTGCTCTATACAGGTTCCAGCTTTGGTACTTTAAGGATACCCTAGTTTATCAACCTTTAAATAAGCTAAAGAAAATGTAAAAAAGAACTACCTTATAGATTACAGATGCTTTTAAAATAGCATTATCATGGAGAGTAGAAGCTATTGTTGAACTCATACCAATACAATTTCTTCTTGACAAAATCAATGGTCAGCATTATCTTCATATTTTATCACTTTCTAAGTAATATACTATTCTATTACTATAAGATGAACAATACTCCAAGTAATATACTTTTTATTACATGACTACTTCTAAACTTATAGCCAAGTAATAATTAAAAATCAAGAGCCTTATAGTTGATATCAATAATTAACTAAATAGAATATTCTCTTCTTTCAATAGCCTGAACAAAGAAATCTTAGTAGGCTTTCAATTAATTGATATCTTTTCCAATCATTTTTCTTTCTTTTTAGTAAATAGAAAAACTCCAGCTTACTTTTTGCTCAACATAGAAAATTAGATAACAACTTATATGAAGTTTTCCTTATAAATCAAGATACTATATTCATCATAACAGATGTGAATATCATAAACAATATTGCAACCTCTGTATCTCATATTTGAAGAGGACAAGATATCATTGCTAAGATGGTTGATTATACAACCAATATAAATTCTATGGAAGCTAAATTATTTGCTATTAGATATGGGATTAACTATGTTATGCAATTACAAGATATTAGTCATATCATTGTTGTTACAGATATTATTTCTGCTGCCAAATGAATCTTTGACATATCAACTCATCCACACCAACTTCATTTCATTGCAATATCAAAAAATCTCAAAGCTTTTTTTTAACAAGAGCTGTAACAATATCATTGAGTTCTGGGACTGCTCCAACTTCATCAAATAATCACTACATTCACTAGTTGATAGAAAAATGAAATACCTTAAAATTAATCTTGGTATTGTCTAACAAATTATTATAAACATGCTATAGCCTTGCCTATTAATATTATTCCAGATCTTTTTACTTTTTTCCACATCATATGATCATAGTTATAACAGTTATGTATCTCTTCTTCTTTGGATTTCTCTTCCTTAGGAGAACTCATCTTATGATTAAAAGATATCTGAAAATACGTTGGATTTATTTTTGACAGGAAACTTTCCTTTTGGCAACAAATTCACTTTTACATCAACAGGACCCTTTCAATGATTAAGAGTATGAAGATGTTAGGTAATTTCACTAGGGGTTTGTTGCCCTTCCACAAATAACTACTCTACAGAATATATATTATTCCTATTGTATTATATAGCTTTCTGCTTTGATACTTCAAGAATACACTTCTTTTCCACCCTCTTAAAGAAGTGAGTAAAATATAATAAAGAGCTGCTTTAAGAATTACTGGAGCTTTTCAAATGTCTCTCACCTAGAGAATTGAGGCTATTATAGACCTTATTCCTATTTATCTCCATCTAGACAAGATCTGTAGTCATTAACAATTAAAAATGGCATATTTACTCTCAAATCACATGGTTAAGGCTTTGTTGGAACATCATCACTCAAATGCTTAAAATATGCATTGTCTTTCACTGGAAAAGCTAGTCTTTGAACAAAGACTCAAGGTCAAAAGTTCCATTGTAAACACAAATAGTTGTCTTAATAGAATTCTTTCTTTATTTAACTCTCCACACAAAGAACTTATATCTGGATTTAGATTAGTAGATACCTTTTCTAATTGTTTTTCATTCAATATCACAGGATGCAAAGTCAATAATTACAAGACTGCCCATCTACAAAAACTCAATAATATATTCAAAGACTCTCTATATGATTCCAAGTCCATCATTGTTATATCTGATGCTAGTATCAAAAACAATGCTGCTATATCTATAGCCCATATTCATTCAGATCAAAACATTGTTGCCAAGACCATTCATCATACTGTTAATATCACTTCAACTGAGGCTGAACTGTTTGCAATCAGATGTGGAATCAATCAAGTGATTCAAGTTACTGATATTTCATGCATTATAGTTATTACTAATGCTATCCATTTGGTGAGATGCATATTTGACTTATTGTCTCATCCTTATCAAATCCAGTCTATTGCTATAGCCCAAGATCTCAGATTATTCTTTGAGAAGAGTGTCCACAACTCTATCAAATTCTGGGATTGTCCTAACAATGCCAAATGGATTCATTATTTGATTGTCAATAAAGAAACAAAGAAGTTTAATCTCAGTCTAGTCTTCCCATGCAAATCATCATGGGACTTCAGCATAAAAGACAAATACAACTCAATCATTCAAAATTGGCAAATGACTTTTCAAGCATCTGACTTCAAAGGAAAGCATTTCCTGGAATTACTTGACAACAACAACCTTCCTATCAAGTCTGTTTATACAAAGAACAGCATGTAGCTTAAATCTATTGGACACTCAAATTCCCTGTGTGTGAGAGCAACAAGAGCAATCACAAATCATGCTCCTACAGGAGAATACCACTTAAGATTCTTCATTTTAGTTGTTCTTGCAGTCATTATCCAATTGAACCAAGATGTCATATCCTTCATGAGTGTAGGAGGTATAATAACTATTGGAATCCCAATAGGAAGTCTTTTAACCACTTCATCATGTTCCTAGAGTTTAACCCTGGGGCCTTTTCTTTTCATGAAGGAATTAAATAATGTTTTCTTCCTTTTATCTCTTTGTAGTTTAGTTTTGACTTTCTTCTTTTTCTTCTTTCATTTCTTTCTTCCCTTTTCTTTTATTTTCTTCTCTTTGTCTTCTCTATGTAAGTAGTTACTGTGTAGCTACCACGGTCTGCCACCGCACTTATCATGCTGTGCTAATCACGAGCAGAATGTTTATTTTCTTCCAACTTATATACTATCTGCTCACAGTCTATGCTCAATACCAGCAACTGCAATAACTATGGAAATTACTGTAGGACCCTCAAGCTCACCAAAAATTCACAGCAGTTCTAAGATTCTGTAGTTTAGATTCTGTAGCTTAGGTAAACGTTGGTGTATCTTAGTCTCAGTCTTAGTCTAAGTCTTATTGTTCCAAATACTGGCTTTGAGGTTTTCATAACAGCTTTCACCAAACTCTTTGTTTCCCTTCCTGATGAGCTACCAGATCCCTGACCTTCTAGGATTTCTCACCTCACTTATAGGCGATGATGATGGTGATTTTCATATAAGCTCCTTGTACCGATTCGCCTCCGACGTGACCACAAGGCTGACCGGCTCATCCACAACTGCAACCTCCAGATAGAGTGGAAAATCGCGTCTGGAAAGACGAGTAATTGAATTTACGCAGGAATATAACCCAACACTGCTCACTAGCACTCTGGTTCCCTTTCCTTCTTCCCATCGATCGGAGAAGTTGGCAGAAACAGTCTTCCAAGAAGCGACGGAATGGGTACTGGTTTGTGCACTTGCAGTTGAAGAATTGCTTCGACCGGGTCGAGTAGTTGACTGTGCTGCCTTTTTACCAAAGGCA
>Ga0157358_1001492_pt1 | contig 10213 bp, 6 predicted proteins | sample AttcapACBM2_FD_111484 | JGI IMG/M metagenome (GOLD analysis project Ga0157358, IMG submission 111484) | Fungus gardens microbial communities from leaf cutter ant in Botucatu, State of São Paulo, Brazil - Atta capiguara ACBM2 | ecosystem: Host-associated > Fungi > Mycelium > Unclassified ...
GGAGTTAGGGTTAGGAGTGACATCAAGGGACATGGGTTCCTCATGGTGTACACATGGTGTACACATGTACAGCAGAGATTAAGAGTATGATGTCAGGGCACATGTACATAGCATGGTGGCCTGGAGGTAGAAGCATGGTGGATGAGTAATAGGACATAAGGTAGAGGCATGGACATAAGGGCCGGTAAATATTGTTGTAGTATGGACCACATGTAATTTATATAAATAGAGGAGCAATGCAGTGAGGGCTCCTTGTTAAGTTCTCTTGTAATCCCCACTACTAGATAGCTAACTGAGAGCTTTGCTGAAGTAAGCAAACTACGAGTGTCATTCCAGTGAGTGGTTGCTACAACATATAACTTATATAAGAGAAACTTATATTGTTCAACACAAGAGAACTCAGTAGAGATTCTAGCATAGGTAAGTCTACTTTATATATCTCTAGTGCATAGTCTGTACATACTTTATATCTAGACTATCTCAAATACTATGAGTTGTATATAAGTTATTATATCATATGATATATGATATCATCCTTCTTAGGTATCACATGATATTGTGACTATGACAATGTCATGTATGATCTACATGTGATTATTGTGACAGTCATATGTGATTGTACATTGTTTTTTCTTTACTAAGTCCAAAATAAAAAAAGAAATAAAAGAATCAAAATAGAAGATAAGAGAGACTTAAATAAAAGAAAAGAGATGGAAAAGAAACAAGCCTACTATCTTTGATTCTGACAATCCCAATCCAGTTACATTCATCCCAACCTATAGATAACATCTTCTTTCTCATTTGCACTTTCTAATCACTTCCAGTATAGATTATAGATTACATCTCTCTATTCTAGACATCTAAGAATCACTAGAACTAGATTAATGCTTAGTAGTCTTCACTCCTAGATAACTACCCTGGATAGTATACTTAGTATATAAAGCTAGTAGTTTATATTAAAAAGTCTCATTCTGAAAATCAACCAAAACTATTACCAATTTCTGGTGTTAGCAATAATACACCTTCTACCTTCTGGTAATTTTGCCTGCTAGTCACATCCTGAGTATCTTCCAACATATACAACCAGTACAACTAGTAGAAGCATAGTATATAAGCTAAAGCCAAAGATTTTTTCAAACAGATAATGCATAACTTACTTATTTGGACTTTTAAGAGCCTATTATCAGATCTTAGATAATGAGGTGTAAACTACATTTAACAAATATGTTTTTTATCCAACTCTAAGGACTTAAGTTCATAATATTAGAACTTGATATCTATCTCTGAGACTGCTCAATACCAGGCTCTTTCTATTTCCTTTTTACTTTACTCTTTTATCATCCTTAACCAATGGTTATTGTAATTATTAGTCATTCTTGAACTAAAAGCTGAACCTCAGTATCAGATAAGAAATATGCCTGAAAGAGAAAACCATTTATGGGAAAATTATAGAAGATATTGGAAGAGTATAGGAACATTATCCAATGTATACAGATGTAGATTCAGAATAACCTTGACTTCAACAGATATGCTGTACCTCTACATATCATAGTAGTCATATTTAGGAAGAGAATATTAACAGAAAGCAGAACATAAAGAAAGTCAGACTTCCAAGCATGGGCATCCAGAACAGTGCACTACACTCCTTGATTTCAAGTTCAAGAACTACAGAGTATCTATATGTTTTAAATACTGATACTAAGACTATCTGAGGATTAAAGAAGACAGGTAACTACTCTGGGTACACTAAAGTTCCTGGAAATAGAGTCTGGAGTTTCATGAAGATCATGAAGAACCATGTGATCAGTAATAAAGTGATTGAACATGAAAAGAAACTAGGTAGATCTATACCAGAAAAGAATGAGTAGGTAAAAAGGAAGATATTCTCTTCTACAGATGTTCTGAGTGGATCAGATGTTAGGAAAGTGTTATCTGTGATGTGGTTGGATAGATCAGATATGTTCAGATGGATATGTGATAATCCCTCTCTTCCTTTCCAGACTGACATTCTGGATGTTTTTATTAGGAATATCTCTGATCATACTAATTTCATCATTTCTCTTCAAGTAAGCTGATCTAGAAGATTAGAGTGTATCTCTTAGCTATATAGGATGATTGTCATCTCCAGGAACCTTATTCTATTCTCTTAGGTTCTTCTGAAGGTAAGCAGTATATTTACAAGTATTATTATATCAATGAAGTTTAGGTTCTTCTGGAGATTGTGAAAGTCTGTAAAACTCTATATACTTCACTAGTTGCTCTAATAGTAAGAAAGCATTTAGTATAAAAATTTCCTTCTTAGAGGTAATAGTTACATTTAATCAGAGCAGTAGTTAGTAGGACAGTGGACAAGTACTTAGTAAGTAGTATAAAACTGGATAGGAAGAATACTAGCTAACACTTACAGAGAAAATTGTTGAAATTATCTCAAATTGTTCAAATAACATAGCAACAAAGATATATAATGGGCTGAATACAAAAAAACTGATGGAAGAATTGAGACAGAGAGAAGAAGTAATAAAATTGATGAAGCAAACAATAAAGCAAGGAGAGATAATGCAAAAAATGCAAGAGTAGATAATTTGAAATGTTAGAAAAAGAAAGAAAGAGAGGGAAAAGCTATATGAAAAGTTAGTAAGAAAAGAGATGAAAGAATAGAATAGAATAGAAGAAGAGTAGAGGAGAATTTAAAAAAGTATTTGAGAAAAGAGAAGCAGATAAGAAATAGAGACAACAGGAAAGATGAGAAGAAAAAAATAGAAAGAGAGCAATGTAGGAGAGAAAGTGTTTTGGTTGTAGAGGCTTTGGACATATTGTCCATAACTATAAAAAAAATACAGAGAAGAGAATAAGGGTCTAACATGTCAACCCTCAAATAAATTCAAAGTATCAGCAAGAAGGGTGATAAATGTGGGAGTACCAAGTAGAGAAGAGTTAAAGAAAGATAAAAAGACAATTTTGAGAAAAGAAAGATTAAAGAAAAGAAAAAAGGAGAAACTAGTAAAAGTATGAAAGGCTGAATAAATAGAACTGTTGAGAGGGATGACAGTAAAGATTTGTTTAGAAAAGATAGATACTCAGAAGAGAATTATGGTAGAAGCATTGTTAAATAGTAGAGTAGTAGACTTAGTGATAAGTTTAAGTTTTGTAAGGAAAAAGAGATTTAAGATAGAAAAAACAATATATGTAAGAAATGTAGATGGAATTTTTGATAAGAAGGGGCTAATAAAGCATACAGTAGAGATGAATATTTATTATCAGGGACATAGGGAGAGAATAGAGATTAGGAGGCAAAAATGGAATGTTATCTTAGATATACCATAGCTTACCTATCACAATCCTGAAATTGACTGAAAGATAGGAGAAGTGAAGATAATAAGATGTATGGAAGAGTGTAGAAAGCAGTGGAGTCCAAAGCAAGAAAAATCAGGATAGCAAAAATGAGAAGAAAAAGAAGAAACAAAAGAAAGGAAAGATGATAGAGATTAAAAAAAGTAGCAGAAGAGTGGAAGATCTGGAATGATGAAAAAGAGACAACAAGATCAGAGGAGGAGGCAAAAATAAGTACCAAAATGATTCCACAAGTAGATTAACATTTTTGGAAAGAAAGTAAGTGAGGAGATACTAATGGGAAAGATATGAAATCATGTAATAAAATTTAAAGAAAGAATTTGTGTTGAGAAAAGAGAAAATTTATCCCTTATTCAGAGAAAAAGAAGTAAGGGAGTTTATTCAGGAATAGAAGAAAGAGGTATATTTGATTATCACAGACTGCACTGGTATTTTTTGTAGGAAAGAAAGATAGTATAAGACTATTAATACCTTAATAAGTAGATAATTAAGCTTAATGATATGGAAATACAACAATGTTAGGATTAAGAAAGGAGATAAGTGAAAAGTAGTCTTTATAACACCAGAAGAGTTGTTTAAACCAATAATTATGTTTTTTGGTTTGACAAATTCACCAGCCATGTTTTAGTCTAGACTAAACCTGGCCTATCTTAAAGAGCATGTATATTACATACCATTGGTATATAGTATAATATCATTGTTCTGGAACCTTCTATATCTTTCTGTGATACATGATTATATGACCATGACTTGTGACTATGTTATTTAAATCAGTGATTTATTACATAGAGAGCAGTAGCAGACTATAGTAGCTACAGTATAACTACTTATATAGAGAAAAAAGAGAAAGAAACAAGAAAAGAAAAGAGAAAGAGGAAAAAGGAAAACTATACTACAGCAAACAAATAACTATTAAGTGATTTCTTCATGGAAGAAAAAAACCTTAGGATTAAACTCATGAAATGCAATGAAATGGCTAAGAAACTCTCTATTAGGATTCTAATAATTGTTATATCTTCTGCATTTATAAAGGATATATTGTCTTAACTCAATTGGATAACAACAACATGGCAGTTGAAATTCTCTCTTGGAAAAAATCTCAGACAATACTTGTCTATAGATATATGATTTATAATTGCTCTTGTTGCTCACACACACAAGGAGTTAGAGTTTCTAATATATTTAAGCCAAGTGCTATTTTTTGTATAGATGGGCTTGATAGAAAGGAAATCATTGTTGAGTAAATCAAGAAAATAATTTTTCTTCAAGTCTGATACTTGGAATATTATTTTCTAGTTTCAAATAATAGCATTGTATTTATCTTTCATGCTGAAATCTCATGACAATTTACATGGGAAAATTGGTTTAAGATTGTATTTCTTTATTTCTTTGTCAGCAATTAAATAATAAGTCTATTTAGCATTGCTAAAACAATTCCAGAATTCAATGGAGTTATGATTATTCTTCTTAAAGAATGTTCTGAAGTTTTAAGCTATAGTGATAGACTGAAGTTGATAAGGATGAGATAATAAATCAAATATGTATCTCACCAAATAAATAGTATCAGTAACTTGAACTGCTTGATTAATTCCATATCTAATTATGAACAATTCTATCTCAATTGATATGATATTAATAGCATAGTGAATGGTTTTTGTCATAATTTTTCTTCCCAAGCAAACATGAGCAATAGATATAGCAACATTGTTTTTAATGCTTGCATTAGATATAACAACAACATTTTTGGTATTTTGTAAAAAGTTTCTAAAGATTTTACTGAGTTTATAGAGATGAACAATCTTGCCTTTGTTGATTTTGTGATTTATAGTGTTGAATGAGAAGCAATTAGAAAAGATATCTACTAATTGGAAGCCAGGAGAGAATTCTTTATGTAAAGAATTAAATAAAAGAAGAATTTCATTAAGATAGTTGTTAGTATTTACAATAGAATTTTTAATCTTTGCTTGGAGATAAGTTTTTCTATGAAAAGACAATGTAGAGTTGAGTCAATTGAATGCTAATATTCCAAAAGTAACTTGATTACTGTTAGAAACACAAAAGATTGGACTCTATTTTATTTTTCTTCTCTTTTATTTTTTCCCCTTTTTTTCTGCTCCTCTTAGTCTATTCTATTTTTAAAACTAGGGTTAGGGATCAGTGATATGTCACAGGTCACACTGTCACATGATCATATGCCATGATGAAAAATAGTAAAAGATTTTGAAAGAAATAATATCATATTATGTATTATACACATAATAGTCTTAAGGCAGACACATAGTTATTTAGAATAGGCTAAAGTAGTAGTGCACAGACCAGTAGTCTAAGGTATATAAGGTAGACAATCCTGTACAAATTTTTCTATCAAGTTCTCTTGTGTTAACCCTAATACAAGGTTCTTGAGTTATAACAATTACATAGTTTTAAGATAAAGAAGTCACTCTCATATATTGACAGCCACTAATTTTGTCAAGGTAAATAGAAATAAGACTAGCAATGGCTTTGATTCCCCAGGTGAGGGATGTTTGAAAAGCTCTAGTAATCTATAAGACAACTCTTTGTTATATTTTTCTAAGTTCTTTAAGAGGATAGAATAAAGAGATATTTTTAAAGTACCACATTGGGAAGCCATATAGAGTGATGGAAAAAATAAAAGTTCTATAGAATAGTTATTTATAGAAGGATAACAAACCTCTAGAGAAGTTATCTAACATTTTTATATTCTTGAGTTTTTCCAAAGTATAACATCTTGGAAGAATTGTAAGACATTTTGTTAGGTTTTGGAATAATAATCAAAGTGGACATTTTGAAATGTAATGGTCAGTGACTGAGATCAATGTATGAATTAGTAATATTGACAATGTTGGATAAACACTCATCATTATTTACAACCACTTTGAGATATTTCTATGAAATATGATTAAATCCTAGAGTGGATGAATTATTACATTTTTTGATTGTATTTCTGAATTTTTCCATTAAAAAGGGAAAACATTCCAATAAGGGTTTCAAGGGAATGTTGTCTAATAGGTATATATTTACTTGACAATTTTATACTGAATATATCTGTCATAGATCTTCAAGTTTGATGCATAGATACCCATTATATAGAAGGGTTTTGGTGGCAGGAAGTTTACACTTCTTGACCCAATTTATGAGATCCTAGGGTCTCTTATTTTTCAATACAATTTCTTGAATTTTATTATTAAAGAAAGTGTGTTTAGCCTTTTTAACAAATCTCTTGAAATTCTTTCAATCTTCTAGTGACTTTGAGAAATGATAAGTATTTAGTTTGATACTACACTATTTATTCCACTATGCTTTTTGTCAGAATTATGAATAAAACAAATGACAATTTTCATTTTGTTTTTTATTTTCTATTCACTTTCTATTCACTTTTATTTAGGGTTAGGGTTTAATGTGACATCACAGTCATAACAGTCACAAACATGTCACATAATACTATCACAGTCACAGTTACATGGTCACATGGTCACAATAAAAGACAGTAAAAACTTCTAGAACAATGATGTTATATAATGTGCTTAACACATGTTAATCTTAAGGTTTATATATGGTCTTTAAGGTAGGCTAGATGCAGTAGTAGCATGGACCAACTAGTATAGTATATAAAGTAAATACATTGTACTAAGAACTCCATTGAGTTCTCTTGTGATTAACTCAATCCAAGGTTTACTCTTTTGATTCTAACTCTGAGTCTTAAGATATAAAACTTTTGAATATTTAGTGATATTAACATTCTTGGAAAATTTATACTAAGTAGAATTCAAAATTCTTATATACTCTTGAACTATGTTTTCAAGGAATTCTTTACTTGATATATCTGTTATATCAATATTTTCCAAAGTTTATAAGCTCAGTGATAAACTTTTCTTCTTCTTCACTGTTCTTAAAAATCATTTATCACTTGTTCTGTATAAATTCCTTACTAATAAATATATCAACAGTTAATAAAGCATAATCTAAAGGGTATCAAGACTCTGGTAGAATAAAATGATTATCAACTTTGACAGAATCTGGTCAAAGAAACATGAGGTTAATAACTGAATTAGATTTATTAATATTATCAGTATATTGAGTTGAAACTTATTGGGCAGAAGAAGATAATTTAAGTTGAAAAGAATCAGTAATCTCCATGAGAATATTGTTATGGTCTGAATAATAAAAATAAGATGAATCCTAATTCCTATCTCTTATATTGAAATCCTCACCATAATAAGAACATTGTGAATATTGACTTCAGTATTCTTAAGATACTTTAAGGCTGATTGATGGTTATCTAAATAGACATTGATCATAAAAAACATACTACTGTTGTTAAAGAATGAAAAACAGTTAATATCTTTATGGTTTAGAATGTCTTTTCTGAGAGCAAAGTACAAATTAGTAAGTCAAACATTGATATATGTTATTATCCTAGAATGTTCATTATCACCAAATAATTGCCTAGAAAAGGTTATCTAGGAAGAATGATTAGGAATATCAATAATTTTGTCACCTTTCTTGTTAGATAAACTTGGGATGGTTTAAATAAAAGACTGTGGCAGTTTTTGAATGAAAAGAATATCAAACTCTTTTTTGTTTTCTCAGTAAGTAACCTATTCTTATGGATATTCTACAAAAATAATCAGAGATTTTTTCAAATTATGAACTTATCTTACTCATAGCTAAGTGAATTAATTTGACTCTATTTTTATGAAGCTCTTGATATTTTTTTGCATACTATTCTTTATTGAACTTGTACCTTTAGAACAGGCATATCTTGCTGTCTACTTGATGATTGTCCTTGTAATTAATATACTTGAAGCTGTGCAGACATAGTTTGCCTTTCTTAGTTTCAAGTCATAACAGGTTTGTCTTGAAGTTTACTTTACAACATCATACTAAATCATGGTGATGTTCTACTTTGTGTGGCCTATTACATTTGACATATTTCAATTCACATATATGACATGAGAACATTGTGTATACTCATTTCCAACAATTCTTGTATTATGATACTCTAAGGTTCATGTTGGCACCTCAGATTATAGTAATATAGCTTTCTACATTAAAACATCTATTCATTTGAAACTTAGCCTTAAAACTATCTTGAGTGTTCTATATGTTGATCCAAATAACAATTATATCTGATTTAGGAGAGGCCTTGATAACCCTTGGTCTTGAAGTAAGAAATATCATTGAAAATGTGAGTAGATTGCAAAACTCTTTTTATAATGTCAGAGGAAATAAGTATATTAGTATCTTCAATAAGATATTGAATTCCTAGGATCTTTAGATAGAACTTGAAATAATCTCAGAGCTATGACATCATCAGAATCAACACAATCAACATTCTTGATGTATGACTCAATTATATTGAGGTTTAGCATGAATGCAACTTTGTTAGTGGTAATTGTTGGCTCTTTAGAGTCAGCTTGAATAAAGTTAGCTATGATATCTGACTTGATATCTTTGAAAGCCCTATTTATGTTGGCAACATGTTTACCAGACAAGACAATGAATTTTTCCACATTAGTTAAGCTTATAAAAATCAAAATCTATCTCCTTGAGAGACTTTTAGTCATTATATTAATTCTATATTTGTTCTTTCTAAGCATGTTCAACACTTTGTGGATCTCTTTGACCTTCTTTATTGAAAGATTAGGAAAGTTTTCCTTTATCTTCACTATGTTCTTTACATTACTCTTAGATATTTAAGCATACAACTGACCATTTTTCAAATTAGCCTATATATCAGTGTTTTTTCCATTATCTTTGTAAAATTTAGATTTCTCTAAAACCTTCTTACTTAGTTTTGGAGAAATAGAAGGAGGGACTCTGAAGACCTTAGCTTTTTTACCAGACTTAGCTAACTTTTTATTGTTACCTGTATTATTCATTGGTCTCCTTAGTTTGAATTGTACTAAAGCACATTTCCTAAAAGACTTGTTATCCTTATTGACAGTTAGTTTATTCCATCCTGATTTGTATATGAATAAGATGAAATTTTTGGCTGCAAATGTGAATTCCACAATCTGAGGAATATATTCACTTGTCTTGTTCTCAAATCTTTTTTGTCTGATAAAGACTGCTATTCTATAAAGAAAGCAAACTATACTCTTAGCATATTCTTTTAAATATTCATTTATCCCAAGGATAGAAATAGAATAAATATTTCTATCCTACAATTAAAGGTCCACAGGTTGATTAATTAAATAAAGAATTGTAGATATCTCAAGTTCTTGAGATGAACACATGCTATTATTTATATCAATGTTTTCTGTCACAAACTTCATTCAGCTTGTATCTCCACAACCAGTGGACTGATTTTCACAAACTAAGTTGTGCTGGAAAGCCCCAAATAAGGGCTAATTGCACATATGTAGGATGCATAAAAGTAGCAACAAATAACTGAGATATCAGGTCTGTTATGGGATGCTTTGGACATGAACAATTTTTATTTTCTTTTATTTTCTGACTTTATAGGGATTTTGTTTTCTTTTTCTTTTTCTTTTCTTTTGGACAATGAAGAGGCACACGACAAGGGAGTTACATGACAGGTCACATGATGTGAGGTCATAGGCCTAGAACATGGTGGAAGGATCTAGAAGATGACATCAGGGCATATGTAGGAAGCATGGTGGCCTTGAGTAGGATGTGAGGCAAACATGAGGTTAAAGCATGGACAATAGGGTAGGTCTAATTATTAGTAGCACAGACCATGAGATATTTGTATAAATAGGGCTCTAATTAAGAAGAGGCTCCTTGTCGAATTCTCTTGTGAAATTCCCACATTATATCCCAACTCTGAGATTTACTCGTTAGTGAGATCATTGGACATTGTGTCTAGTAGTTGCCA
>Ga0157358_1001494_pt1 | contig 10201 bp, 7 predicted proteins | sample AttcapACBM2_FD_111484 | JGI IMG/M metagenome (GOLD analysis project Ga0157358, IMG submission 111484) | Fungus gardens microbial communities from leaf cutter ant in Botucatu, State of São Paulo, Brazil - Atta capiguara ACBM2 | ecosystem: Host-associated > Fungi > Mycelium > Unclassified ...
AAATAAATAAGATGGTTTCCTGGTTTAAATTCCTCATTGAAAAAAGAGAATGAAGGAAAAAATTCATTACACTTATTATCTACATTGATAAGTGGAGATTTTAAGCAAAGTTTTTGTTTGGGTATAAGGTAGTCGATGGATGCATTATGATAACTTCATTCCTGTAACCTATTAGAGCTAAGAATATTATTGATGATGTGATTGGATGGAAGAGATGATTCTCATAGGAGAAATCTTCCATAGAGTTTCTTAATGTGAAGATGTATAGGGATGAGTCCAGATATGGCTTCAATCCCTAGAGTAGGAAATGTTCAGAATATGCCTGAAATCCAAAGTGTCACTCTTCATTGCATCTTCCATAGTATGTTGAGATGATGATATGTTGGAGCTTTGTTGTAGTACCACAAAGGAAACACATATAGGGCTATAGGTAAAGCATAACATTTATAAAGTCTTCTTTTTTGAAGTGGATTGATACCTCTTGATGAATTATCTAGCAATTTCATACACTTGACTGTAGAAATTGCTTTGTTGGCATAGAAATCTATATGAATTCTAAATATGAGTTTTTGGTCAAATATAAAACTTAGATATCTCCATGTTTCTTTAGGAAGTAGAATGGGGCTCTCTAGGGCAGATAAGTCAAGAGAAGGAGGATTGAACACTCTATGAGCCCTAGAAAAGTGGAAGATATCAGTTTTTCCATATTTTACAATGAGATCACATCTCATAAGTAAAGACAATATTATGTTGTAGCTACAAAAATATTTACATTAGAATGTGATATGGATTTTTTTTGCAAAATAAATAATCCATCATCAACAAAAGAAATGATGGAAATGGATATTTTTAAGATTTTTAAGTGATTTTCAAAAGAAAGAAAAACAGGAGATAAATAGAGAGTAGAAAGAATTGGAGAAAGAGCAGATCTTTGACTGACACCAATATTAACATTAAATAAAGGAGATATGAAGTTGTTCCAAAGATATTTTGTTTTTCTTCCTACTAGATAATTCTTGAAAAACATCGAGATTTTACAATCAAGTCCCACCTTGTCCAGAATGAGGGAGAGTAGCTGGTTGTTATGAACTTAGGTCCTTAGAGTTGGACAAAAGAACAACTCTTGTATATGAGTAACATAAGAGAACTCAATAAAGATCCCTTTACAAACTGGTCTACCTTATATACTACTACCAATGGTCTGTGCTAACTACTGTGCACCCTACCCTAAACAACCATGTGTAGTACATGAGGTCAACATGTGGTAATTATGTTGTATGATATCACTTGTTCTAGAATCTTCTATGACTTTCTCTCAAGTTCCATGATCAATATTGTGACCATACCATCAAATGTGACTGATGTGATCGATCACTTCTAACCCTAACCCCAGAGTTCTAAAAATGGAAAAGATGAAAAATAAATCAAAAGGAAAATAAAAATGAGAAAGAAAATAATAAAAAACTAAGTCCACTTTCTGTTGTCTTGACACTAGTGATTCAAGAAGGGAAAGAATTAAGTGATGTCAAATGCAAGAGTGCTCATGGTGAGGTTTTTAACCCAACCTGATTGAATAATGTGGGTAAGAGCAACCCCCACATTTGTGGTAGATCTCTGTTTGAGATCACTGAGTTGACTAGAATGGATAAAATTGTTGGAAATTGTATGAAATTGAAGACATTCTCCAATTATTTTTTTGAAGAGTTTTCCTATTGTATTGAGGAAAACAATAGGGTGATATAACTTGGGTGAATTGAAAGATGTCTTGTTAGGTTTGGGAATAACAACCATCATTGAAGACTTGAAATGAGATGGCCAATGTCCCAAATCTATACAGACATTAGCTATATCAATGAATTTACTAATGCAGTCTTTGTTTCTAATGATAGATTTGATATGACTCTACATTAATTTATCAGGACCAGGAGCTGACAAATTATTGCATTTTTTGATCACATCAATAAGGTCTTTCTTGGAAAATGGTATCCACTCAGTTGTTGTCTTATCTGAAATTTTGTCTGGAAAATGGATGTCAACTTCTCATGCTTGAGTGGAATTGAAAGAACTATGAAGAGTATTCTATAGATCATCTAATTTGATATATGGATGTCCTTCATATTGAATGGCTTCTACCATTGGGAGTTTGTGTTTCTTAACCCAATTCATTAGCTCCCATGGGCCACACTTCTTGCTCACAATTTCATTTATCTTGTTATCAAAGAAGGTATGCTTGGATTTTTTGACTATACTTTTGAAGTCTTTCTAATTTTCTAGACTGTGTGTTTATCAGTATTTGTTTAGTGTATAACAACAATCTTCAATCCACAATGCTTTAGAATGTCTTGTTATGTTGACCATCTTTGATTGTTTGAATCATATGTCCTCAATTTTGATTGAGAGGTTTTGAACAATCTCCTCTAAGAATTTGGAATTTGGAATGGATGTAGTGTTCAAATTTTTGATGAATTAAATGAGATCCTCAATGAATCAATTTTCTTCATCACTTCCTTTGATTAGATATTGTTGTTTAGTTGAAATATGTTCTTTATTAATAGTTATATCGATAGTAATTGGAGCATGGTCAGACAAAAGCCTCCAATCTGGGTGGATATAATGGTGATTGAATTCTGATAAAAAGAGTCAAAGGGACACTAGATCTAAAACCAAATTTGAGTTTTGATCATTGTTTGAAAACCTAGTAGAAAGATTTTCAGTAGGTTTGGAAATGTCTAGTAAAAACAAATCTGCTATATCAAAAAGAATGTCACTATGAACAGAATGAAAAGGAAAGTTCAAATCCCATAGACTGTCCCTAATGTTAAAATCACCCATCATAATGATGACATTATAGATATTGACCTTAGTATCCTTAAAATACTTCAAGGCCAATTGAGATGAGTCCAAATAAATGTTAATCAGAAAAAAAATAGAGCCCTGATTGAAGAAAGAAATACATGAAACATCTCTGTGATTAAAAATGTCATTTCACAAAGAGAAACAAAGACAAGAAATATAAATGTTAACATATGTCAAAACTCTGGGAGAATTAGACTGATTTGTTGGGGTCCTGGCAAAAGTGAGCTAGTTAGGATGATGAGGAACACCAACTAGTTCTTTTCCTTTACTACTAGTGAAGCTCAGAATAGTTCATATGATTGACCACAGAGGTTCTTAAATGAATACAATATCGAAAGACATATGGGTCTCTAGAATGGTATTGACAATAAGACTGTTTTTGCAAACATTTTGAGAAAAGAGCTTTTAAACATCACAAATCATTGCAAAATCCCACTCACAACTGAGCAAATTAATTTTGTCCTGTTTTCACAGATCTTGATATTCTTTTTGTTATGCTATTTCCAGTTGAACCTATGTTTTCAGAATAGATATAGGTTAGAATCCACCTAATGATCACCTCGGCAGTTTGAACACTTGAAGATGTGCAGGCATAGTTTGCCTTTTTTCATTTTGAGGTGTGGTGGGTTGGTCTTTTCATTAGCTTTGTAATACCAACCAAATTGGTGGTGGTTTTCGGATTTATGTGGACCATTGTATTTGATGTATTTATATCCTTGAATTCTACATGACAGAGTGGTGTGTTCCTATTTCCAACAATTTTTACATTGTGAAATGCCAGGGTTCATGTTAGCTTTTCTAATAATAGTGATATATCTTTCCATATTAAAGCATTGATTGATAAGGCCCTTGGCCTTGCTCCCACTTTGAATGTCCCAAATGTCAATCCAAATGATAGACATATCTGACTTAAGAGAAACTTTAATGACTTGCAGTTTTGAAGTGAGAACAACATTGTCAAAAATTTGATTTTGTTTGATAATATTTTTTATGTCTCCTGAAGAAAGACGTTTTTGTGAGTTATCATGAGAGAAGTAAGGAATGCCTATTATTTTCAAATAGAACTTGGATTGTAGGAGTCGAGGAACTTCCATGCCTGAAGTGTCAATATTGGCTATGTTTTTAATGTAGTTCTTGATGATGTGCAAATCCAATTGCAACACAACTTTGCTTGTAACCACCATAATCCCTATCTGATCTGATCAAATAAAGTCTACCAAAACTTCTGATTTTGCATTTCTTAACAACATATTGATATTAGTGACATAAAGAGAACTATTTTCATAAATTTTGCTGTATTGTTGCTACTTATTGGAGTGATGATTTGCTTTCTTGACAGTCCTTTTGTTGTCATTTGGATGTATGGTTTAAGCTTAGGATTGCCATTGACAATGTTTTGAATCTGGTCAATTTCTTTTTCACCAAGGGCCAGAAAAATATCTTTGATTTTGAAATATCTGGAGATTTGATTAACCTTCTTTTGTAATTTAGTGGGGATAGGGAAAGAGATCTTCTTGATACTCATTGGGATTGGTTTACTGATGGATTTGTTGCTCTTATTGGATACTAGTGGTACTCTCAGAGTGAATTTCGACAAAAATTTCTATCTAAGAGTGTTAGAGTTTTTATCAGAGATGAGAGAATCCCATTTAGACTGATAAATAGAAGAAATGAGGTTTTAAATTGCCTTGCTAATGCCTTTGAAATTCTCAAGGTTATTAGACTTTGCAGGATCAACTTGTTTATTGGTTATGTATTTAGCCATGAAGTTTAAAGAATCCTTAATGTTTTTGGAATCCAACACTAAGTATTTGATGGATCCATGAAGTGATATTGGGTAGAAACTTCTATCTCATAGTTTGGGTTCCATAGGAGCATTAGGATCATACAGCAATTAGATGTTAATAACAGTGTCATTAACATGAGGAGGACTTGAGATAGAGTGCTCAATCAGAACACATTTGTTTATTGTGTTATTGTTTGGATCAGCCACCATACTGATATGATTTGCCTGCTCCTTAGACATTACATAGGACAGTTGAGGGCTGTCATCCCCCATATTGATGTCTTCATTCAGACCATTGTTGTATTCCATTCTCTCATAGTATGCAACCAAAGATTGTAGTTTAGGCAAAGAAGTTCTACCTCTCACCTTGTCATAGTTGTCAGAAAGATTTCTTAATGGAATGTCTATTCCTATATTAATTGAAGAAGCCACAGTTGGTAAGTCAAAGGTTTGTTGAGAATGTGTATTTGGTGAAGAAAGAAAGAATTTATTCCCAAAGTCTCTTATGGGCACTACCATACAAGATGGTGGTACAAGAGAAAGAAGGGAGAACATTTGTAACTGTTATATGTAATATAATATTACAATTTCTTAAATATAGAAACTCGAAATAAAAAATAAAAATAAAAATCAAGTCTATTGTTTACTACTCTGATATTACCTTCTCTTTAATGTTTCTCTTTAGAAGAAATAGACTTCCACCTTTGCCAATTCCTCTCTAACTTTCTTAAATATTCCTTCTCAAAACTTTCATTATTCCATCTATATAATATCTTTGTTATATACTTTCTCTAGTAACTCTTTTCTTATAAAGTTCTTTTCCTTTATTATTTATAAATTTTATTGTTTTCTAATCTCTACACTCATTCTCCTTTTAAACTCTGCTACTATCTTTTTTGTATTTTCAAAGTCCACTTTTTTTTCCAAGTATTATAAATTTCTTCTAATATACAAAGTATTTTATATATTCTTGCTCTACTCTCTTATTAATAATTCTTTCTATCTTTCATTCTTCTACTCAATTCATCTTTATTAGCTTTGTGTTATGATACACATGAGAACTAATCTTTTTCTTTTTCTTTTATCTATTTTTCTTGATTTTATATTTCTTTTCTTTTGAATTTCTTTTTCTTTTTATTGACAATGAAGAGGCACATTACTGTGGTCACATGACATATCACATGATGTGAAGTCATAGGCCTAGACTGGGCTGGAAGAGACTAAAAGAATGACATCAGGGCATATGTATAGGACATGATGTCCTTATAGAAGATATGAGGATGAGGTATGGACAACACATAGACTTTAAGGCAAGGTTAAATTAGTGTTAGCATGGACCATATGTAATTTATATAAATAGGATAGCAATTCAGCAGAGACTCCTTGTTGAGTTCTCTTGTAATTCCCACATTGATAGCTTACTGAGAGCTTTACTTGCTTGTGTGATTATTGGACTTTGTGTCTAGTGGTTGTCACAACATCCAGGAAACTTCATCCTATTCTCTTAGAATTTATCTAAAGATGAGTCATATACTTAGTTGTCTGAACAATATAACTTAAGATTTTCCTAGATCATAATTATAAATTCTGTTAAAACCTTATAGATGATCTCAATACATCAGTTAGTCTCATATTCTAGGACTGCCTATCCTCATGTCTTAACCTCTCTTGCTTTTTCTCACCTTCCAACTGATGTCTGCTCTTAGTGATCACCCATGGTTACTATTAACACCAATAAAGTTCTGAGACTTTTTCAATACTATCTAATGAAAGTAACTGAGTGTTAGTAAGCTTTGAAATACAACACAAATAACATTCTTTCCAGTCTTGTAAAATAACTCTGAAATCTATACACTCTAGTATCAAACCCTATCTCTGTTTCTGTTAGAGCAACTGGGTGGAAGGGCCAAGCACTTCAAATCTCCAGGAAATTCTAAGTCTATTGTCTGAGAAATTACTAAACTATACACTTATCTTCAGGAAATTCTAAGAGAACAGAATGAGGATTCCTGAAGGTAATGACTACTTTATAAAATAATAGGTCTATTATAATGTGTCATAATTCCAATTATATAAGCAAGGAATGATAATACTTAAGTAATCAGAAACAGTTCAGAATGGAAAAACTGAAATAAAAGAGAGCCAGAATACTTAGTAGATACTTCCAGAGCATGGAAAATTAGATATGTGGATATATGGATGATACTAAATGACTTCAGAAGACCGCAGAGTGTTGTGAAAGAGCAAAAAAGTGTATAAAGGTGAGTTTAATAATATATCCAAATAGTTAGAAGTATTGATGTATAGCTTGAAGAGGTCCAGAACATGGGAAATCAGATAAGCAGATGAGTGCAGATGTGAGAAGAGATCACAGAAATAGATCAGCTAAAAAACATAGAAGAGAAAAGTCTTGGAAGAGCTAGTTTTTTTACAGCTCCTATAAGTATATCTTTTCTCTCTCAAATAAGATTCTCTTTACCAACTGATATTTCCATACTACTCTTAACTCCATATACCACTCCCATATCAAGCACAGCTCACACCAAGGATGAAAGTCTGCAGAGTTAGCTCAGAGATGCACAAACTTGTGGAATGACCTTGGCTTTAGCTTATATACTGTACTGTCTAACTGCCACATGATTGCAACTTCAGATGAAAGAAAGAGGTCCAAGATGGGAGTGAGTACTAATTGGTGTGTTGCTGTTGAACACTGGAGATTGAGTTCAATAAGAGTTATCTTTGTCAATTATCAGACTAGTGAATTACAGTGTAACTACTAGTCTTATATATAATGTAGAACTATAGAAGATGCTCAGAGTTTCAGTGGTATAGCCCCTATTGCCCTGAGTGAAGGTTTCAGTGGTAAAACACTGACAAGAGTAAGAGTTCTGCCATAGGAGACCAAGTTGGATAGGACTAGCCCTATTATAAAAGATGGAATATCTAGATGGTTGTATCACTACTGTGAGAATGTGTTGTGAGAAAGGTGGCCATCATAGAAGATGGGCTTATACAATAGAAGTTAAGAAAGCAGTATTACCATGGAGATATATTCCAGATGGGTGGACTTGGCATATGACATTTCATCAGACTTTAGTAATAACCAACAAATAGAATAAGCATTCCTTAACTCTTGTTCTTTTTATATCTAGCTGTTGGTAAAACAGTTTATATGCAATCAAAATAAAATTCTTTGAGTCTTATTCTTCTCTTATAATAGCTGAGTTACAAAGTGATCTGAGAGACTTTTTTGAGAAGAATCCAATATAAGAGTGAGTCTTCTCCATTTCCATATAGTCTGAATTTGAGAAGCATTTCTATGCTCACTTTTCTATCAATACTACTACTAAAGCCATTAACAAACTGAAAGAAACAGCATATTACTAAGGGAGCTACATAGTGGAGGATTACCTAAATGAGTTTTAATCTCTCATATTAGAAGCCAGCTATACTAATTTATATACTATAATAGTCAAACTCTGCTAAAGACTCTAAATGACAATTCAGAACCAAATTATGACCCTGTTAGTAGACAGATCTAAAAACACCAATTCCTCTACTTGGTTTAAAGCTGAATAGTAGATAGACCATGCCTAACAAGCAAATAAGATATTTTAGTCAACACTATTATGACTTAGATCTCAGATTAAGACAAAAGACATACTCTTATATTAAGTGATATAAGAGAACTCAATAAAGTTCCTATTACAAACTAATCTACCTTATATAATGCAGACTATGGTCTGTGTGCACACTATAACCTACCTTCAAATATACTTTCTATAAGACTAACATACTAGTACTATACTATATGATGTTATTTATTCTGAAACCTTCTGTGATTTTCTTTATGTCATGTGATCATGTGACTTGTAAATATGATAAATATAACATATTTGGAACATATACATATATGACCATTATATGTGATATTACATCACACTTTTTTGTCTAAGTCCAAAATTAAAAAAGTAAAACTAAAAACTAAAAATAGAATAAAACCAAGTCCAACATTCACAACTCTGACAAACACAGCACAATTATCCAGTGCCTATATTCAATCTCCAAATATAGTAGAATTCTTCTGTTATTTTGATTCTTAAGTAGCTATCCATATCTTTTCATTGTCTTTATAACAGCTACTACTAGTGTTCTCCCAGATATTCCTATGAATACAAATGTCATTCAAAAACTCCATATGACTCCTATCAAGAAATATTACTATTGTGGGAATCTGAATCATATAGTCTACAAATACTCAGTAAGATTAGATGTCTAGCAACTAACTACTGAGCAATAAGAGGAATTGATAGAAAACTTATATGTATTAATGGATATTGAGATCAGCCAATAGTTAGAGTCCATAGACAATAATAGTACCAATAATATTCTAGAAAATTAGAATTTTTCATAGAGTGATCAGTAATTTATATGTCCCAACTATTAGTAAATAGGTTTGCTATATTTGAAATAAAGGAATACATCTCCAAAAAAGTGATCTCTTAAATATACCTATTTGTACACTTTATACTAACATTGCAATCTCTGTTAGATACTCTAAGTAAAATAAAAAAATTATCTCTTCATCTAACAATTAATATCTATAAAACCTTTCTATACCTTCTTATTGCTTTTGAATCTACTAATACCTCTAAAACATTCTCTGTGCAAGCACTAGTAGACTCTGGAGCTATGGATGTTTTCATTAATTACAGCCTTATAGAAAAATACTATATAAACACCTATAAGCTCTCCAAGTCTATTGTCAGATATAATTTATACCAGAAGGCAAAAGTCTATGGGGTTGGCTTTGAGTTTATACTAGAATGGAAACATATACAAAGTGCATGATGGTATGGACTTCCCAGAATGACCTTAGCTTTGGCTTATATACTATGTTATTTATCTTCTACAGGGTTTCTACTTTAGAAATGGAGTAGAATTTAAAGAGAGTGAGTTCTAATAGTGGTGTATTACTAAAGAATACTGGGAATAAAGTTCAACTAAAATAGTTGATTATCAGACTAGTAAAATACAAAGTACTTACTAGTTTTTATATATAAGTAAGATTAAAGAAGAAACTTAGGGATTTCAGTATATATGTTATGACTTAGATTTCAGAAATAAGATGAAAGCACACTCTTATATTGAGTAATACAAGAGAACTTAATAGAGTTCCAAGTATAAACTAATCTACCTTATATACTATAGACTATAATTTGTATGCATACTATAACTAACCTACTCTAAAGTTCATGTGCACTCTATAAGGCTGATATGCTGTTGTCATGCTGTATGATGTCATTTGTCTCAGAACCTTCTATGTTCTTCTCTATGATATGTGATTGTGTGACTTATGACTAATATGTGACCACACTGTAATAAGTATCATATTTTTGTTATATCTTTGTGGCTTGTGCAACCATCATATGTGACATTATATCACATCCTTCATCTAAGTCTAAAATAAAGAAAAGAAAAGAAAAACCAAAAATGAATTAAAAGGAAAACAGAAAAAAAAAGAAAAGAAAAAGAAAATAAGACCAAGTCTATTGTTCA
>Ga0157358_1001495_pt1 | contig 10200 bp, 12 predicted proteins | sample AttcapACBM2_FD_111484 | JGI IMG/M metagenome (GOLD analysis project Ga0157358, IMG submission 111484) | Fungus gardens microbial communities from leaf cutter ant in Botucatu, State of São Paulo, Brazil - Atta capiguara ACBM2 | ecosystem: Host-associated > Fungi > Mycelium > Unclassified ...
ATCTCTGGTGTTTAATGGCAATACACCAATCAGCACTCACTTCCATCTCAGACTTCTTCCCATCATCTGAAGTTGCAACTATGTGGCAGACAGATGGCGCAGCACATAAGCTGAAGCCAAGGTTGTTCTACAAGTCCACCCACCTCCAAGTCATTTTTGTGGACTTCCACCTTGGTGTGAACTGTGCTTGACACATGTACATAGTTATAAAGTAGTTACTATGGTCTGCATTCATGCTCCATATAATAAATCATTGATTTAAATATTATAGAAGTTCTGAAATAAGATGTTATATAGTATATATATTATATATGTTAACCTTAAGAAAAATACATAACCCTTTTAGATAGGCTAAGGTTAGTGTAGCATAGATTAGTAGTCTAGCATATATGAGGTAGACAATCTTGTACTTGAAATTTTATCAGGTTTTCTTGTATAAAATCTTATATAAGGTTCTTTTCTTTGTCTAACTCTTTAGGCTTAAGTTTGTAATATTAGAACTTAATTTCACTATTCAAGACTATCTAGTACTGAACTTTCTCAAACTTTACTCTTTATTCATCCTCAACTAAGAGACAACACCATCTCTTAGTCAAGAAGATGTAGCTAGGCTTAAGAGGTATACTGGTCAAGTAGAAGAAGCTTGGCTATTTGGTTGTACTGAAGTCTACTGTTATGATTGCTACCTCATATTTTACAGAGGTTTACCTCATGCTGAATATCATTAGTGTTTGTTTTATCTCTGACTCATTATTAACTACATCTTGTTCCATTCTCATATTATATCAGTCAGGATCTCATATAGTAGTAGAAGCTTTATTATGTTTTTCTCATTATCTCTCTTAAGAACACTTAACATATTCCTCATGGTCAATAGGTATATATAGTTGTAAATATAGTCCTGTGTCCTTATACTTTACTAATTGATCATCTCTTTTACTCTTATTCAAGCCTTTGCCTAAGTTGTAACCTGAGCCAAGTTTAGGAACATAACATTTGGTAAAGTGTTGTCAGGCTTACTTTGCAAAAGAAGAGTGCATAGCAGTTAGGCTACTGAAACATCCTAATGGTTAGGTTATTGAAAGACAGAAACCAGATACCAGTTATTGTAGTAGATATTATAGATAGATAAGATAGACAGGCTAAGCCAAGAAATGACAGGTATTGAGGCATTAGAAGAAATATTGAGACTATTGAGGATCACTGAAGAATACATCTTGGATGAGAACAAAACTACAAAACCAGAAACATTAAAAGAAATGTTGGCAGTATCAGCAATAGAAATAGTATAGACAGTTATGCTAAAGAGTATGATCTCAAACATAGGGTGGTTTGATAGTGATTGGACAAAGTTTGAAGACTGGTGGAGAGAAATCCAATTATTTCTCAAAAGTAACAGAGTAACAGTAACAAGATCACTGCAGTATTAGCCTGACTCAGAAGGTGTAGCAGAAATTTATACATAGAAGAAAATCAACCAGATAGAAGAAGAAGACATCTAGGATTGAGATAAAGAAATCAAGACAGCATTCAATAGCAAGAGTAAGACAGCAGATATTGAATAGAAGATCAAAACTTTCAAGTAAGGAAAAAGCATATTGCCGATTTCATGATAGAGTTTAAAGTATTGGCCATGAAGGCTGAAACTGATAATATAAATGCAATATTTTTGCTAAAGAAGAATGTCAGAAACAATATAATCAAGATTATATTGGAATACTCACTCATAGTAGTACCAGAGTCACTCAAAAAGTAAAAGGTGGCAATCATCTCAGTTGGACAAGAATATGAGTCCATAGAAGGAAGAAAAGATTATAGAACAGAATTAGAAATTATCTATGGAAGAAGAAAAGCATTAATGGACATTGAGAAATCCAAAGATAACTATGACAAGAAAAAAAGAAACCAGAAGGTGTTATCAGTATGATGAAGTGGGATATTTCACAAGAGATTATAGAACAGGATAGAAAATGAAAAATAGAAGTGTATGAGAAAATTTAGATAATAAAGACAGTGATAAAGAGGAGGGTTTTGTTGGAGGTTTAGAGTAGGCACAGTATAATGAACCTCTGTATATAGTAAATCTCTAAATTTGTTATGGTTCAATGCTCAAGGTGTTAAGCAAAGAACTAACTCTTGTATTGAGTGACACAAGAGAACTTGATAGAGTTCCTAGTACAAAGTAGTCTACCTTATATACTATTACCCATGGTCCATGCTATCTACTGTGCATCCTACCCTAAACAACCATGAGTATAACATGAGGCCAGCATGTGTTGTCCATGCTGTATGACATTACTTTGTTCCAGAACCTTCTACTTCATTCTCCAAGTCCCGTAATCAGTCTTGTGACTACGCTATCAATTTGTGATTGATGTGACAGCGTGACTGATAAACCCTAACCTGAGTTATTCTAAAAATAGAAAATTAAAAAGGAAAAAGAAAAGTAAAATAAAATAAAGTGAAAGGAGAAAATAAAATAAAGTCCACCGTCAACGATCTTGACAAAATTGATATATTATTTCACAACAAAGAGATAACAAAGAGAGAGAACTCAATATATGTATAAGCATGAAAACATCAAATGGGAAGAAACTATAGTTCAAGGTACTGGTTGATTCAGGGTATACTCATACTAGAATTAATAAACAGCTAGTGAAGGAAGAACAAATTAAAATAGAACTTATGGACAGATTATTCAAGGTTTTCAATATAAATAAAACCAACAATAAAGAAGTGACAAGATTTGTGACACTAGAACTAGATATTAACAAATATATAATAATATTGATACAGCATTTACAGACCTAAACAGCATGAATATGCTTTTAAAATATAACTGGTTGGTCAAACATAATCCGGAAATAAGTTAGAATAAAGAGACAATATAGTTTACAAGATGCCTAAGAGAATGCAAGATACAACATCAGGATATTTCATTTACATCAAGGATTAGGAGATTACAACTAATGGAAGACATGAATAAAAAATTAGCAAAGACCCTAATCTAACAAACCTAGAGAATCTACAAGAATATATTTGACTATTCACATATCTATTCAATGAGAAGAAATTAACTTACTGGAAGATGCACTAAAGAAATTAAATGCCAAAGTCTATATAATGACAGTCAAGGAAGATGAAGTATTAAACCAATGGTTAAAAGAAAAACTCAAGACAGAACTAATAGTAGAATCAAGCTCAAGATATGTAGTACTATGTTTCTATATTCCAAAGAAGAATGGATCTATATGATTAGTACAAGACTACAGAAAGTTGAACTAGTATATAATAAAGAACAAGACATTATTATTAATTGGAGAAGTAATTGACAAGCTAAGGGATGTGAAATACTTCAACAAATGGGATCTTATCTATAGATATAATAATGTATAGATCAAGGAAAGTATCACAAATGAGCTACTCACTGGTTGTGATACTTGAACTTAATGGTGTTTCAAAGGTTTAGTATAAGGAGGTAATGATAATAGGTGATGAGTAGTATCAACAGAAATAATTGATGTAAATTGATATTGTTAAGTCTTAAGTTTAATCTTCAAACATAGAAGTATATATACAAAAGAGTGATGGTCCATGCACAAGTTGTTGCCATCATATGATCAAAACTCATACCTGATGGAAGCTATCATCTGTCATAGCAGCTGTCAGGCTAATTTTAGAAGGTAACTAATTATATCACTACATTGATATGCTTGTATCTCTATAAATACTTATTGCTATGTAATATACCATATATCATTGGAAAAAGTTTGATAAGCACTTTCTAATGCAAGTTTGATCATGCAAATCTGTCTAGTTGTTCATGAGATATTAGCAAATGGAGATTTTATAGTTACTGATGACCTGATATCTTGGTTGTTTGTTGTTGCTTTTGTATATCTTGCACATATGCAAATAGCCCTCATTTGGTGCTTGATAACACAACTTAGTTTGTAAAAATTGGTCCACTGGTTGTGAAAATACAAGCTGAATGAAGTTTGTGATACAAATCTATAACCTTACAATAGGATTTCATGATAGTATTATATTATATTATGACTATGACTATGATATTTGTAACTAACACTAAATAAAACTAAATCTACTATTTTAAAGTCTAATACTATTTAGCTTAGAGCTGGACCTAGACACTAACCTCACTTAATATAAATAACTAAATAACTGTTAAATTATATAGTAATAGTATTACTTAAGCTTTTAATCCAGTATTTAAGAATTAGTAGATACTTTGTAATTTTTAATATCATAATTTTTACTACTATTAATACTAAACTCTAGTATTAAGGCAATATACTTCCTTCTACTAGAACACTCTTGTCAAGATCGTTGACGGTGGACTTTATTTTTTATTTTCTCTTTTCACTTTATTTTATTTTCCTTCTTCTTTTTCTTTTCTTTTCTATTTTTAGAATAACTCAGGTTAGGGTTTATCAGTCATACTGTTACACTAGTCACAAAGTTGATGGTGTAGTCATAAGACTGATCATGGGACTTGAGAGAATGGAGTAGAAGGTTCTGGAATAAAGTAATGTTATACAACATGGACAATATATGTTGGCCTCATGTTATACACATGGTTATTAGAGTAGGGTGCACAGTAGTAAGCACGGACCATGAGTAGTAGTATATAAGGTAGACTACTTTGTACTAGGAACTCTATCGAGTTCTCTTGTGTTACTCAATACAAGAGTTGTTCTATTACCTCGCTCTAAAGGTTGTAGTTCATAACATTAGAACTCGATACTCATATCTAAGACTTCTTAGTACTTAGCCCTCTCTATCTTACTCTTTTCTCATCCTCAACTGAAGGGCAACACTGCTCTTTAGTCCAGAAGAACACAGCTGGACCCTAGGCTTAAGGGGAGTGCTAGTTAGGCAGAGAAAGCCTAGCTGTTTATCTGTATCAAAGCCCACTGGTATATGGTAGACATATTACTCTTTGTGGACGTGTTCTTTACTTTTTCAAATATCAGCCTTGTGCTACACATCCACTTGTGATATGTCTACACAGAGGAACAGCAGGCATTCTTAAAACCTTGCTTAGAGTAGAATGTCCTTCTTAGAACAAAATTGTTTACTTTTTCCTTAGGGCAGTAGTCAGTTGATAGAAGTAGTCAGTAATTGTGTAGGCGGGACTTGAAGAGGACCTGCTATCACATACAGAGATTTCTTTGTCTTTGGAGTACGAGTCTGAGAGCAAGACCAGTACTGGTTCCGCTCTTCCTTTATATACTTCACCACTACCACCACCAATTGACTCACTACCTCTCTATCCCAACATGAGTCAAATCAATCTTCACGAAGTCATACGCCAGCAACAGGAGCAGCTGGCAGCAATGCAGGCGCAAATACAAGCCTTGCTTGCAGCAGAAGGAGGAGGAGGAGCTGGAGGAATGGAAAGAGAAATGATGGGGTCCAACATGGGACCTCACATGGAGGTGGCTAAGCTAGCTATCTTCAATGGAGAAGCAGGAAAGGTAGGAGGATTTATAACTGCATGTAGACTATATTTGAGAATGAAGATGAGAGAGGTGACAGTAGAAGAGCAGGTGTTTTGGATTTTGTCACATGTGCAGGGAGGGTCAGCGGATATTTGAAAAGAAAATGTAATGGAGGAATTGGAGGTGGGGGAAATGGAATATGAGACAGCAGAGGAACTTTTGACAGTATTAAAGAAGGAGTTTGGAGGAGGGGAAGAAGAAGCAGTAAAGGCAGCAGAGTTGAGGAAACTGGAGCAAGAAGGAAAAACAATGGAAGAATTTGTACAAGAGTTCAAGAGGGCGGCAAGAGGAAGTGGGTATGAGAGAAGGCTGTTGGTAGAAGAATTTAAGAGGGGTATGAATAGAGGAATAAGGAGGAAGTTAATGGAGGCAGAAAATCCACTAACCTCCATAGAGAAATGGTACAGGAGGGCAACGGCCCTTGACAGGAATTGGAGGGAGAGTAGAAAGGAAGAAGAAAGATTGCGAGGGAAGAAGGAACTGGGAGGAGGGACTCCGAAACAGGAGCAGAGACAGATATTGCCATGACTATTAGTGTGGCAGAGGAGGCAACAGCTTCCTCAGCAGGCGACAACAGGGCCTGCTCTAATGGAGGGAGTTGAAAGGACAAATACAGTGGTGTTAAGAGGATCAGGAGTAGGACAGAGTGCGGGGATTCCTCCTAGGAGGTAGATCGAGGTCGGAATTGTTATGCTTGCAGGGGATTGGGGTACATGACCCGTCATTGTAGGAATTGAGGACAGAGGAGAAGAGTGATGGAGAATAGGAGAGTAGAATATGGAGGTGGAAAAATTGAGGAGATTCTGAACTTTGTAAATAATTTAAAAGAGGAAGAGAACCTAGAACTTCTCAACTAGGTTCTCAGAACAGATACAGTGTATTAGCTAAAGGAATAAATGCTGATGCATCTGAAACAGAGGAGAAAGAAGTAAGAAAGACAGAAGGAAGAATGCTGAGGGAGGTAACTATGAAAATAGAATTAGAAAGAATTGATACACAGGAGGGAATTACAATGGAGGCGCTGTTGGATAGTGGAGCAACGGGGATGGTGATGAGCTCTGAGTTCATCAAGAAACAGAGCTTTAAATTAAAAAAGCTGGAGAGACCGATACAGGTGAGAAACGTGGATGGGTCCTTTAATAGAGAGGGACCAATAGAAAATACAGTGGAAGTAAATATCTATTATAAAGGGCATATAGAGAGGACAGAGATTGATGTGATTGGAGGACAAAAGTGGTCGGTGATTTTAGGCATACCGTGGCTAGCACACCACAACTCTGAGATTGATTGGAAAACAGGGGAGGTCAAGATGACAAGGTGTCTGGAGGAATGTGGGAAGCAGTGGAGACTGGTACAAGGAAAATCAGGGTGGGAAAAACAGAAGGAAGAAGAGGCAAAAGAGGAAGCAGAGAAAAGAAAGAAGGAAAAGGAGAAAGAAAGGAAGAAGAAACAGAGGAAAGGGAAAATCATGGAGGTAAAGAAAGTAGCAGAGGAGTAGGAAATATGGGATGAAGAGGAGGAAGCAGTGAAGTCAGAAGCGGAAGTGAAAAAGTTAGTGCTGGAAAAATTTCATAGGTGGATAAAAGTATTTGTAAACAAGCAGTCAGAAAGGATGCCTACAAGGAAATTGTGGAATCATGCAATAGATATGAAGGAGGGATTCATGCCATGAAAAGGGAAAGTATACCCTTTGTCAAGAGAAGAAAGAGAGGAGGTTAGGGAGTTTGTAAAGAAGCAATTGAGAAAGGGATATATCTGGCCGTCTAAGTCACCACAAATGGCGCCAGTGTTCTTTGTAGAGAAGAAGGATGGGAAGAAGAGGATGGTATAGGATTATTGGTACCTTAATGAGTGGACAATCAAAAATAATTATCCACTGCCATTAATCTCTGATGTCTTGGAGAACATTGGGACAAAGAAGTTGTTCACAAAGATGGATTTAAGGTGGGGGTACAACAACGTAAGAATCAAAGAGGGAGATGAGTAGAAGGCTGTATTCACAATACCAGAAGGGTTGTTTGAACCCACTGTTATGTTTTTTGGATTAACAAATTCTCTAGCAACATTTCAAACTATGATGAATGAATTGTTGAGGGATTTGATTAACACAGGAAAAGTAGCAGTTTTCATTGATGATGTGATAGTGGGAATGGAGATGGAAGAAGAATATGACGAGTTAGTAGCAGAAGTAATTTGGAGGCTGGAAGAGAATGATTTATATGTAAAACTGGAGAAGTGTAGCTGGAAAGTAAAAGAGGTAGGGTTTTTGGGAGTAGTGATAGGGCCGGAGGAAATTAAAATGGAGAAGGAGAAAGTAAAAGAAGTTTTGGAATGGCCAAGGCCAAAAAATGTCAAGGACGTGCAGAAATTTTTAGGACTGGCAAATTATTATCGTCGGTTCATAGAAGGATTTGCAACAGTGGTAAGGCCATTACATGATTTAGTAAAAAAGGATAAAAAGTGGGATTGGATGGAGAGACAGGAGAAAGCATTCAAAGAGTTAAAAAAATGGTTTACAAAAGAACCAGTTCTGACAGCTCCAGACATAGACAAGAAAATGAGGATGGAGGTGGATGCATTAGATTACGCAATGGGAGGTGTACTGTCAATGGAGTGCAAAGATGGGTTGTGGAGGCCAGTAGCATTTTTGTCTAAATCATTGAATGAGACAGAAAGAAACTATGAAATACATGATAAGGAAATGCTGGCAATTGTTAGGGGATTGGAAGCATGGAGACACTTGTTGGAAAGAGCACAAACTAAATTTGAGATCTGGACAGATCACAAAAATTTAGAGTATTTCATGAAAGCGCAGAAGTTAAACAGGAGACAAGCTAGATGGGCTTTATATTTGTCTCGGTTTGATTTTACCTTGAAGCATGTGGCAGGAAGTAAGATGGGAAAAGCAGACAGACTTAGTAGAAGAGCAGACTGGAAAGTAGGTGTAGACAAAGACAATGAGAATCAGGTACTTATAAAAGACAATTGGATTCGTAGTATGTATGAAGTAGCAGTAGAAGGACCTGAGGTAGAAATGTTAGAAAAAATAAAAAAAGCGAGAAGTAAGGATGAAGATGTAGTTAGAGTAGTAGAGGAAATGAAGAAGGCAGGAGTAAGAGAGTTACATGATAACGAGTGGCAAATTGAGGGAGAGCTGGTGTTGAAGGAGGGAAAAGTATATATACCAAAGGATGAGGAACTAAGGGCAGAGGTGATCCAGTTACACCATGATGTACCAGCAGCTGGACATGGAGGAAGGTGGAAGACAGTGGAATTGGTAACGAGAAATTACTGGTGGCTAGGGGTAACAAGAGATGTGGGAAAATATGTGGAAGTGTGCGATCTATGCTAGAGGATGAAAAATTGGACAGAGGAACTGGCAGGGAAGTTAAAGTTGAGTGAAGTCCCAATGAAACCTTGGTCACAATTAACAGTAGATTTTATTATGAAACTACCAGTTGTAGCAGGAAAGGATGCAATTTTAGTGGTATGTGATAGGTTGTCAAAAATGACGCATTTTGTAACAACAACAGAGGGAACGTCAGCAGAGGGGTTAGCAAGATTATTCCGGGACAATGTATGGAAGTTACATGGGTTGCTGAAAAGTGTAGTGTCAGATAGAGGACCTCAGTTCGTGGCGGAGTTGACGAAGGAGTTGAATAGGATGTTGGGAATCAAGACGAGGTTGTCAACGGTGTTTCACCCCCAGACAGATGGACAGACTGAAAGAATGAACCAAGAATTGGAGCAGTATCTTCAGTTCTTTATTGAGAATAGACAGAAGGATTGGCCAGAGTAGCTAGCAGTAGCAGAATTCACAGTGAATAACAAGGTTCACACAGTGACCAAAGTTTCGCCATTCATGGCAAATTATGGAAAAGAATTAAGGATGGGGGGAGACATTAGGAGAAAAGGAAAAGTGGAGAGTGTGACGGAATTCATTGAAAGAATGAAGAAAGTGCATGAAGAAGTGGAAGCAGCATTAAAGAAAACCCAAGAGGAGATGAAGAGATATGTGGATAGGGAAAGAAAGGAAACAGAAAAATGGAAGAAGGGGGATTGAGTATTATTAAGCACTAAGGATTTAGTGTTCAAAGAAAGACCAAGTGAAAAGTTGATGGAGAGGTATGTGAGACCATATGCAATAGAAGAAGTAGTATCCTTAAATGCGGTAAAATTATGACTGCCGAGTTCAATAAGAATCCATCCAGTAGTAAATGTTAGCCAGATAGTGAGATATAAAGAGCAGGTGAAAGGACAGAAGAAAGAGGAAGGGAAACTAGTAGAAGTAGAGGGAGTAAAAGAGTGGGAGGTAGAAAAAATATTAAACAAGAAAAAAATGAGGGGAGTGGAAAAATACCTGATATGGTGGAAGGGATTTACAGCAGAGGAAGATACATGGGAGAGGAAAGAAAATTTGAAAAATGCAGAAGAATTGATTGAAAAGTTTAAATGAGGAGGAGTAAAGGTTAGAAGACAGGAGGGAGAAGTAGATGAATACAGAAGGATAGAGTTACCGGGGAAGTATACAGCAAAGTTGTTGTATGGATGGGATGATCAAAAATTTGAGGAGGAATACTTAAATAAATTGGAAAAGAATTGGAAGAAGTGGAAGAAAGATAGGCAGATTGACGAAAGTGAGCATTTGAAGATGATAGAAGCAAAAATGGAGGAAGAA
>Ga0157358_1001496_pt1 | contig 10200 bp, 10 predicted proteins | sample AttcapACBM2_FD_111484 | JGI IMG/M metagenome (GOLD analysis project Ga0157358, IMG submission 111484) | Fungus gardens microbial communities from leaf cutter ant in Botucatu, State of São Paulo, Brazil - Atta capiguara ACBM2 | ecosystem: Host-associated > Fungi > Mycelium > Unclassified ...
GGAAACGACGTTCAGGCACACAGACGGGCGCAACCGGCCGTTCAGCTGCAGCACCGTCATCGACGTGGCGCTGATGACGGTCAGCCCCCGCTTCATTCCGCTGGATTCAGGCTATGAGGGAATGGTAGAAGACCGGCTGTGGCAGGAAAAACGCGCCTTCATCAAGCCGCTGCGCTACGACGGCGAGGAAGACGTGTTTCCTGACTTTGTGCTGAAGGACGTTGCCGGCGTGGATGCGCTGCCGATGGAGGTCTTCGGGATGAACACGCCTGAGTACCTGGAACGGCAGGATGAAAAAAGAGCCTACTACGATAAGGAGTACGGTGAAGGAAAATGGTGGTACTGGGACGTAAATCTCATGAAAGAAATACCGCCGTTACCATGCAGCTAATCATAATAGGTGCTCTTCTGAACCATCAAAAAGTATAGATAAGCCGGTAGCGGCTTGATAGTGAGATTTAGGTTCGAAACTTAGCTAAAAAATCATTTATAAAAAGATGGATTTTAAAAAAATGGTATGTAACTTCTTAAATTGTACAGTAAAAGACAAGGTAGGGCCATTCGGCCCGAACCATGTAATGGTTATATTTCATTAATTACGGATTGCCAGTGTGGTATAAGGATGGATAGCTAAAACCATCAACCTGTATTGATAAATCATGATACATCCTACCGAGTAAATAATTTTGATACTTGTTTTTGTCAAATCTGATTATTGTTGCTTCATCTTCCTCAGTAAAATGATCTATTCCAGTTCTGATGGATTCATTATAGTTGGCTTTAGCTAAGGTGAATTCAATGGCTTCGGGAATAAGAAAATCATATCTGTCTTGAAGTAGAAAGGTTTCAAGTGATTTATCCGTTTTTTGACAAGTAACAATAGGATTAATATTTATTAAAGCTTTGTCACTGTTGTTTTTTAACTTGATGAGTAATTCATCAATACCTTCCTCATGAGCTATTGAAAATACAATATTTTCATTGTCCCACAAAGGATTAAGGTGCTCCTTATTATAAAAATCGGCTGAGCCTTTTAGGCTCGAGTTACAAGTGCTACAGCAAGGAATTAGATTATTAAGTACAAGTGCCAGATGCGGATATGTATCTTTGCAATAATAATGGTCTAATGGTGGCCTACACGCTCCTTTATCGATATGAATTGTCATGGCATAGGCTTGGTTGCAATACGGGCATGTTCTAGTGATGGAGTTTTTGCAAAGTTTGTAGGCATCCCATCCTACTTTCTTCGTTGTGAAATTTTTATAATTAAACAATTTTTTTATTGCAGATAAGAATTGCTTCTTATGTTGATGATTATTAGCGAGACTGTTTAAGTAAAGCGTGTATATCGTAATGCTGTCCTTAATGTCTTGATAACTGCATAAAATCAATAGGTGATACACCTCTTCGATAAACTCTCTTGCTTTAACTTTACCAACAGACCTAGATTTGTCTTTTTTTAAATAGTTATATATTTTGTCACTTAAGAATTTTGTGTGCTTGTCATTAGCTAAATCCCAGTTGTTCTTTATTGAAACTATCATATAGTAACTCCCTGTAATTTTAAATTGATTAATCTTTCTATCTCTCTTGTAATTAAGGGATTGTCTATGTAGGTTATCAGAACCTTATCCTCTTCTTCCAATTGACCTGCTTTTATTTTCTTAATTAACTCGTTTACTTTAGATGCTGAAAACTCACCAATAGTATTTGTCCCAAATGAATCACTAAGTAATGCATACAGAGGTGCCGCAAACCCAAGAGTTTTTGTTTGATCAGTCTCATCCTGCACAAGTGTTTTTGTTTTATCAGTCCTGTCAAGGCGGCAAATAAATTGACTGGGTACATCTGTAGCCAAAAGGGGAGAGTGGCTGGCTAAAATGATTTGTAATGAATCAAGATTCAAATTTTCTTTGAGTTTCCCAAGTATTCGGTTGAGTGTAGAAATGTATGAACGTTGCCACTGTAAATGAAGGAAAGCGTCGCCTTCATCAATCAAAACGACTACAGAGCTACAATTTCTTCTTTCCTTTAGTACAGTTATTGACTCTGAGAGAAGTACAATTTGGCTTAAAAGTGCCATTTCGCCCGAACTTATGTTTTTGTATTCGAGGCTAAAAAATGACCGCAATCCTTTCTGATCAAGAAAAAATTTCTCATTATATGGGTCTATTTCTATCTCTAAAGTAAATATTGAGTTGTCATCATGGAATTGATTCTTTTCATTATCAAAATTTTTACCATTTAGAATTTGAAATATTGATTCCTCAAGAGATTTTATCTCATTCAAAAAACTGTCAGTTTGAGATGTTGCTTCTTTAGCTATAATGTATTCTGGAACGTTTAAACTTTTACAGAGCACGTCTAATATTCTTGAGCCAGATAATTTTTGTTTAATCATTTTTTCAATGACAATGAAAGAAGAAAATATGGCCATCTCATCGTTTCTGGACAGCATTTCTTGAAAAAAATAGAAGGTAGCCCTTTCAGTTATATATTTGTCTTCTTTTTGCAGGTATAAAACTTCTTCATTCACTTCATATCTGGATGCGATTTTTTTACTATCGACAATTTCAACTTTAGCGTGATTTAATTTATTTCGTAGATCTATGAATTCTCGTAAGTAACTAGCTGCAATAACTTTATTTTTAAATGGTTTTTCTTTTAATATAATATTAATTAAAGAGCGACAAATAGCAAGTTTGTTAAGGTTTTTTTTTGCAACAATAACAGGGTATATATTGAAACTGGCAAGGTTTTCTTTATGAGTAAAAATATCAAAGTTAGCCCTGTAACCATTTATCTTCAATGAGGCATCTATGAAATTTAAATTCCTGTGTGAAAATTTAGGTCTGAATGGAAGTGAGGTGAAATAAACCATTCCCATGCCAGATAATTTTGAAGGTTTCACTTCTACGCCATCATTACCGTAAAACCGGCAATTTTCGTTATAAAAGCTATTACGCCTGCTACAAAAATTGTTGATAATTTCACACAGAGCTTTCGTTTTACCAGAGCCATTTTTACCAATGAGTAGAGATAATGAGTCAAAATTGTATAAGTTTTTATGTATGTCACTCGTCATCTGAATGGTGAAATCATCAATTTCAATTTTTGATAACATTTTTCTTCCTTTAGTATTTTATAAACTAATCAGAGGTTTTTGTACCGTTGGGACGAGTATCAAGGAGAAGATGTTGTGAATACTCTGGGTAGTCTATCGAGATTCATTTTTAGCAGTTTAAAACAGCAGTCATTTTGAGTGACTCATTAATCAGTTTATCTTACAGATTTATGTTTTTTTTGCCAATGTAAAAACATATACGTTCAGTCTGTAGATTTATCTAAAAATGTAATACATTTGAATTACATAAGTATTGCCTCTTTGCCACCTATGATGCATGATAGGTAAAAAATTTCCTTCACCAAACGTACTCAAAGGGGATGATTGTGGTTGAAGACAGCAACACGAAAAATGCTTTCGTATTAGCAGCTATGAGTAACAAAGGTGGTCCTGGCAAAACTTCATCTACGACCAATACAGCTGTAGCGCTTGCTCAACTCGGGAAACGTGTGCTGGTTGTGGATGGTGATCAACAGGCCAATGCAACTGAGGTTCTTGCTCACGGCAAAAAGTTTTATTCCCAGTATGGTCCTACCATCTGTGATCTTTACAGTAACCAGAAATTCGATGTTAAGAGTGTCATCATTCCTGCAATGAGTGGGGAAGAGCAGATCCCTAACCTGTTCCTGATCCCGTCTGACCCGTCATTTGAGCGTGTTCTTGAAAACAGTATGGCGAGGCCTCATCGGGAGAAAATACTTGCGAGGCATCTCAAGCCGGTAATGAATGAATTTGATTTCATTCTTATAGACTGCTCTCCGGCCCTGAACCTGTCATCCACAAATGCAGCTTTTATGGCTGACCATGTATTAATTCCTATCGATGGCGGCTCGTTTTCACTGACCGGTGCTGAAACTGTTCTCGACTACCTCGATGAAATCAAGGAAGAAGACTTCAGAAATTACAGCCTTTTCAGAAATGAATATAACAGTTCCAAAAAGAAGATGAATACATTCCTGCAGGATGAACTTGAGAGAATTGAGCGTTTCAAAAATAACATTCTGAAAACGCGTATACGTGCGGATGAGAACATAGCGCAGGCTCAGGTGGTTTGTAAGCCATTGTTCTACTACAAAAAAGGCGCTCTTGTACTCAACGACTACAAGGCAATGGCCAAAGAGATAATTGCTATCAAAGAAGGAGCCATGTGATGGCCGGAAGTCTTAAACGCCCGGAAGTACAGAAACCCGCACAGGACACGTCCAGCAAGGACACTCGTTTGAGCAATGTGCGCACCAGGCGCAACAGAACGACCAGCGAAACGCCTAAGACTGTGCGGCTGACAGCTGAAGAAAAGGTGATGTGTGCAAAACTGACAGAGGCTGTACAGGACCTTGCACCCAGTAAAACCATTACTGATTCAACTATCATGAGAGCGGCCTTGTACCTTGCAAATCAGTCTGGCCCGGAAAAGTTGATTAAAATGATAAAAGATTACTTATAGAGTGTGACGTCGACTCTGTTAAAATGCGTTTAAAAGCTGCATATCCATTGCAGCCTTTAAACACCAGTGTTGGCTATTTCTCAAACTAAATAAATCAGCTCATCAAAGAGGCATATTTGCAAATTTCGATATAATGATTAAGCGTTATTTTTCTTTCTAAATGGAAATTTGAGTGTATATACATTGCTGGCATATCGAATTCTGCTTTGAAATTATTTTCTCCGAACTGTTGTTTTCTTATTCCTCTTGAGCTTGTCAATTCCCTGTAAGCCTGTGCCATCTCACTCGAATGGTCGAAGTTACCGCTTTTAAGTATATTCAGGCGGTGAATAAAAAAATCGATAAAACTAATCTGAGGTCTATGAATTTTTTCAAAATAATCGCTGTAGTCATGGCATCCATTCCGGTTGAGGGTGTCTTTCATAAGTCCGAATTTCCATGGGGTTGTGATAAAAAAGGTGGAAAATTTCAGTTTTTTATCTCCGGCATTATGTGTGGTTCTGAAAATATGGTAACCACTGAGATACAGATTAAGCCAGTCTGAGTCGTCAGTTTCCAGTGCCATCATAAAGCTGAGCATCATAATTTCGAGTTCTATGTTGCTCATTGTGATAGCCGCCTCAAGCCGGTCCAGCCACAGATTCACGGTGCGAAGAGGCCAGTCAAATCCATCTGCAATTCCGGTCAGTACGTCTATTGTATCTTCGAAGCGATTTTCATTTACCAGAAATGCAAAGTTCGCATCATTATGTATATAACTCCGGAATATCCTGCTGTTAGTGACTTTTCGTTTTATGAATTCATAACGGCTCGGGTTAGTCAGTGTCACACTTCGGGAAAAGAAGCGGTCGAGATAGAGGCGTGAGTTAAAGCCTGAACCGTATACGGCTTTTATGGAATGTTCGAGTTGTTCCTTGTCGGTGGCCACAATGAAAACAACATTTTTCATATCAAATATGTGCTTGATTGTCTCAAGCATTTCGATTGCATAGGTCGGCCTGCAGCGGTCAAGTTCATCTATAAAAATAAAAAGAGGTTCGCTGTAGTTATTTTTTTTAACAGCCGGTTTAAGCCAGTCCTGTATTGATTTTTTTATGTTCTCTACGCCCACGCTGGCTTCGTTATGCGCATCTATCGCTTCTTCTACCAGTTTTGCACCGGTTTCTGCTATGTCATCTGCAGTAATAAAATCATTCCATTCATCGGCGTCCAGTCCTGATAATTTTTTAAGCTGGCCTTTCAGCAAACCTTTTATTACGGCCGGCATCGTCGCTTTTACCGCTTTGGCCACACCTTCAAACAGTTTCACTTCAAGTTCGGAGATGTTGTGAAGCTCATGCAGTGTTTTTCTTATTTCTGATACCACACTCAGTAACGGGTCACTTGAGTGATCGCTGCTCCAGGCGTCGATATATACGCAGGGATGCCGGTTCTTAATTTCATGCGCCCAGCGCTTTAAAAAATAGGTCTTGCCGGTCCCCCATCTGGCATCGAGATTAAGGACGTAGTTCGCTTCTGTACCTTTTTCTGCAAGAAATTTGGTCAGATGACGCGCATGCTCTGCTCTGCCCATATTGTCTTCAGGAAAGAGTTCATGTGGTTCAGACCATTTGAATGCTAATTCCGGGAGTGTGCTCATTATTATCCTTTCTGTGGCCAGACGGGCTCTCATGTCATACACCATTCTCACACAGCGGCGAGAGCTTCACCAAAAACGTTTCTTCTTTCTAGTTGGTCTGTCCGGACCCGTCCGGGCACTCACCACTCCGGCCTGCTTCCTCCTTTTTCGTGTGGGTAACAAAACAGGTAGAGTGTTACCGCCCTCCCCTTCCCGCCTGTTTCCCGCCTCACGCCAGCACCGGCGCGGCCCGGCGACGGTTTCTGTCCTTTTATCGTGCGGCAGAGGTGGCAAAACCGCGTTTATGACGGGTAACCGATACCGTTTTAATCAGGGTTTTGTTACCCTGCTCTGATGTCACCGGCGATTTATTCCGGTAGCGCCGGCGCCTGCGGGGCGTCAAAATAGTCCTTAACGTACCCGACGCCGGATTTTGAATTCTGGCGACCCTGAGCTGCCGCAGAGTGAAAACTTTCGCCCAGCGCACAGGTGTATTACGTGTGTATTACATTTCACGTCAGGCTCTGCCTTTCGTCGTCCTGCGGTGCTGTGGCATTAACTTTCTGGCCGCAACGGGTGACTTATTTCTGACAGGAAAGACGGACGGGCCTTTTATCCGGCCCCCTGCCCTGACGGTGGTGAGGGGAATGCTGCGCGCCATTGAACGGGCAGCATGTCAGAAAGAATTCCGGCAGACCGGGTGCGTGAGTCATACCGGTACACGTACAGATGTATTACCTTTGTATTTCAACTGTCATACAGGAGTCAGCCATGCTGATGACAACAGGTGGCCAGGCGGTTTCCACGCCGGGATGGGAGACGTCCATTGCGCTGCGCAATATGGCGCTGCTTCAGCACAGTCTGCCCAAGTACCTGCTGGCACCCGAGGTGGCCGTACTGCTCAGCTTCTTTGAAGATGAGCGCCAGCGCATGGTGTTTGCCTTTATATGGAATACCGGTGCGCGCATCACCGAAGCCCTGCTGGTCACGCCGGAGGATCTGGAGCTCGACGGTCCCCGGCCGTTTGTCCGCCTCAGAACGCTCAAGCAGCGCAGCCGTGGCCGCGGCCGTCCGGCCAAAGACGAGAAGATAGCCCGCGTGCTGCCCTTAATGGACGACAGTTTCGTCCGGGATCTGCGCCGGTATCTGGCCACGTTCCGGCCCGCCAGGCGGTCCGCGCTGTTTCCGATCACCCGCAAGACGGCATGGAGCTGGCTGACGCAGGCGCTTAACCGGGCGGAGGCGGCAGGGATAAGCTTTGCCGTTAATCCCGTCAGCCCCAAAACGCTGCGGCACAGTTTTGCCATGCACCTGTTCTTCAATCACGTACCGAAGAAGGTGGTGCAGACCTATCTCGGGCATGAACGGCCGGAAAGCACCGAGGTGTATCTGAAGGTCTTTGCGCTGGACGTGGCCCCGCAGCTGGGTATCCGGTTCAGCCTCGATGCGCAGGATTATGCGGGCATGCTTACGCGGAAATGACTTACGTTTGTAATGCATGTGTATTACAAATGAATTTCACTTTAATCCATCAAAGCACATGATTGCTGTGTTTTTAATTAAGGGATTCAGATGAAAGGTGTGCCTTCGCCGTTTACCCCGTTTACGGAGTCTCTCTGTCCTGACTGGCGCTGCCCGTCCTGCCTCAATCAGACGCTCCGTATTAAACAGGGAAGCTTTCATTACGGCGTACGTTCACTTCAGGAAAGCCGACGGCGACAAATTCAATTGCCCGAAGTGGATGAGTCATACGTATTTTCCTGTCTGCTGGAGTGTATCAGGGAGGGATGCTCTGGAACTGTCGGAGTCTCCGGTGAGGGATGGACGGAGATCCATTTCCCCTTTCGACCAGATGGTCTTTACACTTATCAGTTGTTTCGTGCGCGCTCTTTTACGCCCCCTCTGCCTCTTTTTCTGCTCCCTGTCGGCTGTCCTGCAAAGATTTCTAGGCAGCTTAACGTCATCTCTTCACTGCTGACGCTAGATGGGGCCGCAGCGGCGAATGCCATCAGATTCCTTCTTGAGATACTGATGGATGTCATGGGCGTCCCTGAAGCAAAGAATCTGCATCGCCGTATTCACCAAGCGCTCAATAAATTCGGGGATGACGCTGCAGCAATTCATGCGCTCAAAGCTGTCGGGAACGCAGGCAGTCACGGGAATGAAATCACCATCAGGGACCTTGAAGAAGCCTGCCTGGTCCTGGAGTCAGTTGTAAAAAAATTTTGTCATGCTGCCCCGGACATTTCGCATATAGTTGAGAGGCTCGAAGCGGCTTTCACCGTGAGGAAAAAATAGTAGCTGTATGATATTTGTATTTCTATACACATACATATGTAATACAATTGTATTTTATTTTTACGTCTGAGGACTTCATGGCGACACTTCAGGAGCACAGGCAGAAGAGGGCGCAGGCACTGGCACTGGCCATCCTGACCATCGACGACAACTTTGGCGATGTGTTGCCGGTGCATGCGATACGCCTCGAAAAGATTGTTCCTGATGACTGGGCTGTCGTTCATCCTGCATGGCGTCAGCATCCCGATCGGGCACTGCTGGGCATAGACTTTAACTGGCTGGCAAGACGTGTACAGAATCGCGACAAAATTGACGTCGGTATCTGGTGTGGCGATGAACTGTGCGGTCTTCTTTTTGCGCGCGTGTCCCGTCGCCGTATCAACGTCACGCTGCGTTACCTCGAATCTAACCCGTACCCGAATCCACTGAGCGGTTATCTTTTACCGCTGGGAATGATCGTCGCGGAAAGCTTCGCGGAAGCATACGGAGCCCGGACGGTGATGGTCAGCCAGCCTGACAGAGCGCTTGTGCCGCTCTACCGGTCTCAGGGTTATAAGCTCAGTGCGGCTGACGAGAGCAGAGAAAAGCGTGGCTGCAAGATCCGGGCGAAGGTGCTTGTCAAACGGATGGATGGCTGAGTGTTTTGTGAGCGCCTTCTGTGCTAACATAGTGATTACTGAGGAGGGAATATGACCATACTGAAACTGAACACTGCCAGTGAGCGTAACGCCGGAACTGCAGCGCCTGTTGTAAGCAGTGCAGGTTCTGTTCCTGCCTCACTGACATACGGTGACTTCACCGGTGAGTACCGCGCCGTTCTTGATGAACTGGTTGCTTCACGCCTGGGCCGTTACGGCCTGACGGGGGCTGACAGCGTGAACAATGTGATGACGCAGGCGCTCATGCGGGTCGTCTATGTCGGCCAGCAGCAGCGTACTCCTGTAGAACGACTCAGGGAAATGGTGACCGGCCCGGGACGCCTGCGTCGCGATCATCGCGACTGGAAGCCACATGCTGCTTTCGAGCGGCAGGCCGGAATGCTGGCAGGTTCACCGAGGCTGCGACGAATCGGCTGATTTCAAGACCCGCTGCGGCGGGTTTTTTATTGCCTGATTACCTTTGTATTACATCTGTAATGCAAAGGTATGCGGTAGACAAGTTTTCCATCTATCCAGTCATGTTCAGTAATCCCCCTTATGTATGACCCGTGAAATACACATGTATTACATTTGTTATCCTTTTACCTTATTCTTCAACGGCGGCCCCGAAAACTCAAAGAATTTCAGTTTTCTCCCGCCGTTTATACTGTGAAATTAATTTGAGCAGTATTTGAGACTTTTTTGAGTTTTTTTGGTGGTTATGGCCATCATGCATAGGAGTTAATCCCGATTTCTGTTATATTTATCTCATATAGTTCTCACATAATGGATGGTATGGGATATGAAAGTGTTCATCGATGATGGTTCTACAAACGTAAAGCTGGCCTGGAAAGACAATGGCAGTGTCAGAACGCACCTGAGCCCGAACAGCTTTAAGCGCGAATGGTCAGTGGCATTTGGTGACAAACCGGTTTTCAATTACACCATGAACGGCGAGCAGTACTCTTATGATCCGATTGCGCCGGAAGCGGTGAAAACCACGAACATTGCATGGCAGTACAGCGACGTGAACGTGGTTGCTGTGCATCATGCGCTCCTGCAGACCGGCCTCAAACCC
>Ga0157358_1001497_pt1 | contig 10191 bp, 10 predicted proteins | sample AttcapACBM2_FD_111484 | JGI IMG/M metagenome (GOLD analysis project Ga0157358, IMG submission 111484) | Fungus gardens microbial communities from leaf cutter ant in Botucatu, State of São Paulo, Brazil - Atta capiguara ACBM2 | ecosystem: Host-associated > Fungi > Mycelium > Unclassified ...
GTTGTTGAAAATTTCATCGCATTCTCCTTGTTGAAAACCGGGCTAAGGCTCTTTCGACTAAAAAGCACGGCTATACTCTATGCTAAAAAGGGCACCTTGCCAGAGAACCATAAGGAAATCGAGATGAGAAACAACGCGTTTGCGCTAATGATCCCGGCGGCCCTGCTGCTCAGCGCCTGTACCACCGTTGAGCCAGTCATTAAGGATAATGGCCCGCGAACCGCCCCCTGCATTGACGGCGGTCCTGACCAGGTAGCCCAGAAGTTTTACGACCTGCGTGTCGAACAGCCTGTGCAGGGTCTGCCCGACAGCAACACGCTGGCAAAATATCGCCCTTACCTGAGTGATGCGCTTTATCACTCCCTGCAGGCGGCCAGCGGCAGCAATGCCGGCTCACAGTGGCGCAATGGCGATCTCTTCTCCAGCCTGTCACAGGGTCCGACGGCTGCCAGCGTCGCCGATGCCTCCACCATTCCGAACCGTGATGCACGCAACATTCCGCTGCGGGTCGATCTGAGCCGCGACGGCAAGCAGTGGCAGGACGAAGTGCTGATGATCCATCAGGGCACCTGCTGGGTCGTTGATGACGTGCGCTACATGGCGAACCCTGCGCATGCCGAGGGTGGCAGCCTGAGCCAGATGCTTGAAAAATCAAAAAAATAATTAAGGTTCAACGGTTATGAAAAGCGCAGCCACCGCAGGTGACTGCGCTTTTTTTATTGCCGCTGCCCGCCACAAGGCGTTTCACTGACCGCAGACAGCGCATGATATTGTGCTAAGCTTTTGCTATTTACCTGCTGTTTTACAAATTTTAACCCACCTTAATTGCATAACTATTCTGGTGACGTTAAAATCCGCGACACTAATAGCTATTCAAATCTGGCGCATGAGTATTCAACTAAACGCAATAAACTGCTTCTACGGTGCTCATCAGGCGCTGTTCGACATCAACCTTGAGTGTCCGCAAGGCGAGACTCTGGTGCTGCTGGGGCCCAGCGGTGCGGGCAAGAGTTCGCTGCTGCGGGTACTTAACCTGCTGGAGCAGCCACGTTCAGGTCAGTTGCAGATTGCCGGCAATCAGTTCGACTTCACGCAGAAACCGTCTGATGCCGCGATTCGCGAACTGCGTCAGAACGTCGGCATGGTGTTTCAGCAATATAATCTCTGGCCACATCTGACCGTGCTGCAGAATCTGATCGAAGCGCCCTGCCGGGTTCTGGGCCTCAGTAAAAGCGACGCCCGTACCCGTGCCGATAAGCTGCTTGACCGACTGCGCCTGACGCCCTATAGCGATCGCTTTCCGCTGCATCTCTCCGGGGGTCAGCAGCAGCGTGTGGCCATTGCCCGCGCGCTGATGATGGAGCCGCAGGTGCTGCTGTTCGATGAGCCGACGGCCGCGCTGGACCCTGAAATTACCGCACAGATTGTCAGTATCATTCGCGAACTGGCGCAGACCCGCATTACCCAGGTGATTGTGACCCATGAAGTGGAGGTGGCACGTAAAACGGCCAGCCGCGTTGTTTACATGGAGAACGGTCACATTGTGGAACAGGGCGATGCCAGCCGCTTTACACAGCCGCAAACCGAGGCGTTTGCTCACTATCTTTCGCACTAAGTCAGGATGCTAAAAATGAAAAAAATGGTACTTGCTGCACTGCTTGCCGGTTTTAGCCTGAGTGCTACCGCGGCACAGACGATTCGTTTTGCGACCGAAGCCTCTTATCCTCCTTTTGAGTTTGTGGATGCGGATAACAAGATTCAGGGCTTTGATGTCGATCTGGCTAACGCGCTGTGTAAAGAGATCGACGCGACCTGCACCTTCACCAATCAGGCGTTCGACAGCCTGATCCCGAGCCTGAAGTTCCGTCGCTTTGATGCGGTGATGGCGGGCATGGATATCACGCCGGATCGTGAGAAACAGGTCCTGTTCACCAAGCCTTACTACGACAACTCGGCGCTGTTTGTTGCTCAGAAAGGCAAAGTTGCCAGTGTTGAAGCGCTGAAAGGCAAGCGGGTTGGCGTTCAGAATGGCACCACTCACCAGAAATATCTGACGGATAAACATAGCGACATCACCATCGTGCCTTACGACAGCTATCAGAACGCGGTGCTGGATCTGAAAAACGGCCGTATTGATGCTGTCTTCGGTGACACTGCCGTGGTCAACGAGTGGCTGAAGCAGAATGCTGCGCTGGCTGCCGTCGGCGACAAAGTGACGGATAAAGCCTACTTTGGTACTGGCCTGGGCATTGCGGTACGCACCGGTAACACCGATCTGCAGACTAAATTCAATGGCGCGCTGGATAAGATCAAAGCAGATGGCACTTACAAAACCATCTACAGCAAATGGTTCCAGCAGTAATCTCTGATGAATGAAATGATGACCCTCGCAAGCGCCGCCGGGATGACCGTCGGCCTTGCTGTTTGTGCTCTCATCGCAGGCCTGGTGCTGGCGATGATATTCGCTGGCTGGGAGTCACTGCGCCTGAGACCGCTGGCGTGGATTGGCACCGGTCTGGTGACGCTGATCCGTGGCCTGCCGGAAATTCTGGTGGTGCTGTTTATCTATTTTGGCGCCTCACAGCTGCTGCTCACCCTCTCTGACGGTTTCACGCTGAACTTCGGGCTGTTTACGCTGCCGGTTCAGATGCAGATTGAGAACTTCGATGTCAGTCCGTTCCTGTGCGGTGTGATTGCGCTGGCGATGCTCTATGCCGCCTACGCCTCACAGACGCTGCGCGGCGCACTCAAAGCAGTGCCGGTCGGTCAGTGGGAGTCGGGACAGGCGCTGGGCATGAAAAAGTCGGCCATTTTTCTCCGGCTGATTATGCCGCAGATGTGGCGTCATGCCCTGCCCGGTCTGGGTAATCAGTGGCTGGTACTGCTGAAAGATACCGCACTGGTTTCGCTAATCAGCGTTAACGACCTGATGCTGCAAACCAAAAGTATCGCCACCCGCACGCAGGAGCCGTTTACCTGGTTCCTGGTGGCGGCCGCGATCTACTTAGTGATTACGCTGTTCAGCCAGGCGGTGTTACGCCGCATCGAACTGCGCACCACCCGCTTTGAACGGGGGAATAGCTAATGCTGGCCTATCTGCCCGAACTCATGAAAGGGCTGCACACCAGCCTGACGCTGACGGCGGCCTCGCTGGTGGTAGCACTGCTGCTCGCGCTGCTCTTCACCGTGGTGCTGTCGCTGAAGACGCCGGTACTGAATCCGCTGGTAAAAGGGTTTATCACGCTGTTTACCGGTACGCCGCTGCTGGTGCAGATCTTCCTGATCTACTACGGTCCGGGACAGTTCCCCTCGATCCAGCAAATTCCCTGGCTGTGGCATTTACTGTCGCAGCCGTGGCTGTGCGCGATGCTGGCGCTATCGCTGAACAGTGCGGCTTACACCACGCAGCTATTTTACGGTGCGGTCCGGGCGATTCCTTCCGGACAGTGGCAGTCGTGCGCGGCACTGGGAATGAGCCGCAAAGACACCCTGCGCATTCTGCTGCCTTATGCATTTAAACGCGCCCTCTCCTCCTACTCCAATGAAGTGGTGCTGGTGTTTAAAGGCACCTCGCTGGCCTACACCATCACCCTGATGGAAGTCATGGGCCACGGCCAGCTGCTCTATGGTCGCACCTATGACATTACGGTCTATGCCGCGGCGGGTCTGATTTATCTCTGCGTTAACGGTTTGCTGACGCTGATGATGCGCCTGATCGAAAAACGCGCCCTGGCCTTTGAACGACGTAACTGAACACCGGGCGAGCCCCCTCGCCCTTTTCGCCTGAAAAATCACACTAATTGCATAAAAATTCATTTTATGTCAGGGTGTCGCCTTCTCTGGCTGACCACATCACAGGAATCATAAAATGAAAAAATGGATTATCGCTGCTGCGCTGGCTTCGCTGGCGGTGACCGCGCAGGCCGCGGAAACGATTCGCTTCGCTGCTTCAGCAACCTATCCGCCCTTTGAATCTCTGGATAAAGAAAATAACCTCGTCGGATTTGATATCGATCTGGCTAAAGCACTGTGCCAGCAGATGAAAGCGGAGTGTACCTTCACTAACAATGCCTTCGATAGCCTGATCCCGTCACTGAAATTTCGCCGCTATGACGCCGTGATTTCCGGTATGGATATCACCACGGAGCGCAGCAAGCAGGTCGATTTTACCCAGCCCTATTACGCTAATTCCGCCATCGTGATCGCGCCGAAAGGCCGGTTCAGCAGCTTCGGTGATTTGAAAGAAAAGCGCATCGGCGTTGAAAACGGCACTACCCACCAGAAGTACCTGCAGGATAAGCATCCGGAAGTGAAAGTGGTGGCGTATGACAGCTATCAGAATGCGATTCTGGATATGAAGAGTGGCCGGCTGGATGGCGTGTTTGGCGACAGCGCGGTAGTGAATCAGTGGCTAAAGGCCAATCCGGATCTCGCGACGGTCGGTGAACATGTCACGGATGCAGACTACTTTGGTACCGGCCTCGGCATTGCGGTACGTAAAGGCAATACCGCGCTGCGCGATCGGTTCAATCAGGCGCTGACTGAACTGAAAGCCAACGGCAGCTGGCAGCAGCTCAATCAGAAATGGTTCCCGGAGTAACTCCGGGGATTACCGAACTTAGTGCTGACGGCGGGTTAGCAGCGTCAGCACTTCAAAATGCGCGGTGTGCGGGAACATGTCGAACAGTTGCAACTTCGTGACCTCATAGTCATTCAGCCGGGCAATATCCTGCGCCATGGTCTGCGGATTACAGCTTGAGTAGAGCAGATAATCCGGGGCCATCTGGCTGAGATAGTCACACAGCGCCTCACCCATCCCACGGCGTGGCGGATTCACCAGCACCAGCTGCGGCACTGCGTCGCGTCCGGTGGCAAACGCCGTCGAATCCAGCGCCGCAAACTGCACTTTTTCCAGCCCCAGCATCTCAGCAGAGCGTCGGGCGCATTTAATCGCCTCAGCGCTAATCTCGATGCCGGTCAGTTCCATTTCCGGTGTCGCGCAGTGCAGGCCAAAACCGCCTACGCCGCAGAAGAGATCCCACATGCTGTTAACCGGCAGCGCACGCACCCAGTCGCGCGCAGTGGCATAGAGCGCGCTGGCAACCTGCGGGTTGGTCTGAAAGAAGCTCTGCGGGCGGATCCACAGCGGCACGCCATTGAAGTTCTCTGCCAGCGACTGATCGGGCGTCAGCGCAATCTCCTCTTCGCCCTCCAGAATCGCCATGTGCACCGGCTGAATGTTGGCCGAAATCACCGCCAGCTGCGGTAACTGCTGCTGCAGCCACGGCAATGCCGCGCGCAGCTGTTCCAGTTTGGCGGTTGAGCGCAGGACAAAACGCAGCATCACGCCGCCCTGCTGGCTCTCGGTGATCAGCAGAAATTTGAGTTCACCGCGTTTGCGCGCCACGTTGTAGGGCGTCAGCCCGGCACGGGCGATAAAAGGCTTAAGCGCTGCAAACACCGGCTGGAAGCTGGCGGGATAGAGCGGGCAGTTGCAGAGATCGACAGGCTCACCATCACGGTGAACAAGACCCAGCACCGGACGCTCCACACTACCGCTGACCACCATTTTGGCTTTGTTACGAAATGCCTGCTGCGCTGACGTGACGGGCGGTAACCAGTCCGCAACCGGCTGTTCAGCCAGTAGCTGTTCCAGCTGCGACTGTTTGTCGTTCAGCTGAATGGGATAGGGTTTTTCCAGCCACTGACAGGAGCGGCAACGGTTAGCGTCATAAAGCGCGCAGTGCATGGTAAAGCCTTAACGATGGGGTCGGGCGGAGCGCGATTGTATCACCGCTTTCTGAAAAAAGCGCGGCTGCTGGCAGGCAGAAACAGCAGCATCAACACGACCAGATCGGGGATTTTCTGCGACAGCGTATGGTGGATAATCTGGGCGTTATTATCGCCATCAATGCTGAAAATCTCGGGGTAGATCCCGCCCAGCGAGGCAAAAAGCATATAGATCAGCACAACCCCCTGCGTGGCTACATAGCCCCAGCGGCCACGGTTACTGCCGCGCATCAGGGTAAAGGCGCAGCGCAGTTCGAACAGGAAGATCAGCTGACTGGCGATAAAGATAAGCGTCGAGTCCCAGGACTGGGCGCTGCGGTGAACAAAGTTGGCGATTTCACTGTAACCCAGCTCATTGGCCAGCATCAGTACGCTCAGGCAGCGGGTCGCAATAATGGCAATGCCCGCGACCGTCACCGGAACCGGTGCGTCTGAAAGCGTTGCACTGTTTTTGAAGATTTCTGACATAGTCCCTGACTCCACCTGATCGAAAAACGGGCCGGTTAAACCGGCCCGTTCATATAGTGGCAAAGGTTACGTATTTCAGCCACGTTTAGCTTTCTGAATATCGCTTAAACGCTGTTTTTCTTCGTGCGCCATAAATCGCCAGGCGATAAAACCGACTAAACCAACCACAAACAGGATCAGGGAAGCCAGCGCATTGATTTCCGGGTTCACGCCGCGGCGTACGGTAGCGAAGATCGCCATCGGCAGCGTGGTAGCGCCAGGCCCGGTCACAAAGCTGGCGATCACCAGATCGTCGAGTGACAGGGTAAATGCCAATAGCCAGCCAGTCACAATCGCCGGCGCAATCATCGGCACGGTAATGATGAAAAAGACCTTCAGCGGCGTCGCGCCTAAATCCATCGCTGCCTCTTCGATTGAGCGGTCCAGTTCACGCAGACGCGAGTTGATCACCACCGCCACATAGGCGGTACAGAAGGTGACGTGCGCCAGCCAGATGGTCAGCATACCGCGCTCACTCGGCCAGCCAAAAGCGTTGCCCATGGCCACAAACAGCAGCAACAGCGACAGGCCGGTGATCACATCGGGCATCACCAGCGGCGCCGTCAGCATAAAAGCAAAACCGTTGTGCCCGCGGAAGCGACCAAAGCGCACGATGATCACCGCCGCCAGCGTACCCAGCACCACCGCCATGGTGGCCGACAGCCCGGCAATGCTCAGACTCAGCAGCACCGCATCAATCATCGCGCTGTCCTCAAACAGCACTTTGTACCAGTGGAATGAGAAGCTGTCCCACACCGTTACCAGCGGTGAGCTGTTGAAGGAGTAAACCACCAGCAGCAGCATCGGCGCATAGAGGAACAGGAAGCAGCAGACCAGAATGCCGGTTCGCCAGGGCGAGCGGATGGTTGGCAAATTATTCATACCTTCTCTCCCATTTCACGGTTTTGATGCTTATGGAACCAGATGATCGGCAGAATCAGGATCAGCAGAATAATCACCGCCAGCGCGGAGGCCACCGGCCAGTCGCGGTTATTGAAGAACTCCTGCCACAGGATACGGCCGATCATGATGCTGTCCGGGCCACCCAGCAGTTCAGGGATCACGTACTCCCCCACCGCCGGAATAAACACCAGCATCGACCCGGCGATAATGCCGCCTTTGGTCAGCGGCACAATCACGCTGAAAAAGGTCTTCAGCGGACGCGCCCCCAAATCCAGTGAGGCTTCCACCAGCGAGTAGTCGATACGGGTCAGCGCGGTGTAGATTGGCAGCACCATAAACGGCAGATAGCAGTAGACGATACCGATATAGACCGCGGTATTGGTGTAGAGGATCACCAGTGGATGATCGATTACGCCCAGCCACAGCAGGAAGCGGTTCAGAATACCGTTGTTGTTCAGCAGGCCCATCCAGGCGTAAACGCGCACCAGAAACGAGGTCCACGACGGCAGGATCACCAGCAGCAGCAGAATGGTGCGCATCGACGGCTTGCTGTGCGCCACGGCCCAGGCAAGCGGATAGCCAATTAGCAGACAGATTACCGTGGAGATCGCTGCCACTTTCAGCGACTGCAGATAGGCATCGATGTAGAGCGGATCGTCGGTCAGCGTCAGGTAGTTACCGAAATTGAGCACAATACTGAACTGGTCGTCGGCCCAGCTCACCAGCTCGGTGTAAGGGGGGATCGCCCGCGCAATGTCCGCGAAGCTGATCTTCAGCACCGTCAGAAACGGCAGCAGGAATAACAGCACCAGCCAGACATAAGGCAGTGCGATCACCAGCTTGCGGCCATGCTGCATTTTTACCCGCGTGGCCCAGCGTTGCAGCGGCGTACCGACCAGGCGGGCGGGCGCTTTAGCGCGTTGGAAAATCTGGCTCATAGCCGCTCCTTAAACCGTCAACACCACGCAGCTGTCGCTTTCCCAGCAGAGGCGGACTTCATCACCCCAGGTCGGCAACCCTTTGCGGTAGCGATGCGCGTTTTGCAACTGTGCGCTGATCATCTGCCCGCTGTGCAGACGGACATGGAAAATCGAGAGGTCGCCGAGATAGGCGATGTGAACCACTTCGCCCACCGCAAAGTTACAGCCATCAGCCGGCACCTCATCGCACAGCATGACTTTTTCCGGACGCAGCGCGACGTGCACCGGCACGTTATCCACTACCGAAACATCGGAGTCGACTTTCAGCGGATGCATCAGGCCGGGGCTGTCGATTACCAGGCCATCTGCCTGACGTTCACGCAGTAAGCCTTCGAAGACGTTAACCGAACCGATAAACTCGGCGCTGTAGCGGCTGGTCGGATGCTCGTAAATCTCCTCCGGCTCGCCAATCTGCACGAACTTACCGCGATTCATAATCGCAATACGGCCCGCCATGGTCATCGCCTCTTCCTGGTCGTGCGTTACCATCACGCAGGTCGCGCCCACACGCTCCAGAATATCGACCACTTCCAGCTGCATCCTGTCGCGCAGTTTTTTGTCCAGCGCGCCCATCGGCTCATCAAGGAGCAGCAGTTTGGGCCGTTTCGCCAGGCTGCGGGCCAGCGCCACACGCTGACGCTGACCACCGGAAAGCTGATGCGGTTTGCGTTTCGCAAACTCCTGCATATGCACCAGCGCCAGCATTTCGGCGACGCGACTGGTGATCTCCCCTTTCGGCAGCCGATCCTGCTTCAGACCAAAGGCGATGTTCTGCTCCACCGTCATGTGCGGAAACAGCGCGTAAGACTGGAACATCATGTTGATCGGACGCTGATAGGGAGCAACGTGCGACAGATCCTGTCCATCCAGCACAATCTGGCCGCTGGTTGGGGGTTCAAAACCGGCCAGCATGCGCAGCAGCGTGGATTTGCCACAGCCCGATGCGCCCAGCAGAGCGAAGATTTCACCTTTATAAATGGTCAGACTGACATCATCCACGGCGTGCTGGCCGTCAAAGGATTTGGTCAGATTGCGAATTTCCAGCAGCGGCGTTAAAGCCTTTGCGGTTTTATGTTGAGGGCGGGGAATGGCATCGTTCACAAAGGGTTCTCTCCGGAGCCAGGCGGAACATGGCGGCAAAATCCGCCGCTAAAAATGGCACAACAGAGGCCGGGGTTGCGCCTCTGTTGCTGATGCGTGACAGGTCAATCCGTTAGGGACGAACTACTTACCACTTTTTACTTTAGTCCATGCGCGCGTACGCACACGATCCAGTTTCGGATCCTGGACTTTCAGCACGAACAATTTCGACATCGCTTCTGGCGTCGGGAAGATACCCGGGTTGTTGCGGACGTCGGCATTGATCAGCGGCAGCGACGCTTTGTTGCCGTTGGCGTAGTTCATTTTGTTGGAGACATCAGCGATCACTTTCGGATCCATGATGTAGTTCAGCCAGGCGTAGGCACCGTCGAGGTTTTTGGCATCTTTCGGGATCGCCATCATATCGAAGAAGGCCAGAGCTCCCTCTTTCGGCACGCTGTAGCCCAGATGCACGCCGTTTTTCGCCGCATCGGCACGGTTTTTCGCCTGCAGAATATCGCCCGACCAGCCGATAGCGACGCAGATGTTGCCGTTAGCCAGATCGTTGATGTACTGCGACGAATGGAAGTAGCGGATATTCGGACGCAGTTTCAGCAGCAGGTCGGTCGCTGCGCCGGAATACTCTTTAGCATCCGAGGTATTCGGATCTTTGCCCAGATAGTTGAGCACGGTGGCGAAGATCTCTTCCGGTGCATCCAGGAAGGAAACGCCACAGCTTTTCAGTTTCTCCAGGTTTTCTGGCTTCAGCACCAGATCCCAGCTGTTGACTGGCGCATCGGCGCCCAGTGCGGCTTTAACTTTATCGATGTTATAGCCAATACCCGTGGTGCCCCACAGATATGGAATGGCATATTTGTTACCGGGATCGTGTTGCGCCACTTTTTCCATCAGTGCCGGATCGAGGTTTTTA
>Ga0157358_1001498_pt1 | contig 10190 bp, 9 predicted proteins | sample AttcapACBM2_FD_111484 | JGI IMG/M metagenome (GOLD analysis project Ga0157358, IMG submission 111484) | Fungus gardens microbial communities from leaf cutter ant in Botucatu, State of São Paulo, Brazil - Atta capiguara ACBM2 | ecosystem: Host-associated > Fungi > Mycelium > Unclassified ...
AAAACGGCCACCGACCCGCGTACCGTGGGCACTCAGGTTGATGACGGTACGCTGGAGCTGCGCGTTAGCAATGCGCTGGCGAAAGACGACCAGATCAAAAAAGAAACCCACATTGTAGCGACGGCCTACCAGGGTAAAGTGCTGCTGACCGGTCAGGCGCCGAGCGCCGATGTTGCCACGCGTGCTAAACAAATCGCCGTGGGCGTGGATGGCGCAACTGAGGTTTATAACGAAATCCGTACCGCGGCGAAAGCCAGCTTCGGCACGGCTTCTTCCGATACCTGGATTACCACGAAAGTGCGTTCTAACCTGCTTTCCAGCGATCAGGTCAAATCTTCTAACGTGAAGGTAACAACCGAAAACGGAGAGGTGTTCCTGTTAGGTCTGGTGACCGCCGAAGAAGCCAAAGCGGCGGCCGATATCGCCAGCCGGGTCAGCGGCGTGAAGCACGTCACTACCGCGTTTACGCTTTTGCAGTAAGCAGCAAAAGCCCGGCCAGCGCCGGGCTTTCTTTTCCCTTACCTTCCCCGCTTGCTACAGCCGACTCAGACAATCCATCGCCACCGCCTTAAAGCTGACGAAATCCCTGCTGTCGCGCAGTCGCGTCATCGCCCGCTCGCGCAGGAAGGTAACAAACAACTCGTAAATCGCCATCGCCTCTTCATAATCGCTTTTGCTGATAGCCAGCAGGAAGATCACCGAGGCCGTTTCATCTCCCCATGCAATCCCCTGAGGCGCCAGCACGGTATAGACCACGCTTTTTTTCGCCAGCAGCCCCAGCGAATGCGGTAGCGCGATGCCTTCACCCAGCATGGTACTGACAATAGCTTCGCGCTCCACCACCGAATCGTAAAACGTCTGGTCGACCGCGCCCTCTTTTTCCAGCCGATCGCACAGCATTCGGAACAGCTCTGCCTGGGTGACGGGACGATCGACAATCAAAAAATGGCTGGCGTTAAAAAACTTTTCCAGCATATAAGGCCGGGTACGATCCACCAGCACCAGCTTACCGATCTGCTCCAGCTGATACGCTGTTGGAAAAGGCGACATCACCACCACCGGCTTCTGCTTCTCGCCAAGGCGCGTGGTAGAGATAACAAAATCTTCTTCGATATTCTGCTGCTGCTCATACTCACGCTGCGAAATAATCCTGCTGACTACAATCTGTGGGTATTTTCGCATCAGCATCGCCTGGATCATGCGCACGGTGGAATTGCCGCTATCGCACACCAGAAGCACCTGCGGATGGCGGCGGTAGCCCACATCATAGTGCCGTTCCAGGCCGACGCCGATATGCAGCACCAGAAACCCCACCTCGTTTTCGCTGATGGTATAAGGGGTATATTTTACCCAGCTGGATACGGCGGCCAGCGTCACGTCCCATGCCATCGGATAATGCTGTTTGATATTCGCCAGCAGCGGATTAGGAAGCGCTATCTGGTAACGCAAGCGAGTGATCATCGTTTTAATATGCGTCAGTAAATCCGCACGCAGCTGCCCGTCGCTCTGCAGGCTAAAGTTGTAGTGGGTATTGATATAGCTAAGGATGTAATTAACCAGCGATTCACCATCGTCCGGGCTGATGGCCTCTGGCGCGATCGCCTCAACGCGCCGCGCCGCAATGTTAACGCGCAGGTAGGCTTCTTCTGCAGCTGAGATCGCTTTTCCTGTTAACGGTCGCAGCAGCGCAACCAGCTGGTGCGCCGCGCCTCGCACATCGGCGTCAACGTCGTCTGCGGAAAAGTCGGAAAGCGGGTAGCCTTCACTGATGCGCCTTACGGATACGGCACAATAAAGGCGTAGATAAAACTCGCCCTCGTCGGTCATTCTGACCGCAAAACGCCCCAGGCACTGGCTCAACAGCGGCCGTAGCGTCGCTAAAATGCCGCAGTTGAGCACTTCCAGATGCAGCAGCGGATCCTCGGCGTCTTCCTGGGCGATCTGATAGAGCAGATCGGTCAGACAGGTGCGTACAGCCATTTCGCTGCCGAACAGCTTCATGCCGTAGCGCGGCCGGGTTTCAATCACCAGCTGATAGCGCACCAGCCACTCTCTCACTTCCGCCATATCGCTTTGCAACGTGGCGCGGCTGACGAACCATTCATCGGCCAAATCTTCCAGCTTAAGGGAGTAAGCTGAAGTGAGAAATCGGGTTAGCAGGTAATGCACCCGCGCAGCCGACGTGCGTGGAATGCGTAACGACGAAGGCGACTGATAGCGCAGCTGGCTGTAGCGCTGCGCATCGTCAATTTTTAGCTGATAGCCTTCCCCGCGATTCAGCACGAAGCGTATGCCATGATCGGCCAGCATTTCATTCAGCGCGGTAATATCCGTGCGTACGGTACGTGTCGATACCGCAAAGCGGCGCGCCAGTTCGTGCTGGGGCAGCGTCTCGTTTTGCAGCGTCTCGAAAAGTCTCGCAAGGCGTTGATTAGGGAATCTCACCGGGTTTCCTGTGGTTGTCTCTGTTGCTTTCCGTGCACAAAGGCCGGGGCCGCCCGGCCTTCGTCACGTGCTTAATCCACCAGTTTTTTGGTTATGGCCAGCAGCGCGCTGACGTCGTTGGGACGAGTATTGCCTGAAGATGGATCGATAATCGAGCTGTAAATATGCGGAATAATCTTGCTGACGCCCGCCTCCAGCGCGATTTGCAGAATGGCGGCATAATTGTCAGGATCGATGCCACCCGTCGGCTCCAGCCAGAAATCCTGTTCCGCGCAGGCTTTCGCCACCGCGCGAAATTCTTCCACGGCATTCAGCCCGCCCATCGGGAAATATTTGACCGAGCTGCCGCCCATATCTTTCAGCAGCGCGATCGCGGTCGCTATCGGGACGATACCGTCAGGCGCCTGCGAGCTGAGCGGCCCTGTGGAAATTTTCACCCAGCCGGGTTTGCCTGTCGGTGATATCAGGCCGTTAACCACCGTCTGGCACTGTCCCAGCAACGCGCGGCTGGCTGCTACGCCCGTAAATACCTGATTTACGTGCTGCGGCTGTACCTGCGCGGAGATGGCACTCACCATGGCTGACTGCTTCGGATCGCCCGCGCCCAGCCCGACGGAGAGCGCATTGTCAATCAGCGCCGCGTAGTCGCGCATATCGGCAACGGCGCTGGCTACGCTGTCATAATTTTTCGACAATACGCCGACCAGTAAATGGCCTTCCGCTGCTTTCCAGATCTCATGGGCATTTTCTTTGGATCCTGCCAGCACGTTCAGGCAGACACGATCGCGATAAAAATTGGGTACCAGCGTCATGCTTTTTTCTCTCCTGATAATAATGCCCTGATGGAGACGTACACAGTGTGCAGCTGCTCTGGCGATACGCTGCGCACGTCGGCCTCGACAATGCCTTCATTGGCTTTATAACCCCGGAAGTAGATAGCCACCTCGCCGGTTTTTAACCTTTGTACGATGTCGCCCGTGGTCAGCCCGATTTGCGCCTCGTCGAAATGAATTTCAGCCCGAGCGATATCCCGCCCGGCTGCATCCCACACCACGCGCGCGCGGACGCCGTCCAGTGCATTCAGGTTGTCGATAAACGGCGTCATTTTTTCTACCATCTGCGCACCGGTTATTTTCGGCTGGTGCAGATAGTTTTCGATCGCCTGTGTCAGGCCAAGAATGCCCTCTTTACCCACCTTCATTGCCCGGCCGATGCCCTGCGACTGGCGCTTAACCCACTCGACGTATTTTTTACGCCCCAGCACCAGCCCGCTGGTAGGGCCTTCAATAGCCTTCGCGCCGCTGTAGATCACCAGATCCGCGCCGCCCTGGTAGTAGCGCTGCAAATCCTCTTCGGCCGCCGCATCAACAATCAGCGGCAGATGGTGCTGCCGTGCCACAGTGGCCGCCTGTTCGACGCTGAGGTGGCTTTTCTGCACGCAGTGATGTGATTTGATATAGAGAATGGCCGCCGTCTGCGGCGTCACGGCGGCGGAAAGCTGTGCGCCGGAACATTCGTTGGCATAACCGGCCTCCACCAGGCGCCCGCCGCCCAATGCGACCATCGTCCCAACAGGGGCACCGTAATTGACGTTATGCCCCTTAGGCACCACGATATCGTGAGGCACAATCAACGGCGCGGCGTGGAGATTTTCCAGTAGCCAACCGTCATCTTTGACGATAACCGCCGCCACGCATTGCGCGATGCCTGCCGACGCGCAGGAAACCACGGTCGCGTCTTCACAGTCGAGCAGGCCGGCGATATAAGCTCCGGTTTTATCAACCAAATCCTGCATTTCAAAATAGTGGTTAAGCCCCTCATTTACCGTATCCACCACGCTGGCGGCGGGCGTGGAAACGCCCAGGATCGTCATCCGCCCCGAGGCGTTAATCACCTGTTTTAAGCCATATTTTTCATAAATCGAAACCATGATGCTTTTTCCCTTCTTCGGTAACAAACCAGCGGCCAGCCACGACGGCGGCCAGCGGTACCAGCTGCTTTTCCCCCGCAATCGAGTCACCGGCGGAATCGGTAAATACGCAGGGACTGTCCTGCACGGCGAATATAGTCAGATCGGCGTCATAGCCCTTCTCCAGCCGCCCTTTCTGCCTCAGGCGCAGGCCATCTGCCGCGTTGACGGTCACACAGTCAATAATTTGCGGCAAGGTCATGCCTACGCTAAAGAATTTCGCCATCACGTGCGCCAGCGAATGCACCGGGCCGTTAAGGCGATTGCGGCAGTAAATATCCGAGCTGATGGTGTGCGGCAGAATGCCCTGCGCGATGGCTGCGCGGGCCACGCCGAAGCTGAAGCTGGCCGTTCCGTGCCCCACATCCAGGCGAACACCGCGCTTTAGGGCACGCTGTACAGAAGCGCGCAGCTGTCCGGCGGGCGTCAGAATGCGGTTCGGCTTGCCGTTGTAGCAATGCGTGATGATATCGCCGCTGTCTAACAGATCGGCGATATCATCCAGATCGGGCGGATTATTGCCGATATGCACCATCAGCGGCAGCTCGCCGTTTTCCTGCTGAATAGCTTTGGCCCGAATAAGCGGCTGCACGCCGTTTTTGCCGACTACGCTGCTACTGATACGCGCCTTAAGACCAAGAATGAAGCCCGGAAGCCGCTGCACCGCATCACGTACGCCAACGCGATCGATTTGCGTCATGTCCGCCAGCTCGTTTTGCGTCACGATGCCGGTCCGCGCGATGTTAAGCAGCGCATACACCTGCGTGTGGGCGCTGCGGGTTAACCGATAAAACTCATCAACATCGTCCGCGCCGGTACTGCCTGCATCCACGACGGTCGTCACGCCGGTGGCAACGCCGATACAATCCGCTTCATCATGATAAATTGGCGAGTTGGGATAGCAGTGCACGTGTGAATCTATCCAACCGGCACTCAGGTAAAATCGCCCGCCCAAATCGTATTCCACTACGCCCTGGCCGCTGATTTCGCCCACCGCAGCAATTTTTCCCTGGCGAACGGCGATATCCGTCAGCCCGCCTTCCACAAGGCGCGCCTGACGCACAATCAAATCAAACATAACATCCCCTCTTTCTGCAAAAGCCGTCGCGTGCTCCCTGACCAACCGGCTAGAGCGCTATCGGAAAAAAGGCACCGAGCAGCATTGCGCCTAAAATGGCGCCGCCGGTAATCGGCTTGTTCCAGAGATAAAACAGCAGTGCGCCGATAAGTGACCCCACGCCGACAGGAATGGAGGCGGCTATAGCCGAAAGAATAATTAGCGGGCCGAGAAAACGTCCGGAAGCGTTACCGGCACCCATCATGACGTCGGCACCGTAGGTTGAATCGCTGTTATTGATGGTAAACTTGCGCGCCAGAATAATGAGATAACCGATTGCCAGTCCCAGTATCAAGCCGGTCAGCAGCGAGGCGGCAAAGTTAGAGACGGGAAAGATAATGCCGGCACCCAGCAGCAGCGCCGGCACGCCAAGACCGACCCCGGTCTGAATAGCACCGCCGATATCCAGGATCCCCACCAGCGACCCTTCAATAATACGGGCGAACAGAAAGCTCGCGCCGAAAGCCGCCACAGCACCATAAACGCCGGTTTCCATCCCCGCGCGCAGCATAGAGACGAAGGCAACCTCATTAAACGCGCCCAGCCCGTAGACGTAATACATGTGCGTCCCGGCGAACACGCCGGCGGAAAGCAGGCCGACAAAAATCGGGAAAGACCAGTCGGCATACCAGAAACCGCTTTTTGCTTCCATTTTCTTCTCCTTATTTTCCGCTGAGCGCGTTATGGAACAGCGACAGCCAGTCCGGCACGCCAAGCCGGAAGGATTCCAGCATTTTTATATCGAAGCCGCGGAAGAAGCCGCTCAGTACAAACAGCAGCACGATGGCGACCATCATCACTTTGGTCACGCGATGCCAGCCGCTTTCCTCTACGCCCTTGCCAATCAAAATGCCTAACACCAGTCCCGGTACCGCATTGCCCATAATCAGCTGCGCCAGGCCGCCAAAAATGGTGGCCCAGAAGCCCGATTTTTTACCGGCGTCGATCGCCGCCAGCCAGAAGATCACCGGCATCACGGTATTAACCAGCAGGTTAGCTGCAGGCACCAGCACCTTAACGGCGGTGATTTGGAGCGCTGGCGGCACCGCCGAAGCGGTCGAGTTGAGGAAAGCGACCACCACCATGCCGATCAGGCCGCAGGCTATGGCCATTTTTTTCGGATCGTGCAGTGTCTCCGCCAGGTTACGATTTTTAATCATCAGCGCCGCTGCCCCCCAGTTAGGGAGAATGCGATGGTCGACATCCTGGGTAAACGATCCTGCCGCGACGGAAGAGGCCCAGGCGTTAAAAAAGAAGCCCAGGCCAAACGAGAAGTGAGAGGCGGGGTCGCCTTCACAGGAATTGAGTTCACCCAGTGTGCGAAAGGCCCCCATTCCCTGAGTCACCGGCGCATGAAACATACGTGCGGCGCCAGCGCCAACGCCTACACCGACCAGGCCGCCAATAATAAGAGATTTAAAAAGAATAATTAAAAACATCACACTTTCCTTTCAGGCTTGCGCCAACGTTTTTAAGTTATGTTTGCCCGGCTAGCACGTGAGGAAATTGATTTTGTCGACCTCAATAGCGCTCACGCTGACGGTAACGTCCAGTTCGATGCTGTAACTCCGTCGCTCCCTCGCCAGAAAGAAAAATAAAAAGCGTTCCGTCCTGACGCTTTCCCTTGCCTGCAGCACCCTGACCTCCTGAGGTTCAATACGCAGCAATACCTTACCGCTCGCCTTTAACAGCGTGCTCTGCACGCGGCTCAGCGCATCGGCAATTGCTTTCTCCCTGGTCTCGCCTTTGCCGCTGACCTTTACGGTGGTAGTCAATTGTTCCTTCATCGGTCAGGCACCGTGCTTCTTGTTCCAGGCCTGTACCAGACGCTCGCCCAGCTCTTCCTTATCCATAAAGCCAAAGCCGAGTACGTTCGCTCCCTCGTTGATGGCGGTCACGCCTTCGTCTACAGAGCGCATTCCATATTTCGCTTTGTAGCCGTGTTTGGTTTGCGCGGTAATAGCACCCGCGCCGCCGCTGCCACAAAAAGAGATACCGAAGGTAGCGTGCTCTGCTTTCATGACGTCGCCCAGCTTCATATCCGCTGCCACACCCGGCACCACCACAGCTTTACCGCCCGCCTTCTCGACGCCTGCCGCCACCTTCTGCCCTTTCCCTAAACGATCGCCAATGACAACAATGACTTGTGACATATATTTGCTCCGGATGATGGATTTATGGTTGGTTTTCTTTCGCCACTTCAACGTGTACGGAGAGCAGCCAGGCTTCTTCTTCAGGCAGGTTGCCAAAGAGCTTGACCACTTGCCGCGCCAGCGACAGGGAAGCTGGCGAGATGTCGTCAAACAGGTCGGCCTCGACTTCCGGTAGCGTTTCACCCGTCAGCGAGCGTGAGGCCATGGCCTGCACGTGCGAAGCCAACATCTTTTGCTGAACGGCATTGGGATAAATATGGCTGGCGGCAAACAGCTCGTGGGTTTGTAACATCACTTTGTCAGCCAGTTCCTGAACCGCCTGTTGCTCGTCGATTGTTTTTAACGCAACTGCTCCATCTTTCACGCAACGCCCCTTATTTCCGTTTCTGCACGGATTTTACATTTGCCGTTCATCAGGAAAATAAATTAACGCCGCGCGCGCTCGCTGTGTAGCTCGCTTTTTTCCGTTTCAAAGTGGAAATAACAGCTTGCGATGAGATCGCTCCCACAAAAAAAGGCTCAGGCTGTATAAAACACTGCTGGAACGGGCAGAACCCTTATAAAAATCGGTGAAAAATGCCCTCAGGCTTCATGCAGAAAAAGTTGGAGTAAAAGAAGCGTCGGATAAACGGGAACAGAGAGGAAAAACTTATAGCTTAGCATCGGCCGCCAGACATCAGGCTTATAACCGTTCAGAAACAAGACGGTAAATCACTCTTAAACACCGCCGGAAAACAGGCCAGCCTTGGGATATAATGCACGCCGAGACAGAGAACGAAAAAAGCTGTTATTAGTCTTGAAATACTATTGAATTTCAAAATATTAATAATGCTATATCACAGGCTGCTTCTGTCATTCTCACTAAAATAAAGTCTGTTCAGCCAGGCCAGGCGGGGTTTATTGCTGGCGTTTGCTATGGCAAAAAATGTTATAGCGAATTTATTTAGCGCAAATTTAACAAATTATTCCGGCAGCAGCACGCATGTTGCAATAAGAATATCTGGAAAGCGTTACGTGTGGGTTTATTTGTAAATAACAAGAAGGAATGCCGGGGAAATAATTTCGGGAAATTAAAAGGGGGTTTCCCCCCTTAATCTGAAAATATAACGTTACTGCCCGGCAATTTTCATTTCCGGAATCAGGACGGAACCGCACTGAATATTACTGCGGGTTTCAATATCGCTCCCGACCGTGACCATATTAAGCCACATATCCTTCAGGTTCCCAGCGATGGTAATTTCGCTTACCGGATACTGAATTTCGCCGTTTTCGACCCAAAAGCCCGCTGCCCCGCGCGAGTAGTCGCCGGTGATGCCGCTGACGCCCTGCCCCATCAGCTCCGTCACAACCAGGCCTGTCCCCATTTTTTTCAGTAGCTGGTCAAAGCTGTCGCCCTGGCCATTGATACGCCAGTTATGGATGCCGCCTGCATGGCCCGTGCTTTTCAGGCCCAGCTTGCGCGCCGAGTAGCTGGTCAGTAGCCAGGTTTGCAGGATGCCATCCTTGATGATATCGCGCTGTTCGGTCCGCACGCCTTCGCTGTCGAACGGCGTAGAAGCCAGACCTTTTAACAGGTGTGGCTGCTCCTGAATAGTCAGCCATTCCGGCAGGATCTGTTTGCCCATTGAATCCAGCAGGAAGGTCGATTTGCGGTAGACGCTGCCCCCGCTGATGGCGCCGACCAGATGGCCAAACAGGCCAGTTGCCACTTCCGCCGCAAAAATAACCGGTGCTTTCATGGTGGCAAGTTTGCGCGGCGAGAGGCGGGAAAGCGTGCGTCGGGCACACTCTTCGCCCACCCACTCCGGTGATTGCAGATCTTCGATAGCGCGGCCGATGGTATAGGCGTAATCACGTTCCATATCACCATTAGCTTCAGCAATCACGCTGGCCGAAATCGAATGTCGACTGGAAGAGTAGCCCTGGATCATGCCGTGACTGTTGCCGAAGACTTTCATGCCGATATGGCTGTTAAAGCTGCCGCCTTCGGTATTGGTAATACGCTTATCGGCTTTGAGCGCAGCCTGTTCCGCCCGCGCCGCCATTTCGATCGCCCTGTCAGGATCAAGCTCGGTTGGATGGAAGAGATCCAGATCCGGTGCCTCGAAAGCCAACAGATCGCGATCCGCCACGCCCGCATAAGGATCGGCAGAGGTATAACGGGCAATATCGACAGCGGCCTGCACGGTACGCGCGATCGCGTCCGGGCTGAGATCGGTGGAAGAGGCGCTGCCTTTACGATTCTGATGATAAACGGTGATGCCTAAAGCGCCGTCGCTGTTAAATTCAACGTTTTCTACTTCGCCGTAGCGAGTGCTGACGCCGATCCCCGTGGTTCTGGTGACGGCAACTTCCGCCCCATCGGTGCTGGCTTTGGCCAGCTCGAGTGCTGTTGCGACTGCCTCTTCGAGGGTTTTACGCTGTTCTGCAACTTGGGAGAGTAATTTCATCGACCTACCATATAATTAACAGAGGGCTTTTCTGGGTATACGCCACCAGATTTCCG
>Ga0157358_1001499_pt1 | contig 10189 bp, 6 predicted proteins | sample AttcapACBM2_FD_111484 | JGI IMG/M metagenome (GOLD analysis project Ga0157358, IMG submission 111484) | Fungus gardens microbial communities from leaf cutter ant in Botucatu, State of São Paulo, Brazil - Atta capiguara ACBM2 | ecosystem: Host-associated > Fungi > Mycelium > Unclassified ...
ACATTGCTATCACATGTAGGACACATGGACATTAGGGCAGGATGCACAGTCTTGCACAGTCACTGCAGAGTAGACATGAGGTAGACGCATTGTTGTAGCATAGACCACATTGTATTTATATAAATAGGGTAGCAATGTAGCAAGGGCTCCTTGTGGAGTTCTCTTGTAATCTCCACTACTAGATAGCCTACTGAGAGCTTTGCTGAAATCAGCATATCACAAGTGCCATTCTGGCAAGTGGTTGCTACAACATTGGCTAGCTGTAGGATATGAAGAGATAGATAGATTCCATTTAGTAACTCTAATGTTGAAGTCCTCTTTCATATACAACAAGCTGGGAATATTTAGATCTTTATTAGACAAGAAGTTCACAGCAGTATAAAGGCTGTTAGAGTAAACATTTATAAGAAATTTATATTTATATCCTCCTTTCTTAATGAAGAACAGAATTTGAATGTCTTTATAGTTGATTATATTTCTCCTAAGGGCAAAACAAAGTCTGGACAGTCTAGAGTGAGTAAAACACATAACTTTAGACATGTTACAACTTAAAGACTTTAGAATAAGTCAAAGAGAAGAATCTTATATTAGAGTTAACATAAGAGAACTCAACAGAGAACTCTGTACAGGATTGTCTATCTTATATATCTAAATAAATGGTCCATACTACTACGATAATTAGCCTACCCTAAATAACTATGTGTTATATATATTATATGGTATCATTTCTTCCAGAATCTTCCACTGTCTTCTATTGTGTCATGTGACTGATGTGTGACATTGAGTCTTGTTCTGTAATTGTTTGCAACAATGATATGTAATTTTTTTTAAATCAACAATTTATTACATGGAGTACAAGAGCAGACCATGGTAGTTATGTTATAACTACATACAAGACACCAAACAACATGACAGAGAAATGAAAAAGAACTAAAAAGAAAAGGGAGGGAATGGAAAAGAGAGATAAAAAAAGAAAAAGAAAAAAGAAAGATAAGTTGATCTAGAGTGTACACAATGCACTGTACTATAAAGATTCTGTAATAGTGTTTGCAAAAGCAAAAGTACTATGGTTAAACTCCAAGAAAAGAATAAAGTGACTAATTGTATCTCGTCTCAGATTTCAATACTTGTTATATCTTTTGTATTCATGAAGAATATGATGTCTAGATTTGATAGGGTAATTACTACATGAATAGCTGAAATTCTCCCAAGAGAAAAACCTCAGCCTGTATTTGCCTATAGGAGCATGGTTCATGATCACTCTTGTTGCTCTTGTACAAAGCAAGTTCAAATAACCAAAGTATTTGAGCCATGAGCCTCCTTTAGCATATGAAGATTCAATAGGGTTATTGTCATCATTGCATAACTCAAGGAATTGTCATCCTTTAAGATCTGAAGCTTGGAAGACTATTTTCCAAGTAGCTATTATGTTGTTGTATTCTCTTTTTTTACTGAAGTCCTATGATGTCTTGCATAGATAGTTGTCATATGCCAAGTCTACTCATCTAGAAAACATATTCCCTATGGTATATTTCTTATCAACAGCTAATCCAAATAAAGCCTGCCTTCTATAGCAGCTATCTTACTTGCAACATATCTCATAGCAGTGATGCAATTGTCTGGATATTTTGTTTTCTACAATAGAGATACTCCTATATGACTCTGTTATGAAAGGCTAAGTTATACTCCTATCAGTGTCTCAACACTGAAACCACTACTCAGGGCAATAAGAGCTATACCACTGAAACCCCAAGCATCTCCTATAGTAGATACTTGTCAAGAATGAAAGAAGTGGACTTAACATTTTTTTATTTTCTTTTCTCATTTTTATTTTCTTTTTGATTTATTTTATTTTATTTTATTTTTAGAACTAGGGTTAGGGTTAGAGTGACAAGATCATGCTGTCATGCAGCAGGTCACATGACACATAGAAGAATGATGTTATACAACATATGATACACATGTTAACCTTAAGGCATACACATAGTCATTTAGGGTAGGCTAGAAATAGCTTGCATGGACCATTAGATATTTGTATATAAGGTAGATAATCCTGTACAGAGTTCTCTATTGAGTTCTCTTATGTTAACCCAATACAAGGTTTATTCTCTTAACTAACCCTAAGATTTTATAGTTTGTAATAGTACTAGTATATAAAACTAGTAGTTACATTACAATTCACTAGTCTGATAGTTGATGAAGATAATTCCTATTGAACTTGATTCCTGGTGTTCAATAATGATACACAAATCAGCACTCACTCCCATCTCAGACTTATTTCTCCTATCTGAAATTATGACTATGCAGTAGACAGATGGCACAGTATATAAGCTGAAGCCAAGGTCATTTCACAAGTTCACACATCTTCAAGCCCATCTTGCAGACTTTCATTCTCAATGTGGACTATACCTGACAATAGTGAGGAATAGGGTTAAATAATTTAGTTTCCTTATTGACTACTCTATGAAGTGACCAAATGTATTGACTTGGACATTTTCAGAATTCAATCTTATTGTTGAGGTTGAGAGTGAAGAACTTTCTAAGCTCACTGAGAATAGATGTAGTATGTACTTGAAAAGAGTATGATGAGGAGTTAAAGATTCTTTTAGCTGAATGAATCAAATCAGTAACAACAATGATTTTTAAAGTTCCTTGAGAGTTGATGGCTTGATTCATGCCATATGTGATGGTGAAGAGTTCAGCTTTTATACTAGTAACATCTACTATATGATGTAGTATTTTGACAACAGATTTGTTGCAAATATAAATGTGGGTGATGGAGGTGGCCACATTGTTTCTGATACTAACATTGGTAATAACAAGAGCATATGAAGAATTTTCAGAAGATACAATCACCAAGTTATTTAATTAATGCAAGCAAGATAGGAGACTGTTTTTGCTTTGCTTGCTGAAAGGATGAAAGGAAAAATGACTAGAGAAAGTGTCAATAATTCTATTACCAAAAGAAAACTCAGAATTGAGAGAATCAAATAAAGAAAATACTTTTTTGAATCTATTATTCATATCAACAATAGGGCCTTCTATCATTTCACCTTGATGCTTGGTAAGTGAATCCAGTGAGAGATAATGGTAGTTCTTGTGAATGTTTGGTCTTAATTCAAGTAGTGACCAAAGAATGTGATTAGAAGAGAGTGTGTGAGCTCTAAGTTTGTGATCTACCTCTGAGTTTTTGAAAATAGAGGTGAATGGAAATAAGATTGGCAATGGTCTCAATACTGAATGAGGATAATGTTTGAAAAGCTCCAAGAATCCATAAGGCTGCTCTTCTTTGCATTTTTCTTAAGACCTTCAGAGAATACAAAAGAGGAGCCTTGTTGTAAAACCACAGCTGAAAGCTATAGAGTGCAATGGAAAGGGCACAGCTTCTGAACAGAAGTTATTCCTGATAAGGAATGAGGCCACATGCAGAGTTTTCAAGAATCTCCATGCACTTGACTATTGAGATGGCTTTGTTCACATAGAAGTTGATATACTGGCAGAATAAGAGTTTTCTATCAAAAATGAAACCCAAGTACTTCTATATTTCCCTAGGATGTAGAATAAGGTCTCCTAGAGTGGAGAGATTGAGGGAAGGGAGGTCAAAAATTCTATCTGATCTAGAAAAGTAAAATACCTCTATTTTAGCATATTCCATAATAAGTCTGAATTTCTTTAGAAGAATAGAGGCAATGTTATAACAGCAAGTTCAAGATAGAAAAGAATTTGCTCTGAGCAATAAAGAGTCCATTGTCAACAAAAGATAAAATAGAAACAGGAATTTTTAGAATTTTTAAACAATTTTCAAGGATATAAAGAATTGGAGCTAGATATAAAACAGGTAAAATCAGAGAGAGGGTAGAACCTTGTCCCACTCCAATGTTAACATTGAAAAAAGGTGAAGAAAAGTTGATCCAATAATACTGAGTTTTCTTACCAACTAGATAATTCGAAAAAAAGTATTTAACTTTTGAGTCAAACATAGTCTTTTTAAGAATGTGAGGGAGTAAGTAATGATTCAATGAGAAAAATTGTGCCATGTCAAAAGCCAGGGTGCTTGTCATGACATTTTTGATCTATCCTGTATAGATAAAGTGAGTGAGAGCAATTCTAGCATCAGTTGTTGATCTTTGTTTGAGACTACCCAATTAACTCTAATAGATAAAATTGTTCAAAATCACATGAAATTGAAGACATTCACCAATGACTTTCTCAATAAGCTTTCCTAAGATATTAAGAAGAACACTAGGTTTGAATGATTTTGGAACATTATACAACTTTTTATAACAAATGAGCTACTCACTGGTTGTGATGCTTGAACTTAATGGTGTCTCAGAGGTTCAGTATAAGGAAATGATAATAATAGGTGATGAATAGTATCAACAGGAATAATTGATGTAAATTGATGTTATTAAGTCTGAGGTCTAATTCTCAAACACAGAAGTATATATTATATATAAAAGAGTGATAGTCTGTGTACAAGCTGCTGCCATCACATGATCAAAACTTGTACCTGATAGGAGCTGTCATCTGTCATAGCAGCTGTCAGGCTAATTTTAGAAGGTAACTTATTATACCACTACATTAATATGCTTGTATCTCTATGAATACTTGTTGCTATGTAATATACCATATATTATTGGGAATTGTTTGATGAGCACTTTCTAATACAAGTTTGATCATGTGAATCTGTCCAGCCTTTCATGAGATATTAGCAGATAAAGCTTTTACAGCTACTGATTACCTGATATTTCTGTTGTTTGTTGTTGTTTTTTGTTAGCATGGTTCACACCAGAGGTGAAAGTCTGCAAGATGGACTTGGAGATGTGCAGACTTGTTGAACAACCTTGGCTTTAGCTTATGTACTACACCATCTGTCTGCTGCATAGTTGCAACTTCTAATGATAGGAAAAAGTTCAAGATGGAAGTGAGTGCTGATTTAGTGTGTTGCTGTTGAATACTACAGATTGAGTTCAATAAGAGTTTATCTTCATTGATTATCAGACTGGTGAATTACAGTATAGCTACTAATCTTATATACTAATACCTACTATAAGATATGCTTGGGGTTCCAGTGGTATAACCCCTATTACCCTGAGTGGAGGTTTCAGTATTAAGACACTGACAAGAGTATGACTCTGCTATGGAAGGCTGAGTTGAATAAGAGTATCTCTATTATAAAAGATAAAATACCTGGATGATTGCATCACTACTGTGAGGCATGTTGCAAGTAAGGTGGTTGCCATAGAAGGCAGGCTTTATTTGTTGATAAGGAATGTACTATGAAGATATGTTTTCCAGATGAGTGGACTTAGCATATGACACTTTTGCACATCTTATATATGTGTAGATAGCTCTCATTTGGAGCTTTACAGCATAGCTTAGTTTGTGGAAATTAGTCTACTGGTTGTGGAGATACAAGCTAAATGAAGTTTGTAACAAGAGTCTACTATTTTTGATTCTGACAATATTCAGGCCAGAAAAATCTACTTATAATACTCCCAAATCATTTAGGCCTTTTGTTTTGCTTAACACACTTGGCAAGCTCATTGATAAAATGATTGCTCAATGACTTTAGTTTGATGCTATTAAGCACAGTATTCTTTATCCTAACCAGCTTGGAGGTGTAGATACTGGTGTGTTCCTAATATACTTGGTTCATGCTATCTGGGCCAAGAGACTCAAAACTAGTGTAGTAGCATTTGATATTATGCAATTCTTTCCTTCTTTGAGCTATAGTATACTTACTTTGATTCTTAGATACTTTAAATTTCCAGACTGTATTGTAAACTTCTTTTCTGACTATTTTATAGGTAAATCAAATCATTATTTCTAGAATTTATTATTTTCTAGTGCTTGTAACACAGATGTAGGTGTGGGCAAGGTTTTGCACTCTTTTCTATTCTTTCATCACTCTATATAACATTTCTTATTCAAATCTTTAAATTTAGAGCTTAAGATTTTAACTATAATATTTCTATTCTCTCCCTTGTTAATGATGATCTTCTAATCTCTCAGGGAAAAATATATAATACAACTCTGCCAGAGCTTTATAGTAGCTATAAAGTAGTTACAGACTTGATGGTGTCATTTGGCTTGGTCATGAAGCATGACAAGTCAGAGATTATTCATTTTTTAGAGCACATAACAACTCTACATCAAAGCTGGACCTTTTAGTTATTAAGGCCTCTACTTTCATGCCTAAAACATACTCAAAATACTTGGGCTTCTACTTTGATCATTGCCTGTTCTTTAAGGAACATATTTGTTACTAGTTTGTTACTACTCTACCAAAGCACTGTTTACTATTAAAGCAATGGGCATACTTGGAAACCCTACAAGAGGCCCACTACTACTTTCAAAATAACTTCTGTATTATTCTTGTGTTTTTCCTATTGCTACTTATAGTTTTCAGCTCTGGTTCTTTGCTGGAGAATCTACTAAGGCACAAGTGTTGCCTTTAGCAGTTATGTAATGTAAGGCTTCTCTTTGAATCTTAGGTACATTTTGTATCTCACCCACTAGTAGAATTGAGGCTTTGGTAGGTCTTATTCTAATTCATCCTCATCTCAAGAAACTGATCAAGCAGTCTTGTCTCAGGACTACTACTCTTCCTTTATAACATGTACTAATGGTCTTACTTAGTACTAGAAACTTAAATAGCACTAGCTCTCACCCATGATTACTTGCTCTCTTAGATGATATCAAGTATGCTTATTTAAAGGGCTCCTTCTTGGATAACAAAGCATCACTACTCAATCTCACTGAATACTTTAATTCTTTTGACAATGAGGCTACTAGATAGCTTTTCTGATCACATTTCTTTCCATCCCTACAATTATTTAAGCCTCAACAATTACACAGCCCACTTTGAGTCTCTATACTGCTCTTATCTTTAGACCTCTTCCTCTTTCTCTACTCTTATTGTTATCATTAATACAAGTGCTATATTATACACAAATATGCAAGCAATCTCTGCTATATATTTCTGGAGACTAGACTACTAGGTATCATCTTCAAAGACCCCAGCTGATAGAACAACTGCTTCTAATACTGAGCTATTTGTCATAGTACTAGGAGTCTTCAAGGCCACTAGTATAGACATTGAATATATTATTCTCATTAATAATTTTCTAAGCTTGGCTAGAAGAGTAGTAGATTTCTCAGTGTATTCTAAACAAGTCCACTTAATTACTATCTATTCTGTACTTAGATTGTTCTTTAGTGGTAGCCTTAGTCATAGGATTGAATTCTGAGACTGCTTAAATAAGACTGAGTAGTCTCTTTACCAAGTGGTCCACAATAATGTAACCAGTTCTAAAGTGGCTGCTAGACATTATCTAGTAATTTCTATTGACTCTCTTTGCTTCAAGAGTGTCCTTTCATATCTAGATACTTTGTTACATACTAACCAATGACAAAATTATCTGAACATACCTACTCTCTTTCAGAATAGATCATACTCCATTCCAATCACCTGTTGTAGCAACCACTTGCTGGAACAGCACTTGTAGTTTGCTTACTTCAGCAAAGCTCTCAGTAGGCTATCTAGTAGTGGGGATTACAAGAGAACTCAACAAGGAGCCCTCACTATATTATCCACTATATATATATATGGTTCCTGGTCCATGCTACAACAATATCTATCTAGCCCTTAAGTCTATGCCACTACCTCATGTCCATTACTCATTCACATATGTTTTCCTTAAGGCCACCATGCTTCCTACATGTGCCCTGATATCATACTCTTAATCTCCGCTGTACATGTGCACACCATGTGTACACCATGAGGAACTCATGTCCCTTGACGTCACTCCTAACTCTAACTCCAATCTAGACTCCTCTTGATCCTTCTAGACCCTAAGTCCTTCCAGACCACTCTAGACTCTGTTACATGACTTCCAGATCATGTGCCTATCTCCTATCTCTCTTCTGTTGTAGACTAATAATTATAATACTTAACCCTAACCCTAGTCTGTCCACACTCTCGTATTATAACATCACCCATCACTTTGCAGACAAGAGCCTCTCTATTCTACATCAAATCTCATAAAGCTCTGGTCAATAACACTGTAGTATTTGACAAATGAATATGTGTAGTACATTATTATTATTATTAGAACACCTTTTCCAGTATTTAAGGATAATAGTTACTATGTACAATTTCTTAGTCTAATAATTAATTTGAACTGTGCCATACTCATGCTCTTTTATCTAAACTTCCCTTTATCCAAAAATTATGACCACATAATATATAGACTAAGCATAACATTATTTATTGAAGCTAAGGTCATCTTATCTACATAGTACTCACTTCAAGCCTTCCCCTATCACTTGATTGACAAAGTTTTCTTTTTGTTCTGTCTTCCATGCTATTGCAGATAATCTAGTAAAAGTGATTTACCTTCAACACACTTGGAAAACTATCTTTAATTGTTCTATAGTCTAGAGGTGCTATTTTCTAACTCTAAGAAACAAGAATTGCAAACATTTTTAACCCAGCTACTCCAAGAGTAGTAGTTGGCTTGCTTACTTTGGCCAGTCAGTTACATTATATACCAGAGTAACTAAAGCTACTCTTAACCATACTTCTATTAGGAGGTACAGATAGCACTTTTTCTCTAAAGAGTATACTTAATATCTATGTAACTATAACTAGGTAGAAACATATTAATATATCTTTACAAACTGCCCCAGGTTTGCTTATAGTCCCTTGATTGACCTATCTCTATCAATTAAGAACTTTGTTGACTTTTTGAAGGAATATCCTAATGCTTTTGTCTTCTCTTGTCAAGAATAGCCTCTAACTCCTTCTAAATCTCTATGAGTGCTCAATCAGTTTGCTTTTCTGTTTCTGTAGATAGCTTCTTAGTCTTATTTCTCTCAGTTTCCTTTATTCTCAGTACAATAGGTTTATAGACTTGTATATATAATTTGTAGGTTGGTTACAAGCAACCTTTATCTAGATTTCTTTTTGACTTTTGTTGACCCTAGTAGTTTCTTTGTCTATAAAGAGGATTTCTATTCTATGAGGTAAAAATTATAGGCTACTTGTAGTAAATAGTCTGCCATGGACTAGAATCAAGTACCATATAATAAATTGTTCAACAAAAAAATCTCTAGTCATACAGTAATAGAAAAGACTCCTATGCTGGACTCTTTTTATCACAGGGTTTTAGACTACTTTGTAGCTTGACTACTTCTAAAGAAGAATAGGGCCTAGAGAATCTTGTTTTGGTTGCAAGTAAATTAGTCTATAAACAACCAGATATAAAAAGTGTGTTAGAGTGACTGAAAAAAATCTATAGATTTACACAGGATTTTTGTCACATTCTGATCCAGCATCATCTATTCCAACCTACAGATAATACTTACTAACCTATTCACACTCCCAATCTTCTTCTAGTACAGATCAACTCTTTCTATTCTATCTCAGAATTCCTTACCAGACTTTCCAACAGCTCTATGAGTCTCTATTCTTACATCCAAGAACTATCTAGACCCAGGATAACTTGCTTACAGTCTCCATTCCCTAGATAACTACATTAGGTAGAGTACTTAGTATATAAGCTAGTTGTTACACTATGAACCTTATCCTGAAAATTGACCAAAACTGACACTAGCTTCCAGTATTAGTGAAGACACATCTCACTATCTTCTAGTGGATTTGTCTTTCACAAGACTCTAAGTATATTGCTTATATTGCTATTCAACATTGGAGATTGAGTTCACTTGAATATTTGATTATCAGATTAGCAAATTACAGTATAACTACTAGTCTTATATATAAGAATATTAATAAAAGATTAATAGAAGATGTTTAGAGATTACAGAGTATAGTGCTGAGTAGAGGATTAAGTGATGAAATACTAAACAAATCAATAAGAGAACTCTACCATAAAAGACTGAGTTCAATAGGAGTATTTTTGCTATGGAGGACTGAGTGCTTAAGAAGTTTAGGAATGATTACATCACTGCCACAAGAACATGTTGTAGGAAGTATGGCTGTCATGAAATATAGGCTTTTGCCAGAATTGAAGAAGACATTACCACTATGGTAGACAGTCTTTAGAATAGGTGAACTTGGTATATAATAACTCACTTATTTGTCTTCTGAGAACTTGCTATAAATCTTGGATGACAAGATGTAAACTATACCTAGCAGACTTACATTTTTAAAGAAACTTAAGGA
>Ga0157358_1001500_pt1 | contig 10185 bp, 16 predicted proteins | sample AttcapACBM2_FD_111484 | JGI IMG/M metagenome (GOLD analysis project Ga0157358, IMG submission 111484) | Fungus gardens microbial communities from leaf cutter ant in Botucatu, State of São Paulo, Brazil - Atta capiguara ACBM2 | ecosystem: Host-associated > Fungi > Mycelium > Unclassified ...
AAAAAAAAAGAAACAAGAAGAAAAATCTAGGAAAGAAAAGATAATAGAGGTAAAAAGGCTGGCAGAGGAGTGGGAAATCTGGGATGAAGAGAAAGAAGTAGTGAAGTCAGAAGCAGAGACAAGGAGACTAGTATTATAGCACTTTTACAAGTAGATCCAGATCTTTGGAAAAAAAGGCCAGTGAACAGATGCTCACAAGAAAACTATGGGATCATGCTATGAAAGAGAAAGGTGTACCTGCTGTTAAGGAAGAAAAGAGAAGAAATGCACAAGTTTATATTAGAATAATTGAGAAAAGAGTATATCAGACTCTCAAAGTTGCCTCAAACAGCACTAGTATTCTTTGTAAGAAAGAAGGATGGAAAGAAATATATGATACAGAACTATAGGTATCTTAATGAATAAACAGTAAAAAATAATTACATATTGCCATTAATATCAGATATTGTAAAAAACATAGATACTAAGAAAGTATTTATAAAGATAGACTTGAGATAGGGCTATAATAATGTATGAATAAAGGAGGGAGATAAGTAAAAAGTAGTATTTACTACACCAGAAAGGTTATTTGAGCCAATGGTAATGTTCTTTAGACTTACCAATTCACCAGCAATATTCCAGACTATAATAAATAAGCTCTTACAAGATCTTATCACTGGGAAGGTAACAAACTTTATAGATGGTGTAATAATAGAGATAGAGATAGAGGAGGGGCATGATAAGATGGTAGAAAAAGTAGTGAAGTAGTTGGCAGAGAATGACTTATATGTGAAATCAGAAAAATACAAGTGAAAGATAAAGAAAGTAGGGTTCTTAGAAGTAATAATAGGACTAGAGGGAATAAAGATAGAAGAGAAAAAGGTGGAAGGTATACTAGACTGGCCAACTCCATAAGAAGTTAAAGATTTTTAAGGTTGACAAACTGCTACTGCTGATTTATTAAAGACTTTACAACAATAGCCAGACTGTTAGAGTTGTAAAGTTTGAATTCAAATTTTTTCTATATCCTTCTTTTTTCCTTTTATTTTATTCTCTTTTCTTTTTGGAACTTAGTGTTAGAATCTAGTGTGACATCACTGACACAATGTCACATGTCATATATCATGATCACAAGTCATATGGTAGAAAGAGAAGGATATAGAAGATTCTGAAAGGATAATATCATACAGCATGTTTGAACACATATTGACCTCAAGATGAATACATGGTCATTTAGGGTAGGCTAAAGTAGTAGAGTACAGACTATAGGCTTTTAGTATATAAGATAGACAATTCTGTTATCACAAAATGAACTACTCACTTATTTGTGATATCTGAACCTTGGGTGCACTCTCAGAGGTTTAGGAGTGATTCAGAAGTTCAATAATGATGACAATTATGATTAAGATCAATACAGATAATAAAGAATAAAGATTGATGAAAATTAATATAAAATGATGTTATTAAGTCTAAAGTCTAATTCTCAGACACAGAAATATATATACAAAAGAGTGATGGTCTGTGCACAAGCTGTTGCCATTACATGATCAAAACTTGTACCTGATGGAAGCTGTCATCTGTCATAGCAGCTGTCAGGCTAATTTTAGAAGGCAACTAATTATGTTACTATATTAATATGCTTATATCTCTATGAATACTTATTATTATGTAATATACCATATATTATTAGAAACAGTTTGATGAGCACTTTCCAATGCAAGTTTGATTGTATAAATCTGTCTAGCTATTCATGAGATATTAGCAAACAAAGATTTTATAGTTACTGATGACCTGATATCTCAGTTGTTTGTTGTTGCTTTTGTACATCTCACATATGTGCAGATAGCCCTCATTTGGGACTTTACAGTGCAACTTAGTTTGTGAAAATTGGTCTACTGGTTGTGAAGATACAAGCTGAATGAAGTTTGTGACAATATTCTTCTACATATCTCTCTATATCTCTCATTACTTCTGACCACTAATAATTTCTCATCACCAGCTCTGTTATCTTACATCTTCTTCCATATCCTGTTATCATTATATCATAGTATAGCTAGATTACTATTTGTTTCCTCACAATACTTTAACTTCTATCTTCTTCATCTCTTCTACTACTCTAACTATCTTTTTGTTCTTACTCCTGGCTTTTTTTATTTTTTCTACTATATTTACTTTGGGTCCTTCTATTACTACTTCTGCTAAACTATGAATCTATTATTCTTTAATTAATGTTTAGTTATTATTATTGTTTTCTACTTCTATTTTCCAGTCCAGTCTCTTACTAAGTCTATCTGCCTTTCCTATTTTTGTTCCTAGTACATGCTTTAAAGTAAAGTCAAATCTTGACAAATACAGTGACTAATGAGCTTGTCTTCTGTTTAACTTTTGTACTTTTATAAAATATTCTAGATTTTTATGATCTGTCTAAACCTTGAATTTAAACTTGGCACTTTCTAACAAATATTTCTAGTTTTCCAACCTCCTTATTACCACCAGCATTTCTTTACCATGTATCTCATAATTCCTTTCTATCTTATTTAGAGATTTTGAGAGAAATGCTACTGGTCTCCAGTATCCATCTTCACATTCCATAAATAACACCTCTCTTATTATATAATCCAATACATTTACTTCCATCCTTATTTTTTTGTTCAGATCTGGTGTTGCTAATACTAGTTCTTTTGTAAATGTTTATTTCAGTTCCCTGACATCTTTTCTTGCTTCTTCTTTCAATCTCATTTCTGATATTTCTTTACTAGGTCATGTAGCAGTCTGGCTATCACTGCATAATCCTTGATAAACTACTAATAGTAGTTGGTGAGTCTCAAAAACTTTTGTACATCCTTAACTTTTTTTGGAGTTGGCCAGTCCAATACTTCCTTCACTTTTACTTTCTCCATCTTAATTCCCTCTGGTTCCATTACTATTCCTAAAAATCCTACTTCTCTAACCTTCAACTTGTGTTTTTCTTGTTTAATATACAGATCATTCTTTGCCAACTTTTTCACTACTATCCTGTCATATCCCTCCTCTTTCTCTATTTCTACAATTATGTCATCAATGAAACTTCTTACTGCCTCTGTGTTAATCAAATCCCAAAAGATCTTATTCATCATTATTTGAAATATCATTGGAGAGTTTGTAAGCCAAAAAAACATAACAGTTAGTTCAAATGACCCTTCTGGAGTCATGAACACTACCTTCTACTCATCTTTCTTTTTTATCTATATATTATTATACCCCCATCATAGATTTAATTTAGCAAATACTTTATTGGCACCCATACTTTCTACAATGTCTGAAATCAATGGTAAATGATAGTTATTTTTTACAGTTTATTCATTTAAATACTGATAGTCTTGTATAATATACTTCTTACCATCCTTCTTCCTTATAAAAAACACAAGTGCTATTTGAGATGATTTTGAGGGTATGATGTACCTTTTTCTCAATTATTCTTTAATGAACTTGCACATCTCTTCTCTCTTCTCTCTTGATAATGGATACATCTTTTCTTTCCTCAGTACAAATTCTTGCTTCAACTCAATCACATGATCTCATACCTTTCTCATTGGCATCTTTTCACTCACTTTCCTTCCAAAGACATAGATCCACTTATAGAACTTTAGAGGAACCAATTCCTTGGCCTCTTCCTCTGACTTCACTGCTTTTTCTTCTTCATTCCAAATCTTTCACTCCTCTACTACCTTCTTTACTTCCATTGTTCTCTTTTTTTCAGTTTTCTCTTCTTTTTTTCTTTCTTCTTCTGCTCCTTTTCTTCTCATTTCTTTCTACACTTTTCTACACTTCTCATCATCTTCACCTCTTCTGTTCTCTAATCAATTTCAGAATTATGATGAACTAGCCATGGTATTTCTAAAATTACACTCCACTTCTAACCTCTAATCACATCAATCTCTATTCTCTCCCTATATCCTTGATAATAAATATTAACTTCAACTGTATGCTCAATAAACTTCTCCTTGTTGAAGGAACTGTCTATATTTCTTATATATATGGGTCTTTCTATCTTTTTCAGTTTTAATTCCTACTTTCTAACAAACTCTGAGCTTATAACCAGTTCTGTCATCTCACTATCCAATAAAACCTCTATTGTCATTCCCTCCTGCATATCAATTCTTTTTAAGCCAATCTTCATAGTAATATGTTCCTATTGTTCAGGTTGTAACAGAATATATTATTTATTATTCTACTAAGCATTGTAAATATATTACTTCTAAAGCCTAGTTGAGGAATACTAGACTCTTTTTTTCCATTTAAATTACTTTGTCCATTGTTCTTATAATTGATCCTTTTCCCTTGTTCCACAATTCTCCTATTCTTGTAATTCTTTGCTATATATCCAAAACCTCTACAGCTGTAACAATCCTTTTCATAGTCTATCTCTATTGTATATGGGTTATACCTTGGCACAAATCCTATCTGCTGTTGCTGTGAGTTTATAATTATTACATTTGTTCTCTTTACTCTCTCCATTAGAGCAGGCACTGCTGGCACCTACTGTTAAGTCTCCTGTCTCCTTGGCTAAACTTAAGACTGTGGGAACTATTATTATTGTGCTCTATATCATTTTTCATATTTTTCTTTTCATTTTCATTTTGTTTTTATTTTTACTTCTCTTTTATTTAAGATTAGAGTTTAGCATAACATCATGGTCATACAGTTATGTGATCACAATAGAACATGATAAAAGCTTCTGGAATAATAATGTCATACAATATGCTTAATACATGTTGATCTTATAGTTTACACATGGTCTTTAGGATAGGCTAGATGTAGTAGTATGGACCATCTATAGTAGTATATAATATAGATACATTGTACTAGAAACTCCATTGAGTTTTCTTATGATTAACCCAATCTAAGGTTTAACTTTTGGTTCTAATTCTTGAGCCTTAAGTCATATGATTTCTTCTCTGAAACTGCTTAACTCAGGGTCCTTTCTCAATTTACTCTTTTACCATTCTCAACCAAAAGGCAACACCACCTTTTAGTCAAGAAGATATAGCCAGACCCTAGGCTCATATCATCTTTTGTGGACATGTTACATACTTTTTATTCTATTAGCTTTGTATTACAATTTCACTTGTAAGCTGTCTATACAGGAGAGCAGCAAGGATTCTTAAGATTTTGCTTAGAGTAAAATGATCTTTTTAAACCAAAATTATCTATAGTTTCCTTAAGAAAGTAGTCAGTAGATAGTATGAAGGTGAGATAAGAAGAGAGCCTACTAGCACTTACAGAGATTGATTCCAGCAGCAAGTACAAGTTAGAAGGCAAGATCAGTACCAGTTCCACACTCTTTTTATATACTTCATTACTACTCACACCACTACTACCATCATCATTCCTCTTACTATTATTACCACTACCTTATAATATAAGTTGACATAATATAAATTTAGAACAAATAATCTAGTAGCAACAGGATCAGCTTGCAGCAATATAGGTACAGATCCAAGCATTATTAGCAGTAGACAGAGTAGAAAAAGCAGTGCCTAGACCTAACACAAGGTCAAACACAGAAGTGGCTAGGCTATAAGTGTTCAATGGGAGTTTAGAGAAATTGTCAGGATTCATAATAGTATACAAGCTATATATAAGGATGAAGATGAGAGAAGAAGCAGTGAAAGAGCAAATACAGTGGATTTTATTATATGTACAAGGAGGATTAGCAGATGTGTGGAAAGAGAATGTATTGGAAGATTTAGAAGCAAGAGTATTGGAATATGAGATAGCAGAGGAGTTTTTGACAGATACAAAGAAAGAGTTTGAAGGAGGGAACAAGAAAATAGTAAAAGTAGTAGAGTTCAAAAAGTTAGAGCAAGGAGGGAAGATGATGGAGAAATTTATACAAAAGTTTAGGAGAGTAGCAAGAGGGAGTGAGTATGAGGGAAAACTATTGATAGAAGAATTTAAAAGAGGCATGAATGGAACTATATACTGAAGACTCATAAAGTTAGAAAGATAACCCACCTCTATTGAACAATGGTATAAAATAGCAATAATATTGGATAGAAACTAGAGAGAGAATAAGAGAGAAGAGGAAATGTTAAGGAAGTGACAGGATAACAGGGCTCAGACTTCAAGGCAAAACCTACAAAGGGCACAATAGCATTGATAGAGGAAGTTGAGAGAATAAATATAATAATGGTATACTCAAACCAGTATGCAGGATTTGTATTTTTGTGAGACCCATATACTATGGAAATAGATAGAGGAAATAGAAATTGTTATAACTATGGATATTTTGGACATTTAGCAAGGAATTGTAAGAACAGTGGAATAGGAGGTAGAATTGGAGAGGGTAGAAGACTAGAATATAGAAATAGAAGTAACAGACAAAGAAGAATGATTGAATAAGAAAATGAACAAAGTAATTTAAATAGGGAGCAAGACTTAATACTCCTTGATTAAGTCTCAATAATAAATATGCAATACTCTCTAGAGTAATAGAAAATACATCCTGCTGTGACCTAAACAATAGGATACTATTAAGAGAAGTAATAGTAGAGATTGGGCTAGAGAGAATTGATATAGAAGAGAAAGTGATAGTAAAAGCATTTTTGAATAGTGGAGCTACAGGATTAGTAATGAGTTTAGAGTTTACAAGAAAGCAGGGGTTTAAATTGAAGAAAATTTATTATCAAGGACATAGAGAGAGGATAGAGATAGATGTGATTGGAGAGCAGAAGTAGAATGTGATTCTAGAAATGCTATAGCTTGCTTGCCACAATCCTGAGATTAACTGAAAAACAGAAGAAGTAAAAATAACAAGATGTCTGGAAGAATGTGAGAAGCAGTGGAGACCAAAGCAGGAAAAATTGGGATAGGAAAAACAAAAAGAAGAAGAAATGAGAAAAAAAAGAACAGAAAAGGAAAGAATAATAGAAGTAAAGAAGGTAGCAGAAGAATGGAAGATCTGGAATGAAAAAGAGAAGGCTGCAAAATTGGAAGAAAAAGTGAAAAAGTAATACCAGAAAGATTCCACAAGTAGATTTACATCTTTGGCAAAAAAGCCAGTAAGAGGATGTCTACCAGGAAGTTATGAGATCATACAATTGATATAAAGAAAATATTTGTACTAAAGAAGGAAAAGATATATCCATTGTCAAGAGAAGAGAGAGAAGAGGTGTGTGAGTTCATATTGGAATAATTGAGGAAAAGATATATTAGACTCTCAAAGTTGCCTTAAATAGTACCAGTGTTTTTTGTAGAAAAGAAGGATGGAAAGAAGTGAATACTATAGGTATTTAAATGAGTGGGCTATAAAAAATATCCTTTATCCTTAATTTCAGACATAGTAGAAAATATCAGTACTAAGAAAGTATTTACAAAGATAGACTTAAGATGGGGATATAATAATGTATGGATAAAAGAGGGAGATGAGTAGAAGGTAGTGTTTACTATACCAGAGAGGTTATTTGAGCTGACAGTAATGTTCTTTGGACTTACAAACTCATCAGCAATGTTTCAGACTATGATAAACAAAATCCTGTAGGACCCCATTAACACTGGGAAAGTAGCAAGCTTTATAGATAATATGATTGTAGGGATGGAAATAGAAGAAGGACATAATGAGATAGTAGAAGAAGTAATTAGGAGGTTAGCAGAAAACAATTTATATGTAAAACCAGAAAAATTCAAGTGAAAGGTTAAGGAAGTGGGTTTCTTGAGAGTAGTAATAGGACCAAAGGGGATCAAAATGAAAGAAGGGAAGGTGAAAGATATTTTAGATTGGCTGACTCTGAAAGAAGTTAAAGATATACAGAAGTTTTTGGGATTAGCAAATTATTATTGTTGATTTATCAAAAATTTCACAGTGATAGCCAAACTATTGCATAATATAGTAAAGAAAGACCAGAAGTAGGAATGAATAGATAGACTGAGGAAGACATTTAGGGAATTGAAGGAGAGATTCACAAAAGAACCAGTATTAGCAATACCAGACTTAGATTAAAAAAATGAGGATGGAAGTAGATGCATTAGACTATGCTATAGAAGAAGTATTATTTATGGAATGTGAGAATGGAAAATAGTGACCAGTAGCTTTCTTCTCAAAATCTCTAAATAAGACAGAGAGAAACTACAAGATTCATAATAAGGAGATATTAGCAGTCATAAGAGAGTTAGAAAATTAGAGATATTTATTAGAGAGTGTAAAGTTCAAGTTCAAGATCTGGACAGATCAAAAGAATTTGGAATATTTTTAAAAAGTGTAGAAATTGAACAGAAGACAAGTAAGATAAGTGCTATATTTGTCAAGATTTGATTTCATCTTAAAACATGTTCTAGGAACAAAAACAGAGAAGGCAAATAGATTAAGTAGGAGACTAGACTAGAGAATAGATGTAGAAAAGGACAATGATAATCAAATATTTTTAAAAGACCATTGGATTATAACTTATTAGAAGTAGTAATAAAAGAACTAGAAGTAGATATATTAGTAAAAGTATTAAGAGGAAAGGAGAGGCAAATAGAGAAAGATTTGGTATTAAAGAAGGAAAAAGTGTATGTACCAAAAAATGAAGCATTGAGGGTAGAAATAATCCAGTTGTACCATGATGTACTAATAGTAGGATATAGAAGGAAGTAGATGATAATAAAGTTGGTGATAAGAAATTACTGGTGACCAGGAGTAACAAAAGATGTGGGAAAATATGTGGAAGGTTATGATATATGTCAGAGAATGGTGAATAGAACAGAGGTACCAGCAGGAAAGTTGAAGTTGAGTAAGATTCTGGAAAAACTGTAAACACATCTAACAGTAGACTTTATTATGAAATTACCATTAGTAGCTGGGAAAAATGCAATCTTAGTAGTCTGCAATAGATTGTTCAAAATGATATATTTTGCAGCAACAATAAAGAGGACATTGGCAGGTACAGTTGTTTAGAGATAATATACGGAAGTTGCATAGATTACCAGAGAGTGTAGTATCAGATAGAGGACTGCAGTTTGTAGCAGAGATGACAAAGAAGTTGAATAGTATGTTAGAAATTGAGACAAAACTATCAACATCATTCCATTATCAAACAGATGGACAAATAGAATACATAAATCAGAAGTTGGAACAATATCTTTGATTCTTTGTAAACCATAGGCAAAAAGATTGGTCAGAATGGCTAGCATCAGCAGAATTTACAATCAATAACAAGGTATATTTAACAACTAAAGTGTCTCAATTTATGGCAAACTATAAAAGAGAGTTGAAGATGGGATAGATATTAGAAGAAAAGGAAAGATAGAGAAAGCAATGGAGTTTGCAGAAAGAATGAAAAAAGTACAAGAAGTAGGAGCAGTATTGAAGAGAACACAGAAAGAAATGAAGCAACAAGCAAATAGAGAAAGAAAAAAGGCAGAGATATGGAAAGTAGGGGATAAAGTAATGTTGAGTATGAAATATTTGGTATTTAAGAAGTAGCTAGTAAAGAAGTTAGTAGATCAATATGTTGATTTATATATCATTGATGAAGTGGTTTCTACTAATGCAATTAAATTACAACTGCCAATATTGATAAGAATCCATCTGGTTGTGAATGTTAGTTGAGTAGTGCAATACAAGGAATAAGTAGGAGAATAGAAAGTAAAGGAAGTGAAACCAGTAAAGGTAGAAGGAGTCAAAAAATGGAAGATAGAAAAAATATTAAACAAAAGAAAAGTAAGAGGAGTAGTAAAGTATTTAGTACAATAGAAGAGGTTTATAGCAAAGTATGATAGTTGGGAGAGAGAAGAAGATTTGGAGAATGTAAAAAAAGTAGTAGCAGAATTCAAGAAGAGAGTAAATGCAGAAATTAGAAGGCAGGAAAAGTTGAATATAGTGTTATGGGACGCTTTGGACATGAACAATTTTTATTTTCTTTTTCTTTTATTTTCTGACTTTATAGGGATTTTATTTTCTTTTTCTTTTTCTTTTCTTTTGGACAATGAAAAGGCACGTAACATCGAAGTCACATGACAGGTCACATGATGTGATGTCATCAGCCTAGAACATGGTGGAAGAATCTAGAAGATGATGTCAGGGCACATAGAGTATGCATGGTGGCCTTGAGTAAGAAGTAAGGCAGATATGAGGACTGTCATATGCAAGTTCCACCTATCCGGAAAACTACATCCCTGCGGTGATGCCACCTCTGAACTATACAAGCCCGCCTTCCATGGTGGCCACCTTTCTCACAACATGTT
>Ga0157358_1001501_pt1 | contig 10182 bp, 9 predicted proteins | sample AttcapACBM2_FD_111484 | JGI IMG/M metagenome (GOLD analysis project Ga0157358, IMG submission 111484) | Fungus gardens microbial communities from leaf cutter ant in Botucatu, State of São Paulo, Brazil - Atta capiguara ACBM2 | ecosystem: Host-associated > Fungi > Mycelium > Unclassified ...
TTGGCATTGGCATTGGCATTGGCATTGGCATTGGCATTGGCATTGGCATTGGCATTGGCATTGGCATTTTTCAGCAGCCTGATGTCTGTTTTCCCTGCTGTACAACCCACTCCGCCAGCTGCCGGCGGGAAGGTTTAATGCCGCCGCCGTTCAGCTCCGGCAGCCTGAACCAGCGTACCGGGCGCTGAAACCCGGCCAGTTTTTTTGCCGCCCAGGCCTGAAGCGGCGCGAAAGAAGCCGTCCCTTTAAGCGCCACCAGTGCAACCGGCCGGTGGCCATACTCCTCGTCAGGCTGCGGCACGATAAAAACCTGCTCTACCGTGTTGTGCTGCGCCAGCACCGCTTCCAGCTGCTCCGGCTGAATACCCTCGCCCGCCGAGAAAAACAGGTTATCCAGACGCCCGCTAATCACCAGATTGTTGCCCTGCTGAAAACCTCCATCACGCGTGTGGAACCAGCCTGCCTCATCGGCAAGCGGCCGTAGCATCCCGTTCTGCCAGTAGCCACAGGCTAAAGCCGGAGACTGGATCGCTATCTCTCCTTTATTTAGCCCGATCCGGTGACCGGCCAGCGGCTCGCCCACGCCCGGTTTGCCATCCGCTCTTTTCGCCGCTACGGTCGAAGCGGTTTCCGTCATGCCGTAACCGCACCAGCAGGCAATGCCGCGCGCCTCAGCCTGCACGGTCAACGCGGGCGGAATAGCCGCACCACCCAGCAGAACGGTGCGCAACCGCAGCGTCGGCTGCTGTAACAAACGCCAGAGCTGGGTAGGCACCAGCGAGGCAAACGTGGTTTCCGGGCCGCTTTCTTTTTCGCTCAGCACAAGCCTGGCGCCGCAGTAAAGCCAGCGCCAGAGGATCCCCTGGCCGGAAACGTGAAACAAAGGCAGCGACAGCAGCCAGCTATCGTCCGCCCCAAAGCCCAGCCTTGTCGTCACGCCGTGCGCGCTGGCAAAATGTGCGTTAAAGGTGTGCGCCGCAGCTTTCGGCACGCCCGTAGAACCAGACGTCAGGGTCAGCGTGGCAATACTAGCCTGCTGCCAGCGAGCCGGGATTGGGCCGGTTTTATCAATCATCTTTAACGCGGGAAGCTTTGCTGGTGCTTCGCCATTCAGCGTCAGCGCATAGTTCACATTCAACGAAGGCAGCAGCGCTGCAACCTGCCAGCCAGGCAGCCGTGGATTGACCGGCACCAGGCGTGCACCGCAGCGCAGCAGTGCCAGCCAGGCGAGCACGGCCCGTTCGCTGTTGACCGCCTGCAGCACTACGCCGCTCCCATCCCCCACGCCCTGAGCGTGGAAGCCGGCCGCCAGCGCCTCGATTTGTTCTGCCAGCTGCGCCCAGCTGTAAACGCGCCGGTCAACCGTCAGCGCGAGCCGGGTCGGCGCAAGTTGCGCCCAGTATCGCCAGGGCCAACAGTCAATAATCACCATGTTACCGCCAGACTTTCGCAGGTAAGCAGCGGCAACGGTGACCCTGGCCAGGAGCGCACCAGCTGCTGTTGCATCAGTGAAAGCGTATCCAGACCTGGCGCCACGCCCGGCGTCAGCCAGTGAGCTATCCGCGCCAGCTGCGTCAGCCCAAGGCTCGACTCAACCGACGAGCTAATCACCGCCTGCAGACCGGCCTCCCCGGCACGGGTTATTGTCTCGCAAACTGCTGCCAGGCTGCCGACAAGCATCGGCTTGATCACAATGGTGCTGAGATGAGGTTCCGCAGCCGGAATGTAGCCCGGTATCCGACTGCTTTCGTCCCAGGCCAGCGCGATACCCGTTTCCTGCGCAAAAAGACGGGAATCCTGCTGCGTCCGGCACGGCTCTTCAATAAAAGCGATCCGCGCACGCAGAGACGCTGGCACAAAGCGTGCAAACTGTCGGGCTTTCTCCAGGCTCCACTGCTGGTTCGCATCCAGTCGCAGCGTCAGCGTCGGTACGGCTTCCAGCAACAGCGAGGCGGTTATGCCGTCACGCGCCGCTTCATAAAGACCTACTTTCAGTTTGGCTACCGGCTGCGACAGCTGGCTTAACTGAGCTATAAGCTCGTCGGGATCGCCCGTACAAAGCATTGCGCCAGAATAGTTGCCCGTCGAAGGCAATACGCCAGCCAGTTCTGCCAGTGCACAGCTCAGGCCAAACGCCACGGAAGGCGACAGACCGGGCGTATGATGCTGTAACGGCGACGACGAAAGCGATCCCGATAACCGGGGTGACAGCGATGACGCCAGCAAAGCGCGCCCCGTTTCCTCCCCCGTACGCCAGCGTTGTAACCAGCGTAGCGCTTCCGCCTGTGCCTGCGGCATGGTTTCCGCACTAAAGCCGGGCAGCGGCGCTATCTCACCCCAGCCTTCACGCCCCGCCTCTTCCAGCCTGACGAGCAGGCCCTGTCGCGATTTTACCTGCCGATCGCGGAGTACCACCCCCGCCGTCATTGGTATGTTGTAATTAAAAATAGTCACCTGACGCATCAGGGATTTCGCTTAAAGCGGCTGAAGTCAGGCTGCCGCTTCTGGTTAAAGGCATTGCGTCCTTCCTGTCCTTCTTCGGTCATGTAGAACAGCATCGTGGCGTTGCCCGCCAGCTCCTGCAATCCCGCCTGGCCATCGCAGTCGGCGTTCAGTGCGGCCTTCAGGCAGCGCAGCGCCATCGGGCTGTTCTGCAGCATCTCCCGACACCAGCGCACCGTTTCTTTTTCCAGCCCGGCCAGCGGCACGACCGTATTGACCAGCCCCATCGCCAGCGCCTGCTGCGCGCTGTACATCCGGCAAAGGAACCAAATCTCACGTGCCTTTTTCTGGCCGACAATGCGTGCCATATACGCGGCTCCCCAGCCGCCGTCGAAAGAGCCTACTTTCGGGCCGGTCTGGCCAAACTGTGCATTATCTGCCGCTATCGTTAAGTCGCACAGCATATGCAGCACGTGTCCGCCGCCAACCGCGTAGCCTGCCACCATCGCGACTACCGGCTTGGGACAGGTACGGATCTGACGCTGAAAATCCAGCACGTTAAGGTGGTGCACACCCGCTTCGTCACGATAGCCACCGTAATCACCACGAATTTTCTGGTCGCCACCCGCGCAGAAAGCCTCGTCGCCCGACCCGGTAAGAATAATCACCCCGATCTGCTCATCGTGTCGCGCATCGCTCAGCGCGTGAAGCATTTCCTTGACGGTTTGCGGTCGGAAAGCGTTACGGACTTCAGGCCGGTTGATAGCGATTTTGGCGATGCCGTCCGCCGTTTTGTGGTAAAGGATATCGTTATAGTCGCCACTCGGCTGCCACTCTGCCGGTGCATAGAGCATCGCTTCATCAGGGTAAATCATCATCTCTCCTTTCCGGGGTTGAGTTTTTGCGCCAGAGCGGCAGCAAAAGCTTGTGGGCAGGCCCGATGCGCATTGTGGCCCGCCGCAGCCAGCGTGGTGAACGGCAGCGCGGCCCGGGCGACCAGCTGCTGGAATTTAAGATCGTGCTCGCCGCACAGATAGTGGAAACCGGACAGGCGCTGGATTTCCGGCAGCAGACAGGGCTGACGGGAGAGTGAGGTATTCAGCAGCATGGCGGCCAGCGCCTGAGGATCGTTATCGGCGCGCAGGGCAATCAGCTGTTTACGCTGTGCTTCATTCAGATCGGCGAATATCGGCTGGCGATACCATAAATCCAGCGTTTCCCGCAGCGGCTGACGACGGAACAGGCTGGCCCATTGTCGATCGTCAGCCAGCCGCTGCGACCGCTCGCCGGCCGATGCCAGGCCAAAATGCGCGCCTTCAACCACCACGCCCGCCAGCTCAGGGCCTGTACCGCGACAGGCATGATAAAGCGCCACACGACCGCCCAGCGAATAACCGATTAGCCAGTAGCGTTGAACGCGATGGTGATGCAAAGTGAGGTTCAGCCGCGCCGAAAGCTGCTCAAAGCTGCTGACCCGCTGCGCACGCGACCCGCCGTGACCGGGCAAATCAATGCTCAGCTGCGGCCAGTCGCTGAAAAAATCCTGTACCGGCTGCCACTCCCGGCCGCTGCCGAGAAAGCCGTGCAGCCAGACCAGCACCGGCTTAGCGCTCTGATGCCTGCCCTGCCAGCGCGCGTGTAGCCTCATTTTTCCCATCCTCCCGCCAGCCACTGCACGCCCGCCTCAACCTTCAACTCAATCAGCGTGGCGGCTGTGCTGCGCCAGCCCGCTTCGACAGCGACCCGCAGCGATGACCAGTCCGCTGGCTGATGGTAAGTCAGACCAAACATCGCGGCGGCGCTGGCGAAACTGGCCTGCTGCGGCAGAGTGAAGAAGCGCTCACGCTCTTTTTCTGGCGTTGGCAGCAGGGAAAAAATCTGCCCACCGCCGTTATTCACCACGATCAGCACCAGCGGCCCGGCGGTCAGCGCAAGGCTGTTGACGTCATACAGCGCCGAGAGGTCGCCCACAATCGCCAGCAACGGTCTGGCGCTGCCGCGCTGGATGCCGGTCGCCGTAGCGATCAGCCCGTCGATGCCGCTGGCGCCCCGGCTGGCATACACCGGGTAACCTGCAGGCAGGCGTGCAAAGGCGTTAGCTAACCTGATGGTCAGGCTGTTGCCCAGAAACAGCACACCCTGCTCTGGCAACAGCTCCGCCAGCCGCTGCGCCAGCTGCGCTTCGCCAAATTCCCGCAGTTTTTCTGCCATTGCGGCGTGGGTTTCCAGCGCGAGCGCCTGCAAAGAGGGTAGCCATGCGGGTTGAGAAACGGCCTTATGCGCGGCCAGCCACTCGCCAATGTCGGCCACGATGCGCTGGCTGCGATGGTGCGCGGGATCCAGATGGCCGGGCAGCGGATCGATAAGCCAGTAGGCTGCCGGCTCCGCTGTCGCCAGCCAGCTCGTCAGCCTTTTGCCGGTCAGTCGCGCGCCAAACTGGATAATGATGTCTGCGCGTTCGAGCGCCTGCCGTGCCTGCGGCTCCTGCAGCCAAAGTTCACTGCAGGGAAACGGCGCGCCGGTATGGGACTGGATATCCGCCAGCAGCGGCCAGCCCAATGTGTCTGCCCATTCAGCAAGCGCGACGCCCTGCTGCGCCGTGATTTTACCCGCGACAATTACCCCACGCTTTTGCCGCCAGCCCGGCCAACTGCCTGATACTGGCGTGGCGCGTTCTGCATGTATGCTCAGCCAGGGCGTTTTCTCACGCCACCATCCGCCCAGCGCATCATGCCAGGCCTGAAACGTTGACGACGCTTCACCATATAAAGGTTCGGCAAAAGGGACGTTGATATGCACGGCACCCGTAGGATGCTGCTGTAACAACGCATCAATGGCGGCAACCAGCCAGCGAGCCGGAATATCCGCAGAAGGACGCGGAAGATTGAGCGCACCGCCTGCGTGGCTGGCGAATATACCAGGTTGGGTGATGGCCTGATTGGCCCCGCAGTCGATAAGCTCTGGCGGGCGATCGGCGCTCAGCACGATTAGCCGCTCGCCGGTAAGGCTGGCTTCTATAACGGCAGGCGCAAGATTGGCAACGGCCGTGCCGGACGTCACGACGATCGCGACCGGACGGCACGTCGCTTTGGCCAGGCCCAGCGCCAGATAACCGAGGCCGCGCTCGTCAAAGTGAGTATGACAGATGAGGTGACCTGCGGCGGCCTCCAGCGTCAGCGGCGCGGATCGGGAACCGGGAGCAATACAGATATGCTGCACGCCGTGACGAGTAAGGGCTTCCAGGATAACGGCGGCCCAGCGGCGGTTGAAGATACGGTGTGACATCGCCCACTCCAGATCAAACAAGCTGCGGGCAGTATAAGAGCGCCCTGGCGGGCTGATGTTGATTTAGGGCAGGATTAACGTCTTTTTCAGTTTTGCAGCCGGTGCGGCGGAAACAAAACGGGCACCCTGAGGGTGCCCGTTATCACTGGCTTTGCCCAACGCTATCGCTTAGCGACGCGCCAGCAGCAGGCCAACAACGAGGCCCAGCGTAGCACCTACGCCAATGCCCTGCCACGGCTTCTCGTGAACGTATTCGTCAGCGCGGTTAGCAACTTGCTTAGCACGGTGGTAATAGTTATCAGAAGCGTTGCTGACGCGGGATTTAACCTCGTTCAGGGATTTTTCCGCTTTGGCTTTCAGCTCGGCATATTTCTGATCGGCCGGATCGCCAGATGATTTCAGCACTTCCTCCAGCGTTTCAGTCAGCAGAGCCAGATCGTCATCCAGGCGGGTGTCGATTTCTTGTACGTCAGTTGTCTTAGCCATAACATCTCCTTGTGCGAATAATAGCAGTAACTATAGACGCTTTTTGCCGCTTTGCTTGCTTATCCGCCCAGGAATCGACTGATAGTGGTCACCGCTAAATGCCTGCTTTTGTCAGATTTATCTGCTAAATTTTGCCTGACTGAATTTCTGACGCCACAAGCTGTCGTAACACCCTGTGACCCGCTCACAATTCAGCTAAAACAAGGCTTTTATAGCCGCAGGTCCAGCATAGTTTTTACAGTTCCGATCAGCAAAGGATATGACTCTGGCATGAATCGAAGAATGTTTATGAAGGCGTCAATGGCTTTCGCTACGGTAAGCGGGATGTCCGGTTTGTCGACGTTGTTTGCGCAGGCCGCCTGGGCCGACACCGACATCGCCGATGGTACGGCAAAGCGTTTTGATTTTGACGTGTTGCAAAAGATGGCTGCAAACCTCGCGCAGAAACCTTACGGTGGCGCGCCTGCGCCTCTGCCCGAGACGTTAGCTACGCTGACGCCGCAGGCCTATAACGAAATTCAGTACGATGCGAACCATTCACTGTGGAACGGCAATGCCGATCGCAAGCTGGACGTTCAGTTTTTCCATGTCGGCATGGGGTTCAAGCGCCGTCTGCGCATGTTCTCTGTAGATGCCGATCGGCAGGCGCGTGAAATTCACTTCCGCCCCGAGCTGTTTAACTATCACGACGCTAACGTCGATACCAAACAGCTGGAAGGTAAAACCGATTTAGGCTTCGCCGGTTTCCGCGCGTTTAAAAAACCCGAACTGGCCAGCCGCGATATCGTCTCCTTCCTGGGTGCCAGCTACTTCCGTGCGGTGGATGATACCTACCAGTATGGTCTTTCCGCTCGCGGCGTCGCTATCAATACCTTTGGCAGTAAAGAAGAGTTCCCGGACTTCACCGCTTTCTGGTTTGAAACGCCAAAAGCGGATGACACCACCTTCACCGTCTATACGTTACTGGATGGCGAAAGCTGCACCGGCGCATTTAAATTTGTGATTCACTGCGAAGAAAATCGCGTGGTCATGGAGGTGGAAAATCACCTTTATGCCCGTAAAGATATTGACCAGTTGGGCATCGCGCCCATGACGACCATGTTTAGCTGCGGCACCAATGAACGCCGCATGTGCGACACTATCCATCCGCAGATCCACGACTCCGATCGTCTGGCAATGTGGACCGGCAGCGGCGAGTGGATCTGCCGCCCGCTGAATAACCCGCAGCGTCTGACGTTCAACGCCTATCAGGATGAAAACCCGCGCGGTTTCGGTATGCTGCAGTTGGATCACGATTTCCAGGATTATCAGGACGTGATCGGCTGGTACAACAAGCGTCCCAGCCTGTGGGTGGAGCCGGTCGGCAAGTGGGGTAAAGGCGCGATTAACCTGATGGAGATCCCTACCACGGGCGAAACGCTGGATAATATTGTGTGCTTCTGGCGCCCGACGGAAAGCATCAAAGCGGGTAGCGCGCATAGCTTTAGTTACAAGCTTTACTGGAGCGGCCTGCCACCGGTTCACAGCGACCTGTCGCGCGTGAAGTCGACGCGCACCGGTATGGGCGGCTTCCCTGAGGGCTGGGCACCTGGCGAACATTACCCGGACGTCTGGGCGCGTCGTTTTGCGGTGGATTTTGTCGGCGGCGATTTGAAAGCGGCCGCACCAAAAGGTATCGAGCCGGTGATTACCACCACGTCGGGCACCGTTAAGCAGGTCGAGATCCTGTACGTGGAGCCGATAGACGGCTATCGCATTTTATTTGACTGGTATCCGAACAGTGATTCCGTCGAGCCGGTTAATCTGCGTCTGTTCCTGCGCACCAAAGATGAGACGCTGACCGAAACCTGGCTTTATCAGTACTTCCCACCTGCGCCGGATAAGCGTAAATACGTGGATGACCGCCAGATGACGGCGGGCTAAACGCTAACAGGCGAGGGATTCCTCGCCTTTTTTATGGGTGCCCCTTAATGGGAAAGTGACTACAGGCACCCCGGCTAATTTTTATTGCCTGCAGGACGTTGGCAGCAGACCACCTAAAGGTTCCTGTATGCATTCCATCGAAACATAACGCAGCCTGGACTGACCTTGATAAAAAAAGCAGAAGACCGGTTCTGTTCCGCACTCTCTGTTTTACAGATGTGCAGTGAACTCCATCAGCGCGGCTACCAAAAATTGCGCATTTACCCTGCTCTGTCGCCCTCAGGCACCCACTGGCGGCTGGCACTTGCGCCCGCCTGCTGCTTTTCACGCTGGAGTCTCCCTCCTCAAGCACGTCCGGGCCTTATTGCTCACTACAGCAACACAGACCAGGAAGCACTCATCCATTGGACAGCAAACGATGTGCTAACCCCGCCACAGCTGGCCGACAAGTTTATCTTTACCTTTCCAAAGTTAACGAAGCACTGCAAAGGTCACGACGCGGCTTATAGCCTCTGGCTGCAAGAGTTAACAGAACAGTGTATTAAGCATCGAGCCTTGCCATGGTTTCAGGCTGACTGGGATTATGATTTAAGCCACGGGGTGCCTCTGACCAATGGACAGACTTTTCGTCTGCCGCCAGAAGCAGTACCCGGACGCTGGGAGAAATTAAGGTTAAAACTTCTCGGTTTTTAACGTTCACACCGGCACTCTTTCCATATCCACATGCGGAATGCCATCCTCCAGGTAGACCTCGCCCGTTGGCCTAAAGCCGAACTGAGCATAGAAATCCTGAAGATGCGCCTGAGCAGATAAAAAGATCCCGTGCTGCGGCCAGTATCGCTCGCAGCAGGCTATGGCCTGCTCCATCAGCCGGTTACCCAGCTTCTGACCTCGTGCCTGGCCAGAGACAATGACCCGCCCAATCTTTGCTGGCGCACCGTTGCTTTCCGGCGCAAGCAGGCGCGCGTAAGCCAGCAGCTGATTGTGCTCTGTCCCCAACAGATGACGGTTTCCCCCTGTCAGATCCGCGCCGTCCACGTCCTGATAAGGACAGTTCTGTTCCACGATAAATACCGCGTTGCGCAGCGCCAGGATCTGGTACAGCTGAGTTGCAATAAGCTCACTATGGTGTAGATTCTGCCAGCGGATCGCCATGTTCTTTTCTCCCGGTCAGCCTCTTTTTATGGCCAGATAAATGATGCTGCCCTCCTTTCTGAAGAGGCTTAAGGCTTTGTATGACAAAAATTACCAGTAATAAAGAGTACTTTGAAGATTCTTTTGACAACCTGACGTTGCCGGATGCCCGTTTTGAAAGCATCATTTTTGAAGAGTGTGACTTTAGCCACTGTAACTTTACCGCCGTTAAGTTTGTCCGCTGCAGATTCATTCATTGTCGCTTCGACCAGTGCAATCTCAGCGTGATGGAAATGCCCGATACGCGCTTTAATGAGGTTAGCTTTACCGAATGCAAGCTCAGCGGGACAGACTGGACGCGCGCTTACTGGCCTGCTTTTAATCCGGATCCCGAACTGTGCTTCACCCAATGCCTGTTGAACAACGCCTCTTTTTTCGGCCTGACGCTGCAGGGGCTGAAAATGCTGGCGTGCCGACTGCATGATGTGGATTTCAGAGAGTGCGATTTGAGCAAGGCCGAACTGCTCGACTGCGATCTGGCCGGCAGCCTGTTTAACAGAACGACTCTCCAGGCAGCCAATTTTACCGCCTCGCACGGCTTCACGATTGACGTGCTGAACAACCCGATTGCTGGCGCAACGTTTTCGCGGCTGGAAGCTTTAAGCCTGCTGGAAAGCCTGGGGATCGAACTGGTAGATTAAAAAATGCACGGCGGCGAGTAAAAAATACAGGCCTGTTGTTCAGTCTGCGGGAAAACCCAGATATCTAACCGGCGGCTTAAAAAAGCATGACTACGAGTGAAAAAACCGGCCTGTTGTGCAGTCTGCGGGAAAGCCCAAATCTCTAACCGGCGACTTAAAAAGCATGACCACGAGTAAAAAAACTCCGCCCTGTTGTTCAGCCTGCGGGAAA
>Ga0157358_1001502_pt1 | contig 10180 bp, 5 predicted proteins | sample AttcapACBM2_FD_111484 | JGI IMG/M metagenome (GOLD analysis project Ga0157358, IMG submission 111484) | Fungus gardens microbial communities from leaf cutter ant in Botucatu, State of São Paulo, Brazil - Atta capiguara ACBM2 | ecosystem: Host-associated > Fungi > Mycelium > Unclassified ...
TCCATGCTAGCTACTGTGCACCCTACCCTAAATGACCATGAGTATAACATGAGGCCAGCATGTGTTGTCTATGCTGTATGATGTCACTTTGTTCTAGAACCTTCTACTTCCTTCTCCCAAGTCCCGTGATCAGTCTTGTGACTATGCCATCACTTTGTGACTGATGTGACAGCGTGACTAATAAACCCTAACCCGAGTTGTTCTAAAAATAGGAAAATGAAAAAAGAAAAAAGAAAAGAAAAGTAAAATAAAATGAAAAGAGGAAATAAAATAAAGTCCACCATCAACGATCTTGACATCTCTGTTTTGGCATAAAGATTAGTCTTAGAGAGACACTTAAGTACTTTTTTTATATGCTAGCAATGTTTGGACATGTTGTTCAAGTAGATAAGTATATCATTCAGATAGATCATAATACAGACATTTAAAAGATTGGAGAAAAGATTGTTCATAAATCTCTGAAAAGCTATAAAAGCATTAGTAAGACCAAAGAGCATTACAGACTACTCAAATAATCTGTAATGTATCCTAAAAATAGTCTTTCATTCATCACCATTAGTAATGTGAATCAAGTGGTAAGTATGATAAATATTTATCTTTATATATATCTAAGCTTTGCAAAGTAAGTCTAGTAGATTAGAGATAAGCAGAAGTGAATAATAATCTTTTTTGGAAATATAGTTAAGACCACAGAAGTTGACACAAAGGTGTAGTGAACTATCTTTCTTCTTGATAAATAAGACTGACATACTATGTGAAGAAGAAATTAGTCAGATAAAACCTATATTGAAATTTTTCTCAATGAATTCCTTTAGAGCTTCTTGTTCAGATGCTGAAAGAGAGTATATAAGGCCAACTAAAGGTTAAGCACTCTCTTTTAGGTTGATTTGGAGATTATAAGGATAGTGAGAAGTGAGGACTTCAGCTTTGGTTTTACTAAAAATATCAGCAAATTTGTGATACTCAGAACAAACATTAGAAAGGCCAGGAGCCTCTGCAAGTTTTGTGGAGTTAGCTAAAATATCTGAAGAGCAAAGACAGGGTTGAAACTTGCTAGAGCCCAAAAGTTTTAATATATGTATGAATGCTGCAGCACTAATAATAATGATGTTAGGTTGCTCAGAAGTAAACATGGAGGTCTCAGATGTAGGTATAGAAACTATGGAGTCCAATGATTGCATAGGGGTATCAGAAGATAACAGAGATACTAATAGTATATTGGCCACAATACAAGGTAAGATTTTTCTACAAAGATGAACAGAAGTTTACTAACCTATTTACCTAATCAATTAGTAGATTGTGTCAGATGATCCAGTTGTATTCAAGGACCAAAGAGCAAAAAGAATTGAATAGAGTGATATAAAAGTTTAGATTTATACAATTACCAGTGGGGAAAATTATAGGCAAATTAACAGTTTCAGAGATGTTGTTGTTTGATAAACTATCAAACAAGTGAAGACCAACTAGTAGTGTTACTTCACTATAGCCTTTTGAAGTAACTATAGTCTGTTTCTTGGGATAGGAGTCCAACTTGTAGTTCCCTATACTATAATAGAGATACAGATTGTTTTTGAGATATTTTTTGTATTTGTTGCTGGTCAACTTGGAGAAAAGATTCACCTACAGAAAATTAGATTATTTCTTAAAAGTAAGGGTGTTATAACTTAAACTCTGTGTTTGGGTAAAAGATACACTCTTATATTGAGTAACATAAGAGAACTCCATACAGAAACATCTACCTTATATACTAAACCATGATGGTCCATACTACTACTTCCCTAGCCTACCCTAAAGACCATGTGTTTGCCTTAAGACCAACATATGTTCCATCTGTTGTTATGATGTCATCTTTCTAGATTCTTCTACATTATTCCCTTGTATCACATGAGTGTGTGACTCCTGTGACCTGTGACAATGTCACACCTTATCTTCTTTGTCTTCTACTCCTCAATAAAAAAATAAGAGAAAATAAAAGAAAAATAAAATAAAAACCAAGTCTATCATCTTCAATTCTAACAAGGGGATGATATGTTAGAAGAGAATGATTTGGCAGATGAAGCTATTAGAGATATACTTGCTTTGTTCTAAGAGACTATGGTATTGCTAGTAGAGAAAGCCTTATCTTACTTCTGAAAGTAAGACTTGAGAGCCTCTTTTTCTGCTTGTTTGACATAATAGCATTTGCAGTTGCATTTTCAGTAACAATAATCAATAGTTATTACTAAAGTATATATGTCCTGGAACAAGATAAACTTATCTTGTTCCCAGATAGAAATACGATTCTGTATTTGATCAGGAAGCCCCTAGTAATAGTAATAGCACAGAATACTATTTCTCCAATTTAATTAGGAAGTATAGCATATAAAATCCAAGTTGTAAGTGAAGATCTTATTGCCAGGCTTCATGTAAAGATTATCAAACATGATAGCTGTCTTACCTATAGAGTTCAAAAAACCAAAGTACTAATATAATTTGTTAATGAAAAGGTTTCAGTTAGAAAGCTAGTTTTACAGGATTTCCTAGTTTTCTTGGTTGAAACCTATCTCAAACCAGTTCTGGACAACTTTAGTGAGATAAGTCATTGTAAAGTTAATTTTTGCAATATTTATATCAAATTGTATGAAATTTGTATAGAAGTAAAGACAATATTGAAATAGAAAATCATTAAGCTTGTTAAGCTTAGTGTCACTGAAAGTATCAGAAATATGAGCTTTAATTTTTCTTGAATTGGAATTAGGACCAGAGATTTGATTAGTGGTAAGTATGTTTGTAATATGACTAAATACATTAGTTAATTGCTTATTAGTTAAATTATTACTATACTATGGTTTTGACCATAAGCAAGTAGAAGAGTTAAGTCTATTAGAGCTGGATTAGTAGCAGAAGCATCCTCTTAATTAAGACCATTGTCTGTAAAGACAATAATTGGGCTGGAAATAGGTAAAAATGTCTAGGTAGATTGAATAGTACAAGTTGAAGACCTTAGAGATAATCAGCCTCTTTGATGGATATGTCTTGAATATTGTGAGATATTTGGAAAATATATCCCAATAAGATTATCACTGAAATTGTCTACTACATGGTCATAACTTTAGATAAGTAGATAAAGTCTGAAGTAAGGGTGAGTACTAATATTAGTATGTCGCTATTGAACACCAAAGACTGAGTTCAATAGAAGTTATCTTTGTTGATTATCAGACTAGCAAATTATAATGTAACTACTAGTCTTATATATAAGTTAGATAGTTAGGAGATATTTAGAGATTTCAATGTATAGCTCTGAGCAGAGGTTTTAGTAATAAAACACTGATAAAGGTTGGATAAAAGAACTTTGCTATGGAAAACTAGGTTTGATAGAAGTATTTTCATTGTGGAAGACTGGATATCTGAGTTGTTACATCACTGCTATGGAGATATGTTGCAAGAAGGATAACTATTATAGAAGATAGGCTTGTATTGGAGATATTATAATGATAACATCACTGCAGAAATGTATTTTTTAGAATGGATAAACTTGATATATGATATTATACTTCTACTATACTAGTCATATATTTCAGAAGTAGACTTGAGGAATTAGTGAATTAGAACCACTGGAGGGTGGTAAGGTTATCTCATTGTTGCCAAAACTAAAAGAGAATACCAGTTTTAGTTGATTTTCAGAATAACTAATACAGTATAAACTACTAGATTATATACTAGGTATATTATCATCTCTCATAGAGGTTTAGAATTTGTATCGAACTTTTTCTACTTGTTAGGTATTGTTCTGAGCATATAGCTTTACTTTATTTTAGGCTACCACCTAAAAGTAATAAACAAACCAAATACATGAACCAGACCCTCAAGCAATATCTCTGTATATATTGTAATTACCAGCAAAACAACTAGTCTGAACTCTTGCTACTTGTAGAGTTCTCTTATAATAATACTCCTAGTGCTACTACCAGTATTTCTCTATTTTTTACTAATAAGGAATATTATCCAAACATCTTTGTTCACTTTAAATATAATATTGCTTCTTTCTGAGTTTGTAACTTTGCTATAGACCTTGATGAATTACAGAGTACTCTTACAGCTAAGATCACATGGTCCAATAGTATTATAACAAGTCTGCTAATGTGTGATCTTCTCCTACACCCAATTTCAAAGTAGATAATAAAGTCTTTGTCAAGGTTTAATTCTTCAGAACTACTTGGCTCTCAAAGAAGCTCTCTGAAAAATATCTTGGACCTTATAAAATTATTTCCCAGCCTGGCACTCTATCATTCACCCTTTGTCTTCTAGAGTCTATATATTTATTTATCCAGTTTTCTATATATCTATGCTTGAACCTATCATGTCTAATACTTTTTCTGAGAGAAAATAATCAGCTCCCACACTAGTCATAGTCAATAGAAAACCTAAGTATGAAATCTCACAAACAGTAGACTCTAAAATTAATTACCAATAGACATATAAGCTCTTGTACAAGATAATCTGGTTAGGATATAAAGACACTAAAGATGAATTCAAGTAGATTTCTGCATCTGAGCTTACTCATGCCACCAACTTGGTATCTGATTTCCATATCACATATCCTACCAAGCCTAGTCCACTTTCTTTGTTCTGATTATGTTACTGTATCTCATCTTTTACCTCCATACACTTTTAATAAGGTTTTTTCTTTCTAAAATTTTGAACTTTAACTTCATTTTTATCCTCTATCCATCTCATATTTCTTCTTACTCACACAGTTACAAACAAAAAAAATCTCACTCATAATATTGAGTAATAAATCAAAAAACAAAACTAAAATTCTAGTAGAAGGCTAAAGATAGGGTTCTCCTCAACACCTCTTCTTCAATCTCTTCTAGTCTTATGTTGGACTCCTCTCCATCTTTGTCTCTCTACCATTGTCTTCTTCTCTATCTTCTTCCTTGTCTTCCTTATTGCTACTCTATGAATTCTTCTTTATACTCTATCTTGTATTAACTATAGCTCCAATTCTTGCTAATTATATTATATTCCTTTTCTAGCTCTCCATTAAGTTCTAAAGAGACTTTCTGATGCCTCAGTACTCTTCAATGAGTTCTTAAAATATTTTTTTAATAGGACTCAAAACTTCACTATAGGTAGAAACTACTATTTGAGAGGTAGTAGTGGCATAGAGGATACATTGCTGCTTGATAATGATATATCTGGTATATGTGAGGAAACAACTATAAAGAAGAAGATTATTAGTATATAAAAAAAAATAAAAAACATATTCTTTCTCACCTGTTGTTATGCACTAGACAATCTGGTCTAGTGTGTACATATCTCTTACAAAGATTATTACTCCCCATCTTTATCATGTTATTCACATGGTACTTTTTTGGTTGTTTTTCTTTTATCTTCTTAGAAGGCTATCACCTGGTCTTGTCCTCTGAGGAGATGTTAACAATCTTCTTATATTTAACTTCTGTAATCTAGGGATTCTCAACACCCTCCATAAGTACAGTGTCTTTAACCAAAACCTCATCCTAAAGTTTTTTCAAATACTCCAGCTTTTTTCTCTTTTCTTCTACTTTTATATGCTTTCTCTTTTCAACCTTCTTTTGTGCTTTGGTCTTGGCAGCTTTTCTAACCTTCTATACTGCTTGCTTAAGACAGCAAGTTTCTACCACCTTTTCTAAGTAGGCCTGGAGCTTTTGCTCCTCCTCATGTCATTGCTGCATTTCTAGATCAGATTCTGAGAAATTTGATAGAGTAAAGGAAGACATAATAGTATAGGAAAAGGCAAAAAACTTTCTTTGTGTTTGTATATTATTGACTTAGGCAATATTATGGGTTCTTTAGGTAAACTCAATAGGACTTCAAAGACTCAGTCCTAAGGGGGAAATACTATTATATGTCAAGTCTACCCATTCTGAAGATATATCACTGCAGTAGTATTACCATTATAACATCTCCAATACAAGCCTGTCTTCTACAACAACCATCTTTCTTACAACACATCTCCATAGCAGTGATATAACAACTTGAATATCCAGTCTTTCACAATGGGAATACTCCTATCAAACTTAGTTTTCCATAACAAAGTTTTCCTATCCAATCCCTTTCAGTGTTTCATTACTGAAACCTCTGCTTGGAGCTGTATATTGAAATCTCTAAATATCTCCTAACTATCTGACTTATATATAAGACTAGTAGTTACACTATAATTTGCTAGTCTGATAATTAACAAAGATAACTTCTATTGAACTCAGTCTTTGGTGTTCAATGGTGACATACCAACATTAGCACTCATTCTCACTTCAGACTTTGTCCACTCATCTAAAGTTGTGATTATATAACAGACAGACAGTATAGCACATAAGCTGAAACTAAGATCATTTTAACAAATCTGTATTACTAAGCTTATCACATGGAGTTTCTACACTCTATATATTTCTGAGTTAACTCTATATACTTTTGCCTCCTGATATGAACCATGCCTGACATCAATACTATTTCTGGATTGTTGATTTCATTTGTTATGAAAACTGAGGTAGGAGTTTTTAGTCTTTCAGGTTTGGATGATATAGTATATAGTTTGTACAAGAACATCTCTTTATCTTGAGTGACACTTTTATTTTATTTTCCTTTATCCATTGTTGTTGGTTAAGAACTACTGTAGTAGGATTCTTGATATATGTCTTGTATTATTTTATTATGGTTTTCAATTCTCTCATCTTCTTTGTTTTTGCAATGATCAAGTTCATCAGCTAGAAGTACTTGTATATGATATGCTCACCATTCCATATTCCTGTGTATGATACTTCTAAGTTTTTCTAATAGGCTGTATATATGCCAAATTAACTAACTTGACCAGATCATGAATTTGCAGTTAGATATTTGCTATTGTTTCCAATTCTTGAATTATTTTGTAATATTTCCTGGTCCAATCTTTTCTTTCTTGATTTAGGATTATAATAAGATTCATATTGTTGACTATGCAAGCAATGTAAGGGTTAGGGAGGTAGGTGCAGTAATGAATTGATAAGCTATTTGAATAAATTTCTCAGTGTTAGTGTAACTTTGAGGTGTTGATTTGGGATTTTACCCTCCTTTTTTTATAGGTTTTGATCTGAAATCCTCATCCAATAATCTTAAATTGTTTTCTTAGTATGTGGTAACCCTGTTTCTGATATTCATTGATTGTGCTCATTTCTATAACCTTTCTAGTAAACCAAGAATTGGGTGTTGCATCCTTGTTTCCTATGATTTTATATTTTCTTAACTTCATATTCTTCTTCTTCATCAATAATATCCAGTGGTGGTGCTATATATATATTGTCTCTTGAACTGGAGTTCTCTGCATCATGTCAGCAGATCTTTGTTAAACATGTTGTGAATTGTCTATCTTTTGAGTAGCTTCAGCTAAAATATTTCTTGACCAATGTTTTTTATGATTTTAAAAGATTTATATCTTTTTTGATTTAGCTTCTTGGAGAGTCATTTTGAATGGATATTTTAGCTCCTAGCCATACATTGTTGTCTTCTTTCAAATCTTGTAGATTTCACCTCTTTTTGTCAAACTATTTCTTTATGGCTTCTTTTGCCACTTCCATTGACTTCTTTACTGCTTTTCAACTTCTTTGTAGTCTTTCAAGGAAATTTTTCAACTTTAGTAATTCCATCTTCACCATTAGGTCCCCTCTCCATAGATGTTTTCTAAAGTTTAGTTCAAATAAGATATATTCTGTAGCTGCATGTTTCTTGTCATTATATTGGAATTTTGTTACTGATAACTATTCTGTCCAATCATTCTGTTGGTAGTTGACATAATGTTATAAGAATACTTCAACCTTCTGATTAATTCTTTTTATTTGGCTATTTGTCTAAAAGTAGTATGCTGTGAATAATGTCTTTTTTGTTTCTAATATCTTTTCTAAGTTTTCTATGAACTATGAGGTAAATTGAGGTCCTTTGTTGCTGAGAATCTTGTGTGGTACTCTATATATTTTCCATATTTTGTCTCTGTAGATTTTGGCTATGTCTTTTGATGATACTGCTATAGTTATTGTCTTAAGCCTAATCATCTTGGTAAACTGATCTACTATCACCACAATTGTATCTTTGTTGTTTGACTTGGGAAGTAGTTCAATAATATTGATGAATGTCAATACTGATTTCTTGCTATGGTTCTTCAGGTATTTCTAATGGGTAAAGTTTTCTTATCTTTTTCATGTGTTACACTTTATTTTGCTGGTATTTTTGACAATCTTGGATGTATTTCTTGATGTTGTTTCTTATCTCTGGCCACTAATAGCTCCTCTTAATAAACTTGAGCATCCATTGTTGTCCTAGATGTCTTATATCTGCTAGTTCATAGTTATTTCATAGAATTCTATTTATTTCAACACTTGATATTCTCTTGTGTTGTTTCTTTGAATTTTCTTCAATAATGCAGTTTCTTCTACTACTTGGTTTCTTCTGAATATTATCACTTTTGCTTTTATGTGAATTCTTCTTGTTTATAGCTCATCCTTAAGAATTTTTATATCTTTGTTGTCATCTTTTGTATTTACCTGATCCTTTCTAGATAAAATATCTGCTCTTATATCTATCTTTTCCAGAATATATCATAGAATAAAGTCATAATCTTGTAACTTCAAATATTATTTTGCTTATTGTTTATTGAGCTTGTATAGTTCTCAGAAGTATTTGAGATTCTCATGGTTTGTCCAGACTTTGAACTTTTTTGTGACATCTAATAGGTATTGTCTCTATTTTGTCAAGGCTTTTACTATAGCTAGTAGTTCTTTGTTGTATATCTCATTGTTTTTTTTGGCTAGCTGTATTATCCTTGATAAATATAATGGGTTTCCATTTCTCTTTTTATTTCTGAGATAAAACTCTTCTAATAACATGTCTTAAAGCATTAGTCTTCACTGTCATATACAAGTCCACCCATCCGGAAATTACATCCCTGTGGTGATATCATCTCCAAATTGTACAAGCCTGCCTTTCACAGTGGCCACCTTTCTTGCAACATGTCTTATGGTAATGTTGCAACCATCTGGATATTCTGTCTTCCATAGCAGAGATACTTCTATTCAACTTAGTCTTCCATGATGGAGTTACTTCTGTCAGTGTCTCAACACTGAAACCTCTACTCAGAGTAATAGAGGTTTCACCACTGAAACCCTGAGCATCTCCTATACTATCCATTTGTATATAAGACTAGTAGTTACACTGTAATTTGCTAGTCTAATAATCGACAAAGATAACTCTTATTGAACTTGATCTCCAGTGTTCAACAGCAACACATCAATCAGTACTCACTCCTATCTCAGACTTCTTCCTATCATCTGAAGTTGTGACCATGTGGTAGACAGACAGCACAGCACATAAGCTGAAGCCAAGGTCATTCCACAAGTCTGCTCATCTCCAAGTCCATTCTGTGGACTTCCACCCTGGTGTGAACTGTGCCTGACATTTACTCTAAATTTTTCTTCTCTTTTTAGAAGTATAAGTGCTAGTTGACTGGTAATTTTATCTTTTAATCCTTTAAATATCTTTTGGTGTTCTTTTTTCTATTTTGATTTTTTTCATTCTTTGAGTTCATTGAGAGGTTTTGCTGTATGACTGAAATTCTTAATAAAATATCAATAGAAATTTATGAACCTTAAGAAGCTTTCTACTTCTTTTATCTTGGTAGAAGTTTTCTAATTTTTGACTACTTTGACTTTGTCATTTTCCATTTGAACTTCTCCTCTTCCAATTATTATTCTAAAATAGGTATCTTCTCAACATTGAAGTTGCATTTTGACTGTTTAAAGCAAAGATTATGTTTCTCTACTATTTTCAAAAACTATATCATTCTTTCTTCTAGTTCTTTCTTGGTTTTGGTGGATATAACAAAATTATCCATTGTTGTAGCAACCACTCGTCACTCAAGGACAAATGATCTCACAATGAGTAAAGCTCTCAGTAGGCTATTAAGTAAAGAGTGGGAATTACAAGAGAACCCGACAAGGAGCCCTCACTATATTATCCACTATATATATACATGGCTCCTAGTCTGTGCTACAACAATATCTATCTGGCCTTTAAGTCCATGCGTCATCCTCATGTCCATTACTCATCCACATGTGTTTTCCATAAGGCTACCATGCTTTCTACATGTGCCCTGACGTCATACCTTTAATCTCCACTGTACATGTGCACACCA
>Ga0157358_1001503_pt1 | contig 10176 bp, 8 predicted proteins | sample AttcapACBM2_FD_111484 | JGI IMG/M metagenome (GOLD analysis project Ga0157358, IMG submission 111484) | Fungus gardens microbial communities from leaf cutter ant in Botucatu, State of São Paulo, Brazil - Atta capiguara ACBM2 | ecosystem: Host-associated > Fungi > Mycelium > Unclassified ...
TGGTCACTAGAAACTACTGGTGGCCAGGAATTACAAAGGAAGTGAAGCGATATGTGGAGGGGTGTGATTAGTGTCAGAGGATGAAGAATAGAGCAGAAATGCTAGTGAGAAAATTAAGGCCTAACAAGATACCAGAAAGACCATGGCAGCATATATTGGTGGATTTTATTATAAAGTTACCAGTGTCAAAAGGTCATGATTCAATTTTGGTAGTTTGTGATAGGTTTTCAAAAATGTCCCACTTTGTGGCGACGACAGAAAAAATGACGGTGGAAGGACTGGAAAAGTTGTTCAGGGATAACATGTGGAAGTTGCATGGGTTACTGGAGAGTGTGATATTGGATAGAGGGCTGCAGTTTGCAGTAGGGTTGACAAAGGAGTTGAATAAAATGTTAGGGATAAAAACAAAGTTGTTTACAGCATATCACCCACAGACAGACAGACAGATGGAAAGAACTAACCAAGAGCTGGAGCAATATTTGAGAATGTATATTAATCATAGACAGAACAATTGGTCAGAATGGTTGGCAGTGGCAGAATTTGTATTCAATAATAAAGTGCACACAGCAACCAAGATGTTACCATTTCAAGCAAATTATGGGAGAGAACCAAGGATGGGCTTTGATATAAGAAAAAAAGGGAAAAATGTGAAAGCAGAAGAGTTTGCAAGAAAAATGAAGGAAAGGCACAAAGAGGCAAGAGTAGCATTGGTGAAATCACAGGAAGAGATGAAAAAGCAGGTGGATAGAAATAAGAAAGAAGCAGAGGAATATAGAGTGGAAGACAAGGTGCTGATTAGCATGAAAGATTTTTTGATGGAGTTGATGAAGAGAGCAACAAAGAAGTTGATGGAGAAGTATATAGGGCCATATATGGTTAAGAAAATTGTGTCAGAAAATGTGGTAGAGTTGGAATTGCTGGTGTCATTAAGGATATATCTGGTGGTCAATGTGAGAAGGATAGTAAAGTATAGAGAGCAGATAGAGGGACAAAAGCAGATACCACTGCCTTCTGTTAAGGTAGCCAGTGAGAAGGAATATGAAGTAGAGGAGATTTTGGATAGATAAGAGAGGAGAGAGAAAATGAAATATTTGGTGAAGTGGAAAGGATATATGGCAGAAGAAAATACATGGGAGGGAATAGAGAATTTGAAAAATGCAATGAAGATGATAAAAGAATTTGAGAAGGGGAAATTTGATAAAGAAATACAGAGGATACAAGTAAGAAAAAGAAAAGAGGTAAAGTTAAATCTAGAGGCTGAAGAGTTTAGAAGAAGAGAGTTACCAGGATGATATATGGCAAATTTGTTGTATGGATGAGATAATAAGAAGTTTGAGGAAGAATATTTGAAGAAATTAGAAAGGAATTGGAATGGATAGAAGAACGATAGAAAGGAGGGGAAGAAGGAATATATGAAAAAGTTGGAAAAGAGCTTGGAATGGAATGAGAGGGATGAGCAGACAAGTAAGGTCATCTGGGAGAACAAAGAAGAAATTCCTCTGGAAGCAGAACCTTAAGAGGGAAATACTATTATGAAACACTTTGGACACTAACAATTTTTCCTTCTTTTATCTAATATTTCTGAGTTTATATTAATTTTGTTTTATTTTCTTTTTGATTTTGGACAATAAAGAGGCATGTGACACTGCAGTCACATGACATGTCACATGATGTGATATCATAGGCCTAGAACATGGTAGAAAGATCTAGAAGATGATATCAGGGCACATGGATGCAACATAGTGGCCTTGAGTAAGAAGTAAGATGGACATGAGGTAGTAGCACAGACCAATATGTAACAGTATAAATAGGACTCTAATTTAGCAGAGGCTCCTTATTGAGTTCTCTTGTGCTTTTCCTCACTTGATTACTTAACTGAGAGCTTTACTACTTGTGTTATCATTGGACTTTGTATCTAGTGGTTGCTACAACATTGAGGTTTGAATTGTAACAATTATAATATCTATAATTGTTACAACTTAAGACAAAGTGTTTAGTCAAAAGAGAAATCTTGTATTGTTTTAACACAAGAAAACTCAATAGAGTTTTTGGTACAAATGTGTCTACTTTATATACCTCTGGTATATGGTCTATATATATCTACATTCAGCCTAAACTAAATATTATGAGTTATATAGATAAAAATCACTATCTTATATAATATATAACATTATCCTTCTGATATGTTATATGATGTTGTGACTGTGACTGTGACTGTGATATATAATATCATATTATTCCTCCTTCACTAAGTTTAAAATAAGAAAGAAAAGAGATAAGAGAATTGAAAAAAATAAAATTTAAATAGTAGAAAAGAAACAGAAACAAAACAAGTTCACCATCTTTGATTCTGACAATAATATCATTGATCTACTAGAATCTTCTACTATCTTCTATATCATATGACTTTGTTTAATCAAAGAAAATAGAAGAAAAATAGAAAGTAGAAAGTGTCTCATATGTCAGGTGCAGTGACAGAAGTCAAGTATACAACAAGAACTATGCAACACTAGCCCTTAACTATGCACTAAAGAATTCAAAGAGAATAATATCAGTTTTAGTAATCAAGAGAAGATATAGAAACAATAATATTTAATAGAATTAAACATATAAAACTCTTGAAAAGGCTCTTGTAAATACAAAAGAATGAAGTTAGAAAGGATATTAAAAGAAATACATACATAACATCCACTCACAAATACTTTTCTTTATTAATATATTTTTAAACAGTAAACCTTACACTGTATAATAAGCTCCTTTGGAAAATCTAGTAAATAGATTGCAAAGCTTTTTTAGAGCTTCTAACAATACTGTCCATTCTAAATAATGCACTCTGGAGGCACCTCTCAAGTTAAACCTTATAACTGAAGATACCAACTGATACTCACCTTGCCAGCCTTTCCCAGGCTACTAGAACTCTCCAAAACTTGCCTAAAAGTAATGATAGATACTAACAATACTCACTTAATAAACTAGAAGTATTAGTCTAAAAATACAGGGAATGAAACTAGAGAATAGAGACTGAAATCATAAGAAAACTCTCCGAGATCTTACAAGCACATAGCTGTTTCTTTATTTGCAATCCAACATTAACCTAATAATCACTTTCTGCTTATGAATGCTTATTCTATCTCTCCTTTACAGTTTCTATGGTTGTCTCTGCTCATAAAGCCATTCTGAACTCCATTAGCTTCCAATCCAATATTTTCCTATCTTATCTGACTGTCTGAACATTTATAACTATATAAAGTACTCTTGCAAGTGCTTATACTTTGTAGCTTGTCATTTGTGAGTATAGTAGTATTCCTTATCCCTAAAGATCCTATCTCTCTGAGATCTGGTTTGATTAATGACTACCATACCATCCCTCAAGTTAGTGTCCACTTGAGAGAATCTGAGGCATTATTAGAAGTATAAGATTTTCTTGCTAATATCTTTAAAGAAGTCTTATATGCTTAAAAACCTTATGATAGTATGTACTTTTGTGAAAAAGCATTTTCCAGCATAACAGCAGTTTATACTAGGAAGCAAAAGCATGTGGAGTTGGCTCAGGAATGTATAAAGTGTGAAAACTCCATATAATAAGCCTGGTAATGAAAACTTTCCAGAACAACCTTAGCTTCAGCTTATATTTGTCACAACTTCAAAGAATTGAAACAAAGTCTGAAAGAGATTAAGTGCTAATGTGGTATATCACCATTGAACACCAGAGATCAAGTTCACTCAAAGATTCATCAATTATCAGACTAGCAAATTACAGTGTAACTATTAGTCTTATATACAAGTAAAATAGATAGGAAATACTTAGAGGTTTCAGAGTATAGTTCTAAGTAGAGGTTTTAGTGATGAAACACTGAAAGGAGTCAAATAGGGAAACTCTGCTATGGAAGACTGAGTTTAATAGGAGTATCTCCAGTATAAAAGACCAAGTACTCAAGAGGTCTAGATATTACATCATTGCTATAGAAATGTGTTGCAGAAAGTGCAGCCATCATGGAAGATAGACTTTCACTGAGATTTGAGAAAGACATCACTGCTGCAGAAAAGAGTCTTCAGAACGGTTGGACTTGGTATATGACATCATAACAGATAAAATTTCAACAATATCTGTGTTAGCAATGTCAAGCAAAAGGAAATGTATTGGCTAGAATGTTATAAGAACTAAGTAGCACCAGATCACAACAGCATGCTAAAAAATTCAAAAGAGATATTGTCAGCATAGGAATTTACAGAGAAGATAATAAGAACATAAAGGAAGCTTTTGAATACAAAAGGGTGTAATATAAGAAAGAGGGTATGAAAAACATCTACTTGCAAACACATTTCCTTCTTAACACACTTCTAAATAGTAAATCCTATGCTATGTAACAAGCTTCTTTGGAAATTCTAGAAATAGGTTGACTTCTCAAATGCCCATTACAACACTAAACACTATCCATTCTAAATGATGTATTTTGAAGACATCTCTCAAGCCAAACCTTAAAATTGATGATTCCAGTTAATATTCATCTTGCCAGCCTTTCATAACCTGCTAGAACTCTCCGAAAGTTATGGATAAAGTACTAATGTAACACACTCAAGAAATTGCTTTCAAAAAGCTCTTGAGTATTGGTATAGCAAATGGAGTTCTTCTTCAACCCACACTCAATACATTCTACTATTAGTACACTATTTTGAGTGTAGAATAAGAATGAAGATAAAAAGATCTAATGTCCAGTAGTGTTATAATCCTAAGCTTGGCTCAGGTTGCAACCTAGGCAAAGACCTGAGTGAGAGCAGAGGAGGTGGTCAATTTGTAAAGCATAGGAATACAGAAATATATCTACAACTACATATACATATATATAAAGACTATGAGGAATAGTTAAGGCATCAATGAGGAAATGAAATGAAGTCAGCAAGTATAACATGAGGAGGCCTCCAGTCTGATCTAATATGAGGACAACAAAGTTTTTCAGTATACTTTGCTTTATAAATCTCAAACCTAACATGTTTCACATTCCTTCGAAGAGACACCACAATATTGATGCTATGTTCAACTCCTACGAGAGCTTAACAATAATCTTATTCGATTCAAGTCTGTGATTGATACAATTTCACGGATCGCCAAATACGTTACTAAGTATCAGCGAGAAGCAATAGCCAACAAATTCTTCTGTATCAATCACCCATGAATTCGTACTGGCTTCATCATTTGGCAGGTACATTCACATTGACGACATAGCCTTTTGGTTCCATAGTGACATAGATAATTCAACTGATGCTCTCACCGCGACAGTTCCTCTGAGCTACATGAGAAATACCTTGGGAGCGATTTTCATTGTACCTACGTGTGGTGCTATTCGTAGAAGGTATCGGTCGACTTTTGTTTTAACAATTCCGCAAATCATAGGTCAATATCAACAAGTGGGGTGATTTCTCATCATCAAATAGCAATCGGTTACGCTCTAACTCCGTCCCGTTTCATCGGCCGCTCCTTCAAGTTACTTATTTTCTCTGACAAGTACACTTTGGGACTAGCAAGATCATTCTTGGATCTCGTTTGGTCAAGCTTCATCTTTCCTATAGAATTTTATCAGTGGGAATCAAAAACATGCAGAAGCACCAGAAGCGTCAGAAGCGTCCAGTCACACTTAGAGTCATGAGAATCATCTGTTGGCGCCACACATCCCGGGATTAAGCCCATTCCATAATACGTGTTTACCATTTATCAGAGTCACCGGCTTGTAAGCCGCGGATCACATCAGTAGGCTATTTTGTAAATCGTTATAGTTATACTCCTGATATTCGATGACAGGAGATAGATATTTTTTAGACTGAACTAGGCTTATAAACACCTGGTCCGCTTGCCTCGACTGTTTCACATAGTAGGTGAGCGGTTAGACCAATGGGAAGTGGCAGGGTATACCTCTCTCACCATTATAATCTGAGTGTAAAAATTTCATCTCAATGAGAAACACAAGAGATGGTATGGTATATACATACATCTATGGGCCCATATAATGAACAAGGTGCAAAAATGTAGACTAACAGACTAACGGACTTAATTAATAAGCTAGAGCATTACATAAACAGCAGCAGTCCTCCACTACTGGACTTGAAATCAAGTCGTCCTTTCTCTTCTGTGATGAGTGAACTTGGATCTGTTGATGCCTTGCTTTTTCAAAGGGAGCGCTTTCGCCACCAAGCAGGTTTACAAGTTATGTCTACGATATCTCCCTCATCAAAGGCAGCCATAGGAGTTAAGGGAGAGCATGTTCAATTCCAAAAAGTGCCTATAATTGTAGAACGCAGTAGGGTGACCAGTGTGATATCTGATTTTGAGATCGATAGTCCTTCTAAGCTTGACTTGGGCTTAATCGCTTTGGGACGGGGGAGTCACGAGTGTGAAAAGATAAAAATTTCCAGCTTCTATGCTCAAAACAAAACACGAGGATGTAGAAGACATGCTTTATCCGCACGACATCAGAAGTCTGTATGACATTCGAGAGAAGAACTTGGAAGCGAAGTGTGTTCGGTCACCTGTTCCTTGGTTAAATTAGTACGAGCCCTGGGAAATAACCCAAAGTTTATTTCCGACATAGGCACCGGATAAATAATCGACAAAGTTCACTCTCTGAAAATATCCCAATAGGGTTGAATTTGGCTCTTTATGCACTCCTATCAGCCGCTAGGGCTTCAATGTCAGAGATTTCAGGGTGCTAGGGTCCAACAGAGTTTAAGGCCCCGATAGCCTTTGTAGGGACGATCGACTACCCTGTCACATTACCCTTGGTGGGAACGGTCATATCGCCACTCAGGTCTTCAGCGTTCCACTTGAGAATGATCTCGGTTCCGTATTGGATCTTCGCGTCAATACCTGATAAGTCCTTAGAGTACCTAGTTTCTTTTGAACCTACTAATCACTGTTGTACCCCATCTACAATCACAAATTCGAAGCCCAGTATCGCTAGTCGCGCACAGACAGCTCAGTGCTACTTGTGCTGACTCTCGGTGATATTAATTCGCAATCCTGCAACAAGGAAATAATAATACCTGTAGAAATGTTCCAACGTCATGAAGATCAGGATGTAGGCTTCAGAGACCCGGAGAACTGTTCAGCTTTTCAATCCTTTCTCCTAGAACAGCTGTGATCTTGTACGCTAAACCACTTCTCAATCGTAAAACCTCACTTAAAGATTGTACAAAAAGTCAAGTATAAGAGTCAAAGGTTTCGAGACTTATACTGACTCATGTAGACGCGTGTGGCGTCCATATAAGTGGACGACGTCGATCTCGTCGATCTCTGATGTCATAAGAAGTCTGGACCCTACTGGAAGGTGAATGATCGATTTACTGATCTTAGGAAATGGTGTGAATATTCAACTTGTCAAAGTTACCTATATAATTGTCGAAAGGAACAAAGGACACCCACAAATTTCCACTAGCTCTTGTTTTTTTTTTCAATTTTCCCGAAATTAAGCGTGCCGTGGTACCCACCACGGCATCAGTGTTTGCAAGAACTAGGACCATGAGCATCATCCCAAGTGCACAGTCTGTTTGATGGAAGGCACCTTGGAATAGGATTGTCCATCCAGGAGGGAAGTGCATTTTTCCGTAATGAGTTCCACCTGCGTGTGCCGAGGAAATTTTGACTCTGATCGGAGTTTATGGACATGAGGAGATGGCATAAAGTCATCTCAGCTAAAGCGTTATTCTAACGAAAAGCGAAAAGCTCAGCTAGTATAACGTAAAATTTGGAGGTAATTCGCTCATGCCTCACGTCATATTGGTTGTTTAGTAACCCAGCTGCGACATTCTTTGCAAGAGAATACAAGTTGGATCCTGTCATTTCAGCAACTATGGGATTTAGTGAAATATCTCTGCGTCCCTAAGACGGTGTCCTAGTGTTGCAGTTCCTGATCCCTCTGAGATAGAACTCCTCTTCGAATCTTGAGCGAGTATACCGAATGTTTGAGTAACGAATGGGAATAAACAAACTTCAAAAGTTTCTAGGACTCAAGAAAAGGAATTACTGGTCCCTGATATTTCACCTGATGACTGTTCTGTCAATCCCATAAGAGATTTCATCAGCGATAGAAATCATAACGCACCGTGTAACCTTCGTCTCTGATCCCTTGATAGCAAATTCACTTGTCTAAACAATATCGAACCCTGTTCCATCTTCATTTATCCATCATCACAATCTCGCTCTTATTCTTCAGCATCTCTATCGACACCATGCGACCGCTTACTCCCTCATCCCATCCAAAAGCAAAATATCCATTATACCTGAGATGGCTATATTCTTGGACCTACAGTCAACTATTCGCCTATATGTTCCCTTTGAAATTCCAAGGCTATCAAGGCGGGCCAGTCAGAGAAGCAACCTGAGATAGATCTACATCATGGACACAAATTTCCGGAAGTAGTGCCCAGAGCTTACCTTCAAAGGGTGGCGCATATTCATTCTAGCCATCGTCGAATCCAAAAAGTGAAATCTGCATGATAGGGATCTTCACCGTTCCTGGGAGCCTGATTACTTTGAATCTAGGATTGTCACGGGAGTTCAACTTCTTGGTCTATGTTGTGGGAAGAAGACTGATACTGGACAACATGATTTTTGAAAGCTTACTCTGATGGATCATTTGACCCTCGAGCGACGACCTTGATAGAGAGTCCTCGGAGAAGGGCCAAATCTAACTTCGAGAGTAGAATTTGTCTGCTACGCAAATGAATGTGGACCGCGTTTCGCATCATTATTAAGTAATCGCCTATCACTTCGATTTGCAGTTGAACTATACACTTATTTTACTGTAGTAATCCGAGGCCGGATGTTAATCAGCTTTTGTTGCAAAGTTCATTCGTCTCGTTCTTGTCCCGACTCGGCCTAGACGACAGTGATTTTGGTTATGGTTACCATCGAATTCCGTCTTGAGCTCGAGTTCTTGAGCACAAACTCGCTTGAGTGATTGATATCATGAGAGACTTGTGAGATCAGGACTTGGGCTCACTGACCGTATGTTCTCATAAACTGTTTCTGTAGCTCGACATCGTCACCTCAAGGTCGATATTGATTGAAAATATTCTCGCCAGTACTTCTTTCTCTCTCTCGTCTCATTGTATTATCCACTGCAAGTTGACCATCACATGTAGTTGAGATCTTACCGACGGTTTAGAGGTCCGAGGCTTTTCGAAAACTTCGGATGCTTCTGAAACTTGTGGATGCCTGATTCAGATATGATTATGATTGTAATGAATCTCCGCACTTGACGGATTTACCGATGATCCTGCCACAAGGTGATGATCTTGCCCTTATCGCAATCATCACTTATTTTCTTAGGCTTTGTTTTATTTTTATTTAGGGAAAGTGAGATCAACTCATCAAACATGGAAACCTGCAGAATCTTTCACAAGTTGGTTGTTGTTGTTGAGCTCGAGCAGGTATTCCGCCGAGACTCGATGTCGAGGGGCATAACATTCTCCGACATCGCACGATGTACAAAAAGTAATGATATGAACAAATACATGTTGATGTCTAGTTAACAGTGTGGGTCGATTGAGAAACAATGTGATTAATCCGTATGAACAGGGTCCCGAGGACAATGAATCAGCACGTCATGGTCTATTGGACCCCTCGCAGGATCATGTGAAATGTAAAGATCTAACCCTAGAAATCGCTTCCGCTATTACATTGTGTAGCTGGTAGGAACGTGGAAGCTGTGATAGGATGTGTTCATGAAAACTGGCTCTTTTTTTCCAATGGAAGAAAAAAGAATTCTCATTTACTTAAACAAAGATTTGAAATGGACATCGATGATTTTGAAAGCAACCCTAATTAGGATCGAGGGATATGCACCCATACAGAACAATGAAGTTAATCCTAGTGCTTATTTCAATGTATTTGGTTTTCAGGTGGGGAGGACCGATGAGATGGGATCAAAGAAAAGCATCGCATCATTGTGTAATGAGTTCAATACCGATCCTCTTGGCATTGACATGACGTCCGAGGTGGAAAGAGGCATACTCTCCCTGGGCCAATCTATTTTACTACATATTTTGGACACCGGGGGTGATAGGGATCATTAGCCGATCCGTCCTGGTTAAGAGGGAGAAGACACGATAGTTTATTTCCGAAATAACAAATAACTCATTGTTCTTCGGGTCGGTTCGGGAAGATCACGTTGTCAAGAGAAA
>Ga0157358_1001505_pt1 | contig 10165 bp, 8 predicted proteins | sample AttcapACBM2_FD_111484 | JGI IMG/M metagenome (GOLD analysis project Ga0157358, IMG submission 111484) | Fungus gardens microbial communities from leaf cutter ant in Botucatu, State of São Paulo, Brazil - Atta capiguara ACBM2 | ecosystem: Host-associated > Fungi > Mycelium > Unclassified ...
AATTGAAATGACTCCCAAAATTACGTATACTAGTCAAGAAATTACAGATCTACTCACTAGATCACTCGTTCATGCAATTTCAACTCAACTGTCCTCTCTTCCGAGCACCTCTTTTCCGATCCTCTCTTCACAGCTCTACGCGAACTACATGCTGCCATGTCGACCTGCGTATCCCACTTCTGTTCTGATACCTGCTGCCGCCATGGACGATACTGCAGATGTTGATCTCGCCGAGATACATATAGATCCCTCCGATATTACGATAAAGGCCTCGTCACACAAGTCCTTAACCACCTTTCTTAAAGCTGCGGAGAAATCTTCGTTACTCGCGTTAAAGCCCGTGAAACAGAAATCCAGAGGAGATTTAATTGTCACCGGGGTGAACGCTCGACACCCAGAAGTCCTATCTGCAAACTCGTATGTCACTGTTGCAGAAATCGAGACGAAGAGGGCGAAAAGGCGGGCAAGAGAGGAAAAAGCTGAGAAGGAAAGGGAAATGAGCGAGAGAGGGGTCGAAGTTAGACAGATGTGGAAGCCTCATTTGGCAAGTGTCGGTCTGTTCGAGGATATGGGTGCCAGGTAAGTATTCCAACTATTAATCGAGGATTGGATCAGGTTCAATTTCTGGTACATTAACAGTGCCTCGGATCTTTATTCATTGAATGATATAAGAGTTCTTCTCAATGTTTACTTGACGTCGGAGGGGCTCATCAATAAAATTGACCAGGGATATATCAACCTCAATCTTCCTCTCCTAGCCTGCGTTACATCCAAATCTCCTAGAGAGTCAGGGAAGAAAGCGGGAAAAGGTGGCCAGGAGGTGAAGGAGCAGGTGTCGTTGGAGTTCATGAAGAGAGACGAGTTATTGAAGAAGATCGTGGAGCACATGCAAAGCTGGTACGAGGTCAAGGTTGAGGGCAAAGACATCACAAGGTGATTGTAGGGTTCTTTGGTGTTGTCTCGCACACCTGAAGCTCTGCATTTTTGAAAGTTACGAGGAACACAGATTGACTGACGACTCTTGCAGTAAAGGTGAAATAAAGCCCATACAAGTGCAAGTACGATCAAAACCAAATAGCAGAAGAGCTGTAACAGTCATTACGGGTTTTGAACCTTTCCTGGTGATCGATGGGGACGATATGGCTGACAATTTCAGAAAGATATGCGCAGGCTCTGCTTCAGGTCAGTCCTTCGCCTGTGTGTGAGCACATCTGGCTAACTCTGCCCGTTATCTGCGCATCTATATTGTCCCATCAACGATTTGATTGCAATTTGGTAATGGTGGTTCCTGGATCATTTGCTCCTTACCTTTGGTAATGGCCTGACCATCGCGAGATTGTTTTTCCCACCATATTAACATTGCAATTCTTGTTTCGAAAACTGGGATGTTTCAAACAGTTTCCCCCTATCAGATTCCGGGGACGAGTCAGCAGAGGCTGAAGGTTATTGTGCAAGGAAAGCAGAGTAAGCCTGTTGCAGACTACCTTGTGGGGAGAGGTATACCGAAGAAATGGGTTGAGATTACCGAAATAGTCAAGAAGTAATCAGGAAGCGATTAGGTCGAAATATTGATGCTGATTTGAAGTAGAAGAGACTGGATTTGGACCAGAATAAGTTGGTCTGATTGTTTGATGTGTCGCCGACATGAGCTTTTGTCCCTACCGGCATTTGCAGACAAACGGTAGATTGCCGGGGAATCAGTGGGGATGATGCACGCCTTTCCATGCACGGCCTCGTTGTTCGCCTTAAGCCAAAGGATTGACGGCCTTATATAACTCGGCCCAACGACTACCTTGTTTCACAGAACACCCATCAACTATCACGGCATCGTTAATATCCTAGGTTGCGGCAGTGTATTCACCTTGAGCTTGTTCCTTGTTGGAGTCTTCACTATCAAAGTCTAGATATGGCTCCAATTAGCGATGCGTGGCCCAACGCTAAAGCTGCGCTCGAGTTTCATTCGCCCGATTTTGTGGACCGAGTGGCGTCGCTCGTCAAGTGGCTTCTGCCACGCTTTTTGGATGTCGAATTGTATGCAACCAGTTTGCATCCCCGCAATAAGAAATGCAGGATTGTCCAGGACAACTACACATGGGGACGATCTTTTGTAGTGTTCGAGATCGTATTCGTGGGTGCTGCAGATAATGGGCCACAAGATGAGGAAGAGTCGTGGATCATTCGGTTTGCGATGCCACCAATAGGCGACAGCTTTAACACCCCAGCTCAGCTCGAGCGTAAAATAATGAACGAGGCTGCCGCCCTCCAACTTGTCCGCACACGTACCACCATTCCCGTACCCCATATTATTGCATCCCATCCCGTCGCCGGTGGTAGCCAACCGACTGAATACCAACATTCACACGGCCCCCATCCTCTTGGGCCTGACTTCCCCGCTTTCGTTTTGATGACAGCTATCCGTGGGTTCACAATTGAAGATTGTGGCATCGCGATACATGAATTAGGACAGGCTGATCCCGATTCAGATCCACTAAAGGGAGATGAAATGAAGCGCCCGATATTGAAGCAATATCTAAGGGATATTGCGGACATACATGTTCAACTTAGTCGGATCACCTTTGACAAGATCGGAGGGTTTGTCATGGATGATGAGGGAAACGTGGCGGTGGGACCTAGTGCAGACTTTGGACTAGGACCATTTGAAACTGCGAAGGAGTACTTTACTGTCCAAGCGGAGGCGTATGAAAATCTCGCAGAGCTTCTGAGTGAGCAAGATGTTGAGGAGGGTGGTATCGATGGAGAAGATGATGAAGAACGGTCGGCAGAATATCTCAAACGGCGGTTTGTTGCTTCATTATGGCGGACAGCAATAATGCCACTTGTCGATGAGCGAGATGCAGGTGGACCATTTCCCATGCATCACGGTGATTTACACAGTGAAAATATTCTTGTCGACAGGACGGGTCATATCATTGGTGTTCTAGATTGGGATTGTGCCGCCACAGTCCCTTGGGAGGCGTTCGCTGTCCCGACATTCGAAGTGTCTGGCCACTTTGGCGAATCGAAAAACGAGTCTATTATACACGATCTTGCAGCAATAACATCCTCTCTAACAATTTCTGGTACTGTAACACAGGAAGCAAAGCAGGAATCAGTCTTTGATCCGGATGGAAATGAAACTCAGTCAGAAATGACCGATTCTGCTTCGGATCCTAATCCAGGCACGTCTGCGCAGCTCCTACGACGTGGTCACAAACGAGATCGATCACGACCTCAAGTGCACGAGGAGTTCAACAGGGCTTTGACAGAGGTTGAACTGGAGTCTTCGGCACAGTCACCCAAGTTATCGGTTGCCTCACTTCCTCCGGATTTAGTTGAGCTCTCAAGAGAACCTCCTCAACCGCCTCCTGTGACTGCTTCTGGTCGTTCTCTTGCTGCTTTGCATGATTCTGACGCTGGTTACGTCGGAGCATATCTTGCTTACTGGATGTATTCTCTCGCATGCGATTATGAGGAGACTGGGAGGGTGCTTCATCGTATGCTCGTCACTCGTGGTTCGCAGAATAAAAGCCAGAGTTTGAAAGAAAATGGTGTTGACGGCGGTAGGTCGGCAGATTGGGAATTGGAAGGTGATATGGAAGAGGCTTTCAGGAAGTTTGTAAGTCAAGTGCGAGGAGAGACGAACATTGCAGTTTGATTCGTCACCTCAAACCAGCGTCATGATAGGAATGTTTCTTCTTTTTTTAGATATTCTAGATGAAAATGCCTTCCGGGAAAAATAAGTAAAGAATGTATATCAGTTGTTTATATTTTTATATATACATGCTATCTGGCTTGCTATCCCATGGCGTCTTGGATAATACATCAATGTTGAGAAATGCCCCCCCCCTCATAATCATATTATTTCACTAGCTTCACACACATCTACCATTTACCTACCACTGGTTGCATGCGACTCGGAAGGGGAGAAATCAGATTACATAAGGGGTGGCTGACTGATCTTCTCAGTCTCATCACATCACATGATCACATGTACCTATGGATAGGTTTTGACTCTTAGTCATTTACAGTTGTCCACAGTTCACTGGGTGACTTCTTAGTTATCAGAGTGATTTCTAAGATTGCTAGTACTCCTTACTCATTCCCTGCACTCTGATTATAATATCATCTCCAAGTGAATGTGAATTTTATACCTTCACCTTCTTGTAATTGAACCTAAAGGAACCCACATTTAACACCATCAAAACTCATACATCAGGAGAAAACAAATGTTCTAGACTATCTATGTTTGAAAACAGATTCCACTCAACTCTTTTCTAGTCTCTATATCTGGAACAGAGGAAATTTAATTTTCTGAATCAAGTAGCCACAATGAATGGAGGGCAGCCTTTAGGAGTGATAGGTTGGTAATAAGTCTCTTTACAAGACAAATTTTCTGTTATCACCATGTTTGGTGATTCTAGCTTGATCTTATCAATCAAATAGCTGTCTATGTAGTTGAGTATGCCAATTGAGAGGTTAGACTGTGGAAAATAGAGATAGTTGTGTAAAATATTAATATTCTGTTAATTTTTCCAGCATAGAGTATAATATAAGAGGCTTAAGGGCTATTGAAGTATACTGTAATGAAGAATTTCAGCAAGTTTAAGTGGTATTACATAGCTATATAGAGAGTAATATAAGCCTAAGAACTTATTGTTTGAATGCACAATACTGATATAATGCATTGACAATACAAGGTGCCAGTTCTCCATTCCAGGGAGAAGTAAACAAGGGAGGGGTCATTGTCAAGTGCCTGGAGGGTGTACGTCGTTGACAAGTCATGGTCTCTGTAAAGGTTTACATTCCATGTGTAATTTCTCTGGATTAGAGGGTAACGCACAAAAGAAACCTTGTTGTTGCATGGCAGTAAACAACTGTCTCGAACTCATCTGCAACTATAATTATGAGATGAAATCAGCTCCTTCTGGAACAAGCCAACATGGTTCTAAAGTGTACACACTGCAATACACTCTTCTGATCCCTCCCTTGCCCTTGCTATCTGCACAATTCTGACTCTGTACTGTCTCTCTCGCTATTAAACATATACCGTGCCTTCGGGTCAAACTGTTCATGTTCTGAAAGAAAGCACGAAAGAGTTGGTGTAAATGGAATAATATCATCAATCTGTCCTGACATAAACATATCATATCCATAGAGAACACTAGTATTACAGCCTTAAGATTAGAGCTCAGGTTGCACTAAGGAGAAGAAGTCAAGGGATAAAATAACTGGCAAAGCATAAGGATACAAGAGAGTATCTATATTATATATACTAGTGTAACATAAGAAAATAATATGTAGTCTATGAGACAAGTGAGTCATTATACATGAGGATAAGATAAGGTTTCAACACCTTCTATATGAGGTGCTGACTGAGACTACTTTGGCACAGCCAATCATATTGTCATGCCCTTAACCCATCTCCATATTGCATCCTTGAGGTATAAATCATAACAATACCCTATTTTCTGGATTCATATCCCCATGAATTCAAATCAGCACTTCAAGTTCTCCAACCACATAAGTGGCCACTGTTTTCTTGTTAGGTCCAATAATTACTTGACCTCGATTGTCGATTGTTGTGGCAACCACTAGACATAAAGTCTAATAGCAGTACAAGGCAGCAAATCTCTTAAAATGGATGTAAAGTGGGAAGTTCATAAGAGAACTCAACAGGAAACCACAACAGTATTCTACCAACTATTTATATATCTATCTATGATTCATGCTATGACTATGCATCTGCTGTGTGTCCTACCCTAATGTCTATGCACTGTCCTCATATCCATTACTAATCTACCTCATATCCTATTACTCATCCATCTTATATTTACCTCAAGGCCAGCATGCTGTATACATGTGCCCTGATGTTATATCCTAAACCCTACTCTTCATCTCTGTTGTCCATGCATGCACTATGTGTACACCATGAGAAAACCATGCTATTAACATGTTTCTTGATGTCACTCCATCTCTAGACTCTTCTCATTTCTTTTAGATCCTAGATTCTTCCAGACTGCTCTAGATTATTCTAGGCCCTATGACATCATGTCATGTGACTTTTCAGTCATATACCTTCTCTCTCTCATTGTAGACTAATAATATAACTACTATCTATATCTTATCTTATCTAAAGTCTGTCCTTACTAAAGTCTGTCCATACTTTCATATTATAACATCGATGGCTATAAAGTATGGTTCATGTAGTGGTCTTCTCTAATATATGTTTATGGGATATCTATTTCTCGACATTTTAGTATCATGTTTGTTGTTCACAAAAGCCAATGCTACTTCTTTTCAAAATTCAGGATCTTGTTCTTCTCTGGATTGAAGCAACTAGTAGTGAGGTGGTGGTTTGAACAATCTAGTCTACATGGGTGATTGAACAAACTTCATGTACTTCATTAAATTTTCGATCTTGTCATCAATAAAACTAGATTTGGTTGTTGTTGCTGATGACAATGCTAAGACTTTGTAGGGCTTGATTAGAATTACTTCATCCTTTTCAATTACTTCTTGATTTCTCTTTTCTTCTTCAGTTTTATATAACTCCTGTATTTCTTTAATGTTGTCTTCTACATATTTGTTACCTTTTCCTTTATATGCATTCAGTTCATCAGCTAACATTCTTTGGATTTGATACATCTAATTTTCCATATTGTATTGAATCAGGTATTGTAAATCCTCTGATATTCTGAGAATGTTTGTTGTGTTCATCATTCTGTTGTTGATACTGGCTTTGAGGATTGTCTCTTCCATCTCTGTGATAGTAGTATTTGCTTCTTCTGCCATTTTCATCATCTCTTGTACTTGTTTCTGCACATCTATCATTGCCTCCAACTCTTTCAATATTTTGTGGTATAGTTGGGTCCAATTGTCTCATTCTTTCTTAAATATTCTGGCTTCATTCATATTGCTAAGTTGTCTGGAAATGTATGGGTTTGGGAAGGTTGGTGTGGTTATAAAAGTGTTGTTGATTTAAGAAGACATTTGGGATTTCAAATGGATTTTTTAAGCTGTTGAATTGGGATTTTACCCCCCTCTTTATAGGTTTCGACTCGAATACCTTATCCAATAGTCTTCAATCACCCCTTTTGCATGAGGTAACACTGTTTCCACAATCCATTGATCATGTTCATTCTTATAACCTTTCCAATGTACCATATACTGTATTCCTCTGCCTTGTTTCCTGTGCTTCCATACTTCTTTAAATTCATATTCTTCTTCCTCATTGATGATTGTTGGTAATGGTGCTGACTCCATGTGTTGTCCTTTGAACTGCAGCTTATTGCATCTTGTTAGCAGGTCATCATTGAACACATTGTGAATTATTCATCCTTCTGGAAGTTCTAGCTGAAACACCCCTAAACCAATGTCTTTTGAGATTCTAAAAGGTCCATATCTCTTTTGGTGAAGCTTCTTTGAGGATCAGTTTGATTGGATATTCTTGTTTTCCAACTATATGTTGTCTCTAACTTTCAATCCTTGAGGATTTCATCTTTTCTTGTCAAACTACTTCTTCATATTCTTCTGTGCTTCTTTCATTGACTTTGTGGCCTGCTCCCAGCTCTTCTGTAATCCTGCAAGAAACTCTTCTAATTTTGGGAACTCTATTGATACCATGAGGTTGCCCTTTCATGAGTATCTTCCAAAATTAAGTTCAAAAGGAGTCTTGCTTGTTACCACATGTCATTTATCATTATACTGGAATTCTGCTGTTGCCAACCATTCTGTTCAGTCATCTTGTTGATAATTGACATAATGTCAGAGAAATGTTCCAATTTCTTGATTTATCCTCTCCATTCATCCATCTATTTACAGATGATATGCCATTGACATTTGTCTCTTGGTTTCCAGTGCCTTTATGAGTTCTTCCATAAATTATGATGCAAATTGAGGTCCTCTATCACTAAGTATTTTCTTTGGGATTCCATGAAGTTTCCAAATTTTGTCCCAGTAAATCTTTGCTATTTCTTCTGATGAAATATTGGTTATCATTGCCTTTAGTCTAATTATCTTTGTAAACCTGTTCACTATTACCACAATAGCATCTTTTCTATTTGATTCAGATAGTGGTCCAATGATGTCAATGCTGATTTCTTGCCAAGGTCCTTGTAGTATCTCCAGTGGGTGTAGTTCTTCATGTTTCCTTTGATGTTGGACTTTGTTTTGTTGACATTTAAAACATTCTTGAACATATTTTTTAATGTCTTTTTTGATTTCTGGTCACCAATAGTTTTGTTTGACTAATTCTATCATTCTTTGTTGTCCTGGATGGCCTATGTCTGCATTGTCATGATTTTTCCATAATATTCATTCCTTCAGATTTCAGTTGTTGGATATATAGATCTTCTCTTCAACATATACAATTCCATCTTGTTCTCATGTTGATCCATCTTTCTTTTTCAACAGTTGTTGCACCTCTTGTATTATTCCTTCAAATTTCTTCTATAATTTCATTGTTGTTCATTATCTTGTCCCTTTTTAACATTGTTACTTCTGCTGTGGTTCTTCTCATCCACAAATCTTCTTTGAGTATTTGGACATCCTTATTGTCATTCTTTGTGTTTACTTGATCTTTCCTTGACAAGATGTCTGCCTTGGCATTTGATTTTCTAGGAATGTGTCATAGAACAAAGTCATAATCCTCTAGTTTCAGGTACCATCTGGCTTGTTGTCCATTTAACTTGTGAGGACTCCTGAAATATTTCAGGTTTTCATGGTCCATCTAGATTTCAAATGGTTTTACTGCATTCAACAGATATTGCTGCTATTTAGCCAAAGCTTCCATGATTGCTAATAGTTCTTTGTCATAAATTTTGTAGTTCCTTTCTGCAGGTTGCATTGTCCTGGATAGGAATGCTATTGGTTTCCATTTTTCCTCTTGTTCTTGGGACAGTACTTCCCCAATAGCATGTTCTAAAGCATCCATTTCAATCCTAAATTTTTCTTCTCTCTTTGGAAGAGAGAGTACTGGTTGACTTGTTATCTTTTTCTTGAGTTTCTTGAAGGCTTTGTCATATTCTTCATTCCATGTCCATTCCTTCTTGCCTTTGAGTTCATTCAATAGTCTTGCCATATGACTGAAATTCTAAATGAATTCTCGATAGAAATTTGCAAACCCTAGGAAACTTTTGATGTTTTTGATTTTCATAGGTGTTTTCCATTCTTTGATGGCCTTGATCTTCTCTTGCTCTATTTTAACTTGTCCTTTTCCAACAATAACTCCAAGTATAGAAATTTCTTCCATATTGAAATTGCATTTTGATCTTTTAAAACACAAATTGTGTTTTTCTGCAATCTTCAAAAATCAGATTGTTCTTTCTTCTAATCCCTTCATTGTTTTTGCTAGTATAATGAAGTTGTCCATGTAGTTTGCCAATACTCCTTCATGGAGTAGTTCTTGTAAAATACTATTCATCATCCTTTGAAATGTTCCAGGTAAATTTCATAGTCCAAAATACATCACTTATAGTTTAAATAATCCTTTGTTTGTTAGGAATGCAGCTTTCCATTTGTCCCCTTCTTTGATTTGAACATTGTTGTATTCCCAAATGAGATTAAGTTTGTTGAAGTACTTTGCTTCCTTCAATTTGTCGATTACTTCTCTTATTAAGAGTAGTGGTGTCTTGTTCTTTATTGTGACTTGGTTTAATTTCCTATAATCTTGAACTAGCCATAGTGATCTGTCTTTTTTTAGAATATAAAAACATAGTGCTGCATATCTTGACTTTGATTCCACGATTAATCCTGTCTTGAGCTGTTCGTCTAACCATTGGTTTAATGCTTTTTTTTCTTTGATAGTCATTACATATGCCTTTGTATTTAGTTCCTTTGGTACTTCTTTAGTTAAGTTTATTTTGTGGTTCCATTCACATCATTCCAGTAATTTATTGAATTTCTTCTTGTTAAACAAGTGTGTGAAAGGTTGGATATATTCTTGTAGGTCCTCTGGATTTGTTTTATTTAGTTCTTTTTCAATTTCTCTATTGTTCTGTGTTGTGGTTTTTATTGCCTGTTGTTACAAACTTAAGACCTTAGGGTTGGTCAAAAGGATGAACCTTGTATTGGGTTAACACAAGAGAACTCGATAGAGAACTCTGTACAGGATTGTCTACCTTATATACAAATACCTAATGGTCTGTGTGAGCTATTTCTAGCCTAC
>Ga0157358_1001508_pt1 | contig 10158 bp, 8 predicted proteins | sample AttcapACBM2_FD_111484 | JGI IMG/M metagenome (GOLD analysis project Ga0157358, IMG submission 111484) | Fungus gardens microbial communities from leaf cutter ant in Botucatu, State of São Paulo, Brazil - Atta capiguara ACBM2 | ecosystem: Host-associated > Fungi > Mycelium > Unclassified ...
AAGGAAAACAACAGTAGAAGAAGGCAATATACTCAAGGAAATCAAAAGAAACACGACAAGAGAGAAAGAAGTTGTTCAAGCATTGAAAAAAGAGGACAGTTTAACCTGGGAAGAGGACAGAGTGGTGTACATGGAAGGAAAAATCTATGTACTGAATAACAAGAAGATAAAAGAGGAAATTCTGAAGGAAAATCACAACTTGGTAGATGTGGGACATCCAGGACAACATAGGATGCTGGAATTAATCAAGAGAACCTACTGGTGGCCAGGACTAAAGGAAGATGTCAAGAAATACCTACAAGGATGCTTTAGATACTAACAGAACAAAGTTTAACACCAAAGGAAGGCAGGAGAACTACATCTATTGGAGATTCTAAAAGGACCATGACAAGAGATCAGTATCAACATCATTGGACCTTTACCAAAGTCAAACGGAATGGATGCTATAGTAGTCATTGTCGACCGATTTATAAAGATGATTCAGCTAAAGATAACAACAACAAATATCTCATCAGAAGGGATAGTGAAAATTTATAGGGACGACATTTGGAAACTACATATAGTACCTAAGAAGATCCTAAGTGACAGAGGACCACAATTCACATTGAAATTCATGGAGGAATTCACAAAGGCATTGGGAATAAAGAGACAACTATTGATAGCATACCATCCTCAAACAGATGGCCAAATGGAAAGAATCAACCAGAAGATAGGAACGTTTCTGCGACACTATGTGAATTATCAACAAGATGATTGGACAAATTGGTTAGCTGCTGCAGAATTCCAGTACAATGATAAAAGACATGTGGCAATGGGAAGGACCCCATTTGAGTTAAACTTTGGAAGATACCCTTGGAAAGGAGACCTCATGGTGCAAATGGAAATTCCATGAGTAGAAGAATCCATGAAAAAACTACAAAAAAGCTAGGAACAGACAACTAAAGCAATGAAGGAAGCGCAAAAGAATATGAAGAAGCAGTTTGACAAGAAAAGGAGGAATCCTCAAGAATTAAAGGTTGGCAACAACGTGTGGCTGGAGAACAAAAATATCCATTCAAACAGACCCTCAAAGAAGCTAGACAATAAAAGATATGGACCATTCAAAATCTCAAAGGACATTGGATCGGAAGCATTTGAATTAGAGCTTCTGGAAGGATGGATGATTCACAACATCTTCAACAAGGACTTGCTAACACAATGTGTGGAGCCAAAGTTCAAAGGACAACACAAGGAGCTGGCACCTCTACTAACGATTATTAATAAAGAAGAAGAGTATGTGATAGAAGAAGTCAGGAAGCATCAAAAACGAGAAAGAGAGGTGCAATACTTGGTGCATTGGAAGGGCTATGGGGATGAACAGGACTAATAGATAGCTGAAACAGGGTTGCCTCATGCAAAGGAAGCAATAGAAGACTACTGGACAAGATGTTCAAGTTGAAACTTATAAAGAGGGGGGGTAAAATCCCATTTCAACAGCAAAAAGCATTCACTCGAACTATCACAGCTACTTCTCAATGAAATGTCTTCCTAATTATCCAACAACAACAACTACACAACAGTCCCCGTTTCTCCCAATCCCTATATCTCAAGAAAATTGAATAATATAGATCAAGCTCAAGTGATGAAGAAAGAGAGAGAAGATTGGATGAGGTTATACCACAAGACATTGAAGGGAATTGAGGCGATGATTGATGTTCAAAGAATGATGAAAGATATGAAAAAAATAGCAGAAGAAACTAATATGAAAGTTACAGAAATAGAAGGGACAATTCTGATGGCTAGTATCAATAATTGAACAACAAATGCTATAAATATCACTCAGATAGCAGAAGACCTTCGATATCTAATTCAAAGTGACATGAATGATAGAGCATTACAAATCCAAAGGATGCTGGCCAACAAATTGGATTGATACAAAGAAAAAGGAAACAAATACATGAATGAAAATATTCAGGAAATTCAAGACCTATATATTGAAGAGGAAGTACAAGACAAAGGAAAAGGAAGAGTAGAAGAAGAAGAAGTAATATTAATCAAGCTATATGAAGTATCAGAGTCAATCTCGACAAAGAGTTTGAGTTTCATCAATGAGGAGGTTAAAAATCTTCTCAAACACATGAAATTTGTCAAATCCCCTACCCAGACAAGAATATTCCGACCACCTCCCCATTATCAATCACTTTGCTCTAGAAGAGAACAAGATCCCAATTTCTGGAAAGAAGTAGCAACAGCTTTGGTAGACAACAAAAATAATATGGAAACATCAAAAAACAGATATCCTATCAGAATGTTCCAAGGGAGACCTCTGTACGAACCATTTTTCATTGCAATTGACAACCAAGATCAGGTTATTATCAGTTCTAACAAGAAAACAGTTGCAATGTATGTGGTTGGAGAATTGGAGGTATTGATTTAATTTCATAAGGATATGAAAGCTAAAAACAAGGTATTGTTATGATCAATACCTCAAGAATATAGCATGGAGTTGGGTTGAGGGTATGACAACACGATTGGCTGCACCAAAGTAGTCTCAGTCAGCACCTCATTTTCTCCTTCTTGTTTCCTCATGTTTTATAACTCGTTTGCCTCATGGACTATTCACTGTAACAACATGTTCCATAGTATATATAGCATAGATACATTCCTGTATCCTTATGCTTTACCACTTCTTATAAATCCCTTAACTTCTCTTAAATCTTTGCCTAAGTTGTTATGAACTAAAGCTCAAAGGGTTAAGCAATAGAACAACTCTTGTATTGAGTAACACAAGAGAACTCAATAGAGTTCCTAGTACAGAGTAGTCTACCTTATATACTAGTACCCATGGTCCGTGCTAACTACTATGCACCCTACCCTAAATGACCATGAGTATAATATGAGGCCAGCATGTGTTGTTCATGCTGTATAACATCATTTTGTTCCAGAACCTTCTACTTCCTTCTCTTATATCCTGTGATCAGTCTTGTGATTATGCCATTAAGTTGTGACTGATGTGACAGCGTGACTGATAACCCCTAACCTGAGTTGTTCTAAAAATAGAAAAAGAAATGAAAAGAAAAGAAAAATAAAATAAGAAATAAAAATAAAAATAAAAGTTAAGTCCATCATCAATAATCTTGACATAAGTGCAATCTGAGCTTTAGCTTAAGGTCGTAATATATAATATGTTATATGTCAATCTTAAAGCAAATGCATGCTTTTTAGGGTAGGCTAAATTTAGTATAGTATAGACTATAAGCTCAATGTATATAAGATAGATAAATTATACTTAGAACTTTATTAAGTTCTCTTGTATAAATCTTATACAAGGTTCTTTTATTAACTTAACTCTGAGTCATCAATTGTAACAATCATTTATAAAGGAGATCTTTATCCAATAAAAGAAGGTACTATTTATATTTCTATCAATTCACACAATCTTTGTCCTATCTTTATCTACAGTTAACTTATAATGTTTTTTAAGCTACTGCTCTCATCTTCTTGTTCTTGCAAGTAACCACTATTATAGATCCTAATATATTATATAATATTTGTTCCATAGCCATGCTTGATAATATACTTAAAGATTAACTATATAACCTAACAGAATATTAGTTACTAGACATATTTAGACTTTTGCTCTTGGACTACTGGATTTACATATTACTTGTAAACAACCTCCATATATATGTCTTATAGTATTACCATGACTACATTCTTGTAGGATATTTCAGACAAAACAAGATATTAGAACTTATTTATTATAAATATATATGGCTCTCTCTACATATAGATTATCACAAAATAAACTACTTATTTATTTGTGATATCTGAACCTTGAGCACACTCTTAGAAGCTTAGAAGTGATTCAGAAGTTCAATAATAATGACAATGATGATTAAGATCAATACAGATAATAAAGGATAAAGATTAATGATAAATGATGTAAGTTGATAAATAATAAATAATATTGTTAAGTCTGAGATCTAATCCTTAGATATAGAGGTATATATACAAAAGAGTAATGGTCTGTATACAAGCTATTTCCATCACATGATCAAAACTCATATCTGATAGGAGCTGTCATCTGTCATAGCAGCTGTCAGGCTAATTTTAGAAGGTAACTAATTATGTCACTACATTGATATGCTTGTATCTTTATAAATACTTATTGCTATGTAATATATCATATATCCTCAGAAACAGATTGATGAGTGCTTTCCAATGCAAGTTTGATTGTGTGAATCTGTCCAGTTTTTCATGAAATATTAGCAAATGAAGATTTTACAGTTACTGATGACCTGATATCTTGGTCGTTTGTTGTCACTTTTGTACATCCCACATATGTGAAAATAGCTCTTATTTGGACTTCATAGTGCAACTTATTTTGTGAAAATTGGTCTATTTGTTGTGGAGATACAAGCTGAATGAAGATTGTGACATAGATATTAAAAGCTTCTATAAGTTCTGTATTACTTGTATAAGATTCAAACTACAATGCTATACGCTATATGAATTGCTCAAGTAACTTCTGATCTCCAAGTATTTATAAAACTCAATTTTCATAAACTTTACCAAGAAACTACTCTTTTTATCTAATTTTGACATAATCCTAATTGTTATCAACCAATTGTCTAAGTAGACTATATTTGTTCCAACAGTAGATATTATCACCTTACATGATCTGACTAAACTATTTGTGGTTTATATCTTCTCCAAATATAGTATTCTATCCCATATCACTTCCAATTATAGATTTGAGTTTATCTCAAACTTCTTCTGATTCTTAGAAACTATCCTTGATATACAACTTTATTTCATTTCTGGATATTATATTGAAGAAGACAGCCAAATGGAATGCACCAACTAGATAATAAAACAATATCTTTATATTTACTGCAACTACCAACAGAATAACTAGTCAAATCTTTTTCTGTTTGTATAATTTGCATATAATAATATTCCAAGTGCTATTACTGGCATCTCACCATTCTTTGCAAATAAAGACTACTACATAAGTATCAATGTACATCCAGAACAAGATATTGGTTCATCTTATACCTGTGAATTTGCTATAGATCTTGATGAACTACAAAACACAGAGATATCTGCTACACAACAATAGTACTAATGATTGGCTTATGTGTGCAGGACTTTGGCTCTGAATTTTTAGATAGGACAACATATATTTATTAAAGCTTAGTTCTTTTATATGATATAACCCTCAAAAAAGCTGTTAGAAAAATATCTAAAACTATTTAAGATTATCAATCAAGTTAGTACCTACTCATTCACAATTTACTTTCTGAGATCAATGCACATTGTCTACCTAGTATTTCATGTGTCTATATTTAAGCCTATTATATCTAACACTTTTCCTAGCCAATCTGAATCTTTACTACTACCAGTCATAGTAGATAATGAATCTGAATATGAGATTTTCTAAATTTTTGACTCAAAAATTGATTATAGATATATATACAAGCTACTTTACAAAGTCATTTAGCTAAAATATAAAAATATAGAAGAAGAATCTGACTAGCTATCCACATCCAAACTTGCTTATGCTTCTAATATCATATCCAATTTTTGCTAGGTCTACTCTAATAAACCTAATCTTCTTCTATTATCTTCTTTTTCCTTTTTCTTCTTTTTCTCTCATCTATTTTCTTCTTGGACTTAAAGTATTATAGTTCTTTTCTCCTTTTTTTCCCTTCTCTTTCTACTATTAAAAACTATAGCACTCACTACTCCATATGCAACTAGGGCCTTGAGAGCTCAGTCTTAAAGAGAGGATGCTATTATATACCATTTATTATCTACACTCTTTCCACTCTCTTCCAGTATAGATTACACTCTATTCCAATCATTAACTCAAGAACCAAATCCTTTATTTCCCATCAATCCTATAAAGTTCCAAACAATAACCTCTATAATACCTAATAACCTAAAGTATGTATAGTAGCATTATCAGAAAATAGTTTCTATATTTAAGGATGATAGCTATCATGTATAGTTTTCTAGTCTAATAATCAGCTTAAAACCACACCACACTTGCTCTAAGACCACTCAAATTTTCTTTTTCTGAAATATGACTGTATAACAAGATTAAGCTAGATATAACATCTTTTGTTAAAGCCAAGATTGTCTCATCCATATAAGTACTACTTACAATTCTCTTTCACCACTATCTTCTATCCAGTTGCTTCATTCATTCTGTCTTTCATATTATTTATAGATATCTCTAATAAGTGTGAATTATTCTTAACATCAGTACAACTTGTAAAGGTGTAGTATATAAGCTGAAGCCAAAGGTTATTCTGACTCTCATGCTCCACATTCTTGGATAACACACAAATAACTCATTTTGGACTTCCAAGAGACTATTATCAGATCTTGAATAATGAGGTATGAACTGTATTTAACAGTTGGTTAGAGATAAGATAAGTAGTTATTCATAATGAGAAGTGGATCATCTCAGATAATCTTAGACTAGTATATGATAACTTAGAATTTTCTGGAGGTAAGTTATGTAATTAGCATATCCAAAATAATAACTTAGAGTTTCTTGGAGTTTTAAAGCTCTCTGTACTTCTATCCAATAGCTCTAACATGAGTTGCTTAGACTTGTGACTAATTCATTTACTGCTGATTAAGAATTCATTCTATCTTAATAAGATTAATAAATATTTTTAGGAATAGAAACAATTTCTAACAATCTGTATTATGCTATGTAATAGACTACTTCTTCATCCCTTCTTTCTCTTGAACTACCATCTTGTATAGTAGTACCTATAAGAGATATTGGGAATAAATTCTTTCTTTTCTCAGCAAATACAAACTTGCAACAAACTATGGCTTTACCAACCATGTCTTTACCAACTAATATGGGAATAGACTTTTCATTCAGAAATATTTCTGACAACTATGATGAAGTGAGTAGCAGAACATTTTCTCCTAACCCACAATCTTCTAGAGTATTCTCAATGTCCTCAACCAAGTCATCAGTTATATATCATGAGGGAATGGAGATGAACAACAATCTGGAGGGTGACATTGAAATGGAGCTCATCAATAGCCCTCAACTGTTGTATATGACACTTAAGAAACAAGTCAATCAAGTCAGTACAGCAGCTGACTCCAATAACAACACAAAGGAATAATGTCATTAACATTCAATTACCATGTAACTCTAACAGATCTACAAAACCAGATCTATGAGATGGTAATTTTCACCCTGTTTCATTATATGGATTATTAGAACATCTTGCATCTGATGCTGACAGCATTAGGAAATCAATGACCCACATTGTTGTGGCAACCACTTATCACAAAGGACAAATAATCTCACTAACGAGTAAACCTCAAAGTAGAAGTATAATGTGAGATTTCACAAGAGAACTCGACAAGGAGCCTCTTCTTAATTAAGGTCCTATTTATACAAATGGTTCATGGTCTGTGCTACCAATAATTAAACCTGCCCTATAGTCCATGCTTCATCCTCATGCTTGCCTCACTTCTTACTCAAGGCCACCATGCATACTCCATGTGCCCTAACGTCACCTTCTAGATTCTTCCACCAGGTTCTAGGCTTATGACGTCACATCATGTGACCTGTCATGTGACTTCCTTGTCACATGCCTTCTTCATTGTCCTAAAAAAAAATAAAAATAAAAATAAAAAGAAAAAGAAATATAAAATCAAAAGAAAAATAGATAAAAGAAAAAATAAAATGTTAGGTTCAAAGCGTTCCATAACATACATGGCCATTTACATCAAAAATAAAAATATTGAAAAAGCCAAGTCCAATGACATTAAGGACTTCAAAGATATCAGTAAAGTGGCTTGGAAGCTTATTTCTTCCATCTATGAGACTGGATAGGATTCACTTGTTGCTGATAATCACAAAAACAGCTTTAGGCAAAAAGTCATATACAAATTCACCCCTTGAGTCAACTTGGAGAGAAACAGTAGAAAACAAGAAACTCTTATTAACAAATTTGCTAGCATTGAAAGACTACCTCCTCTGATCCCAGCTAAATCTCCCAAAGAGGTTAACAAGATCTCAAAATATTTCAAATCCAATAAATCCATCAATACAATCCCTAACCAGGCTAAATTATACACTCAATTGGCCAAGAACATTAGCAATACTAAGGAAGTACTGAGAATTAAAGAGGCTTTCCCTTCTCTTAAAACAACTAAAATTGACAATATTCAACAGATCATCAAGGGAAATAATAACCTCAAACTCAAGCTGCATATCAACATAACCACAAAGGGGCCATCACATAAGTCATCATCTCTATAAGCGATGTCAACAAAAGAACTTTATGAATGAAAGTAGTATCTATGTCTCAAACTTGAACAGGGCATTAAAAAGCATCAAATCAGACATAATAGTTGACTTTATTTGTTCTGATGCAGCCAGAATTATTGTGGTTACTAACAAAGTCACTATCTCATCTGACCTTCAATCTATTAAACATTATGTCAAAGATACTAACTGTATTAACTCAAACAAGGTCAATTCCCCAAGATTCCTCCAATCAAAATCATATTTGAAGATTATTAGTCTACTGTATCTTCAAAAGAATACTGCCATCTCACTCAACTCTAATGTGATCAAGAGTATTATCAAGGTCAACCACATTTTCAACAACATCATATTAGCGTTGAAACCACATGTCATCAAAGTATTTCTAAAATCTGACATAGCAATTGTTTGGATTGATATATGGAATGTGCAAAGTAGAAGTAATACTAAAATGCTCATTAACAGATGTTTTAATGTAGGCAACTACATTGCAACCATTTGGAGAGCCAATATGAATCCTAGAGTCTCTCAATGTAAGAACTGTTGGAGGTAGAGACATTCAATGTTTTCATGCCAAATTCAAAAGGCCAAGTATATACAATTCAATGGGCCTCACAAAACAGAATACCACTGCCAATTTGTATGGTACTGTAAAGCAAATGAAAAAATAAATCCTTCTCATTTGGAAACAAAGCAGGGTGAGCCATGCTTCCACTCTTTCAAGTACTCTAACTGCCAGGGAGACTATTAAGCAGACTCTAATATCTGCCTATTCTAGAGACACTTATTCAACCATGAATAGCATAGCCAAAAACAGCAAGAATTGTGTGATATCAGGAATAAATCAATCTGCTCAGCTATGAGCAGTTCATCACAATGATTTATGACAATCTAAAGCTATACTCACAAAATGTTCACAAGAACAGTCTCATCATCAATACTATTCTAGAAACTCAATTGTTATTTGATATCATATTTATTCAAGAACCTCCTTGGTCAGTCATTTGATTTATTCCCAGCTCCACTTGTTGCAAAGGAGAATAATTAGTTAAAGTGCTTCATCATCCAAACTAGACCATTTTCTCTAGGGCATCATCATGTGTCTCTAAATTCTCTAGGGTTATTGCTTACATTAACATTTGTATTTTATCTCTCTATTTTTCTTTGCAAAATGACATTCTTAATCACAGAGATTTGTCTTGTATTTCTTTCTTCAATCAGAGATCAATTTTATTTTTGGTTAATGTATAATCAGATTTGTCTCAGTCAGCTTTAAAATATTTTAAGGATACTGAAGTCAATATCAATAATGTCCTAATCATGACTGAAGATTTTAACATTAGGAATAATTTTTGGGATCCAAATTTTCCATACTACTCTACTCATAGGGACATTCTCTTTGAAATTGCTGACTTTTTTCAGTTAGAACTTTCCAAACCAACTGAACTCTTTTCCACTAGATATTCTGACAATGATCAAGACTCCAATTCTGTCTTAGATCTCATACTGTAGTACTATAATAAAGCTCCTCTGAATTACTCTCTTAGCATATTACAAAAGATGTAACAAAGAGCTGCTCTTTGGATATCTGATATTTTTCAAACATCTCCTATAGCAGGAATTGAAATCATCTTGGGCCTTGTTTCTATATATCTCCATCTTAAGAAATTATACAGAAGATTTCTTCTAAGAGGATTGTTACTCCCTCCCAATCATATTATTAGTAGTATCCTCAGTTTCAATAGATCTCACAAATACAATCCCCACAACATTTTCATCAATAACCTTACCCTCAAATAGAGATTGTGCCTGAATTCCACTCTTATTGACATGGATAATAGGTATAATGAACTTCATCCCTC